>Ga0247809_1000617_pt1 | contig 16302 bp, 12 predicted proteins | sample UWRJL104311B1_FD_180951 | JGI IMG/M metagenome (GOLD analysis project Ga0247809, IMG submission 180951) | Plant litter microbial communities from Arlington Agricultural Research Station in Wisconsin, United States - UWRJ-L104-311B-1 | ecosystem: Environmental > Terrestrial > Plant litter >...
ACAAAATGGAAGTCCTTATGATAATGCGATAGCCGAAAGGGTCAATGGTATTTTGAAAATTGAATTTCAACTTGGAGAAAATTTTCTATCATTTGTAGCGGCCAGGCAGCAGGTAGCAGATGCTATCGATAAATACAACCGTCTCAGACCCCATTTTAGCTGTGACTTACAAACACCACAGTATCGGCATGCTGCTTTTCATCAAGTTTCAGGTAAAGTAAATAAAGGAAAATAAAATCAGCGTAAAGGGATTTCAGGAATTTAAATAAAATGACAAGTAAAAACAGAAATAATAGAACGTTATAGTCCCAATGTTGTCAAGTAAAATCAGGATAAGACATCAGGATAAGACAAGGAGGAGACAAGGAGGTAGTTCGATTGGTATGGGTGCGTAGTGACTCCGTACTGAGTCCGTAGTGAGTCCGTGTTTTTGAGCTAGTTAAAATACACGGACTCACTACGCATTCAATTCGCTTTCAGTACGGTAGGAAGTGAATGCTATTACGAATCAACTTGAATGTGGTTCAACTGAAAATCTATATCTACCTCATCGCAGTTTAATGGCCGGACATACCGGGACAAAACAGGAAATTTACGGCCATTTTTATTAGGGATGGTCAACTTCCTTCATTTTAGGTGATAATTTAGGTAAATTCGTTTTCACTAAAAAAAAATATAATGGGAAAATTCGATGGAAAATTTTTTGCAGGGCCAGTAGATCCGGTAATCTTCAAAAAATCTAAAGGAAAGCAGATCGTTTCTGTAAAACCGCTGCCAGGAACAGTGAAGCAGACGGAAAACACTAAGAAAGCATCAGGAACGTTTGGTATGGCCAGTTTAATGACCAGTCAGATCAGAGAAGGATTTAGTCATGAAATTAGCAATTTGCATGATGGAAGTCTACATTCCCGACTCATGATAACGCTTAACCCTATTCTATCCCAGTGCAGGATCTGGAAACGTTTAAATATGATTTTGAAGCAAATAGCTTTAATCAGCTTCAAGGTCTGGAATTTAACATAGAGTCGCCTTTGCGAAAGCAATTAGGATTCTTGCCTGAGATTAATCTAGAAGAGAACAATCTGCAGGTACTCTTTCCAATTTGAAACTTGATGAAAAGCATCAAGTTTATTAAAGGAAGTAGTTAATGCACCCTCACAGCCATCTTATTGTTTTTTGGATTAAAAGATGGTTTGAGATCAAAAGTCACAGTACAACAAACTTTGAAGGTGGATAGGGGTGATGTCGGATCATTAGGCACAGTTAGCTTTGATTTTGCTATTCCAAATGGTTGCCTTTGTCTCCTGGGGATATTTCTTAAGTATCATAATTATAAACACATGCTAAACACAAAATAGAATGAGTCCGGCAGCTATTTGCTTTACATCGGTATTACCTGGAGATTTCGATGGGGGAATACTAAAGATTGGTATAATATGGGAAAGCAATTCGATTGGAAGACCTGCAGATTTTTATTTTGATAATTTAGCTCTCTTGAAAAAGGGAGCTCTTTTAGTTTTTATCCCTCATCTTATACCTCGGCAAATTGATATCCTGCTCCTGCGGATAAGGGGCTCTATTGGTCATACTCACATCTTCCTGTAAATTCTTATGCGCCGTAAACTGCTTTTCATCACCCGTTGAAAACCTTGGATCAGGGATAAAAGGCATCTTTGCCATCTTCACAATCGTGATGGTTGGAAAATGGTAATCCACTTCCACATTTCCCAATAACAAATAACAGCCGCCGCCCTGAAATGGATACTGCTTCAAAGTATTGGTGAAATGTGCGGTATCAAACATTTCACCATAGCTATCTATCCAGGTGCCAAAATACATCGGCCCCATTTTGGTAGGCACATGTTTGCGCGAAATCAGGTAAGCGATCATCTTCACCTGTTTTTTATGAAACAGAGGCAATTCCTTAGCCTGTACAGATCCGCGGTATTTGGTTTGCAACAAATCAAAAGGAGAGCAGGATACCGGGAAACTCAGCAGTTCAATTTCATCAAAGGCATCTTCAAATATCGATCTTTCCAGTGTGGGCAGTTTATATTCTTTCACGGGTTCCTGAATCAGCATCAGGTTCCTGTTTTCTGGTTTAAAATTCACCAGGATCAGCCTGGCGATGACCAGCAGCTGGTTCTTGGTTTTCCCGGTGAAACGAAATGCGCCGATAAATATCAGGATTTGTATCCCTTCAATGCCGATAGGAATGCGGTTAATGAAATCCTCCATCGATTTATAATTTCCATTCCTTTCGCGTTCGGCAACAATTTCCAGCGCAACCTTGCCTTGCAAACCATCCAGGTGCATAAAACCCAGGAAAACTTCAATGCCATACAAAGTAGTGGTGTACTCACTTTTATTGACACATGGGTTCTGGATATGTGCACCAGACATCCTAGCTTCATGGACATAAACTTCGGTTCGGTAAAAGCCACCCATATTGTTGATCACGGCGACCATAAACTCTATGGGGTAATGCACTTTCAGGTACAAACTCTGGTAACTCTCCACGGCATAGGATGCGGAATGCGCTTTACAAAAAGAATAGCCGGCAAAGGACTCAATTTGCTGGTAAATCTCTTCGCTCAGTTTCATGGGATGACCCTGCTGCGCACAGCTTTCGAAAAAGTGTTCTTTCACTTTCTGCAAGGCTTCCTTAGAACGACCTTTTCCGCTCATCGCCCTGCGCAGGATATCCCCGTCGGCAGCGGGCAATCCACCATAATGCAGTGCAATCTTGATCACATCTTCCTGGTACACCATAATGCCGTAGGTTTCCCCGAGCTGTTCTTTAAATACCTCATGGAAATACTCAAAGCGATCGGGATAGTTATGCCTGAAGATGTATTCTTTCATCATACCGCTCTGCGCCACACCGGGCCGGATGATAGAGGAGGCGGCCACCAGGATCTTGTAGTCATTGCATTTGAGTCGCCGTAGCAAACCGCGCATGGCCGGACTTTCAATATAAAAGCAGCCAATGGTTTTTCCCCTTTCGAGGAAGACGTTACAGGCCGCTTCGTTTTTGGAAATGGCATTGTCCCGGATGTCTACCTTCACACCGCAGTTCATTTCAATGAGCCTTACGCTTTCATCGATATGGCCTAGGCTACGCTGTTCGAGTCCATCATGATCCACTATGCCAGAAGCCCGTTTTTACGTCTTAGAAACGGGGTTTTTGTTTTTTAGCTATCTTTCAGTTAGCTATAGTGTCGAAGGCAGTCGTCCTTTTGGGCAGGATTTACATAATTTTTTGTTGAACTTCACGCAAGTGATGGTACCACCATATTTTTCTACAATGTTTACCGCTGTATTTTTTGCTTTTATAATTATTAATCCTTCCAAAAACTGTAAAGGGAAACCTATATCAAATCACCTGCAAGGCTATAGTAGGCTTTGCAGGTGATTCACTCTGAAATAGTGGTACAGTTAACTTAAAGATATTCAATTAATTTTCTATACCCTTTACAACCAGATATTAATATGGGCAGCACATGCCGCCCGTGTTAGACCCTGTATACTAAGGTTAAATTTACTGTTCACTGAGTAGCTTTACTAAAATTTTATTTAGTTCCTTACCTCTCAAATCTTTACCAATGATCTTTCCTGAAGGATCGATCAGGAAGTTTGCAGGGATACTTCGCACACCATAAATTTTTGAAGCCGCATTATCCCAGCCTGTCAGATCGGATAACTGTGTCCATGTCAGGCCATCTTTTTCGATAGCAGTGAGCCAAGCATCTTTTTTACCAGGATTGTCCAGTGAAACACCTAGAATAGTAAAGTTTTTGTCTTTAAAGGAATTAAATGCTTTTACCAAATTTGGGTTTTCAGCACGGCATGGCCCGCACCATGACGCCCAAAAATCAAGCAACACATATTTACCCTGAAAATCAGATAATTTTACTGGCCTGCCATTTACATCATTTTGTGTAAAATCAGGTGCCTGTTTCCCTTCCGACACCAGCATTTCTGAGGAGGCCCGGGCCGATTTCTCTTTGAGTTTGGTCAAAGCTACACTTCTTATTTTGCTACTTTCATTTTGACTTTCCAGTATTGTAATAAGTGAATCTGCTCTACCTTTACTGACTGAGCCTCCTCCAGCAACATAGTGCGTCATCAGCGGCATTAATGTTGAACCAGGATGCTGCTTAACAAACTGTGATTGAATTTCATTCAGGTCCGCAAAACTATCTTCGTATGCTTTCAGGGCCTGCACCCTTACATCATTACGTGTCAAATAACTCACAGACTGCATTTTCTCTACAATAATGTTGACCCCTTTGAAAGCTTTTGCGAAAACCTGATTATATTGATGATATACTTCAGCTGATGCTCCCGTTTCTGTAACATTTGAAATGGAACCGTCCAAAATCACGCCTGTTTCACCTTTAACAATGATCAATCGGGCCTTAACTTTTTCTGTTACATTCATTTGGTCCAGCTCAGGACCCAACGCCAGGGTTAATTCTATCGCATCGTTCTCTATTTCTCCAGTAAATTTATAAGTTCCGTTGACAACAGTTGCACTGTCAGTTTTCCTATTTAAGTAATCCGGATATATCAGGAAAACTTTGTCTGGCATTGCTGCCATATTCTTAAAAGTACCATTGATGACAAATTGGGTTGCTTTTTGTGCCAATCCAACAGTATGCAATACGGCGATTAATGTTAGTGTAAATATGATTTTTTTTGAAATTTGTTCCATTTTTTTTAAAGCTGAGTGATGTTAGCTATTTATTGCATCGAGCCCGGATATAACTTAGACGTTTGAAATAGCATGTGTTTATATTTTACCAATAATTAATTATATCCTGGATTCTGATCTAAATTTTTATCGTTTTTAATCTCATAAGCAGGTATGGGCATCAATTGCTTATAGGGAGACCATATTCCCCCTTTTGTAGGGCTAACCACTGTCATTACATCATTGATTCGTTCGGAACGCTTTAAATCGAACCATCGGTGCCCCTGCTCACAAAAGAGTTCCAGCTGTCTTTCTTTCATCACTTCATCCAGGAGTGCAGACTGGTTAAGGGTAAAAGTGTTTCCCAGTCCGGCGCGATTACGGATTTTGTTGATATCAGCTTGTGCACCATTTATATTGTTGAGATGGGCACGTGCTTCTGCCCGGATTAAATACTGTTCGGCCAAACGGAGCAAGGTCAGATACTCTGGTTTATTGGCCGCTAATACCGGTGTACTGGCTTTATACTTGTATGGGAACAGGTAATTTACGCCAGAAATGTTTGCTGTTCCTATCCAATTTGCTTTCCTTAAATCGTTAGCCTCGAAAGCCTGTTCCAATTGAGGACTGATAGAGGCAGGATTGGATGAAGTACCTATGGAATTGGTCAGCACAAAAGTACGTGCCTCGAATAAAGCATAGTTGCCCTGAATAACAGCCTGCAGCTGAAATATGGATTCCTGAGAGTTTTTAAGGAATACCGAAGAGGGGGCAACCAGGGAGAACATGGATGTATTATCAATCAGAATAGAAGCGGCAGTTTCTGCCTGTGCCCATTGTTCATTATATAGATAGATACGAGCCAACAATGCCGTGGCAGCCCAATAAGTAGGGCGTACTCTTTCTGCGCTTGCAGAAGGATATGACGTTAAAGCATCACCATTTAAGTAATCTTTGCTGAGTTTAACCTGTGCATCTTGCAGATCGGCTGTGATCTGTGTATAAATTTCAGCCACTTCAGCACGTTTGGCCATGGTGTACAGGCGGTAATCAGACTTAGTGACCAACGGGACTTTACCATAGGTGTTCACAAGATAGTAATAAAGCAATGCACGCATAAATTTGGCTTCCCCCACCAACTGCAGTTTGAGCTGCGCATTCAGTTTACTACTGGTCTCTATACCTTCAATAGCCACATTACAATTATAAATGAGTGTATAAGTGGTGCTCCAGTAAATCTCGGTATCAACAGACACATTATTCTGGTAGAGCTGTGTATACGAGGAAGCCGCATTGATATAATGGTTTTTAAGTTCATCGGAAGCGAAGCCCATATAGGCTGTTGCATAGCTGGTCAGCACATTATTGGTCTCAGCGATCCGTACATATAGCCCATTCAGTACTGATGTTGCGGTTTCATTCGTCGCATATATGGTAGATGCTGTGAGCCTGTCGTCAGGCGGATCAAGTTGAACAAATTTTTTGCACCCGGAGGTCAGGGTGAATGAGATCAAAATGAGTATAGTGTATATATATTTCATTTTCATAAGATTTAAAGGTTAACTTGTATACCAAGCACAAATACTTTGAGTGGAGGAAGTGTTGAATAAGATTGGCTTTCCGGATCACGGCCCTTGTAGGGGGTGATGGTAAAAACATTTTGCGCTGAAAGGTTAACACTTGCATTTTTTACCTTCAGCTTATTTTTAAAAGCAGAAGGTAACTGGTAAGAAAGGGTTACATTTTTTGCACGGATGTAAGAAGCGTCCACATAACTGGCATCGCTCTGCGCCCAGGTACTGTAAGCCCTTATACCTTCAAAGGATTGTGTGAAACGCTGATATTTTGCCTGGTCGCCTGGTTTCTGCCATCTGTCCAGAAATTCAACAGGCACATTACTCTGCGAGGTTGAGATTTGATCATAAAGATCGGTACTAAAATAACCTGGCGCAAAATCTGTTAAACTGACCCTGCCTACTTGTTTAACAAATTCCAGAAATACATCCAGCTGCAGGTTTTTATATCGGAAGCTGTTATTCAACCCCCCGAAATACTTTGGCAAGGTATTTATCGCGGTAATTTGGTATTCGCTGGACAGGTTCACATAGTTTCCGGCATTTGAACCCACTGTTCCATCTTTCTTAAGAGCGGTGTGCAAACCTGTCGTAGGGTCAATGCCCTTATAGACCCATGCATAACCTCTGCCGTTGACCGGCTGGCCAATTTCAAGTATGCTTGCATAGTTTGAATTTTCCAGGTTGTCAAATTTTAACAGTTTATTGCGATTGAAAGAGGAATTTAAAGTAGAAGTCCATTCAAAATTACCGGCAGTAATATTACGCGTGCTTAAAGTGACTTCTAAACCCGAGTTTTGGACCGTAGCTGGAAAATTATAGTTTGGAACACCTGTAAATCCGGTAAACGTGGGAATACTATAGTTGAGCAATTGGTTGGAACTGCGATTTCTGTAATAGGCCGCAGTGGCAATCACCCTATCTTTGAAAATCCCAAGATCTATTGCAAACTCAAGTTTAGCATTTTTTTCCCATGCCACATCTGGGTTTGCCAGGGAGCGGGGATAGAAACCTGTCAATCCCTGATAGGTATTTGCACCCCGGCTTTGATACAAATCATAATAAGCATAGTTGCCGATGTTGTCATTGCCGCTGCTACCGTAACTTGCTCTCAGTTTACCGAGGCTAATAAAGTCGAATGCATTTTCAATCCATTTCTCTGATGAAAATATCCAGGCAGCAGCAGCAGAATAGAAATTTCCAAACTGTTTATCAGGGCCAAATCTGGAAGAACCATCTCTTCTGGCAGTAAAGTTGAGAATGTATTTGTCAGAAAGGTTGGCATTTAGCCTGCTGTAAACGGCATTATACTTGTATTGATATGAACCGCCATCACCCACGCCAACCTGACCTGCATTAGCCAGATTGCCTATTACCGCATCGCTTACGAAATTTGTGCCTATAAAGTAATGTCCCTCACTAGCAGATTTCTGAAAGGTGGTACCTGCCAGCGCACTGAGTTTAATGTCTTTTATTTTTACCTCATAGCTCAACTGAGGTTCTACGATCCATGTCTTCTGTTCATTGATCGTATTGATTAATGCAGGAATGGTTGAAGCGGGAATGAGTGAAAGGTATAAAGGCGAATAAGAAGAAACCGGCTGTTTAATTTTGATGTTACTATTTAGGTTCGTAAGTCCGATATTAGCTGTAAAAACAAGTCCATTAGCAATCTTATAGGTTGGTTTCAAACTGAGCACTACATTGTCTGTTTTATTACTGTAAGTCCGTGCCAAATTAGCATAAGGATTGTTCCCATTATCAGAATTTGGTCCGCCAAAATTTAATGTTCCGTCAGGTTTGAATGAATCAGGTGCATTAGGTGCCCTTAAGGTATTTCCGGTCACATCAATCTGTGAATTCAGGTTGTTGTCCCTGAGGAAACTACCAGAAAAATCGATTGTTAGTTTTTTATCTTTTGAATGGGTGGTGATGTTAAAATTCAGTCCGCCTCTTTTATCATCAAAATCCCCTGGCGATAAATTGCCTTGTCTATTAAATGTACCCCTAATACCATATTGAACCAGTTCGGTACCGCCTGAAAGGGAAAGATTGATATTGGTGTAAGCGGCAAACTGACCAATTAATTCCTTCTGCCAATTGGTATTTGCCGTTTGGCTCCATGTTCCATTGACATCATAATTAGGATCATTAGGGGAAGTTGCAATATCGGGTACAGGGAGGCCATCATTTTTGAAAGCCTCACGGCGCATATCCAGGTATTGCTGGGTACTCATCAATTCTAAAGTTTTTGGTGCCTGGGTAAAACCCTGGTTGATGTTCAGGCCGAGGGACATTTTTCCGGTCTGGCCTTTTTTGGTCGTAATCAGGATCACCCCGTTTCCGCCCCTGGAACCATAGATAGCTGTTGCATCGGCATCTTTTAATACGGAGATACTTGAAATATCATTTGGATTGATATAGTTTAACGGATTGCCTTGCGGACTGCTAGCGAACACGCCGTTCCCACCATTATTTCCAAGCGGATCCATCAATAATGTAGATTGAAAGGGAATCCCATCAATCACAAATAAGGGGTTATTGCCAACTAGATCGTTTAGTGAAGACCTGCCCCTGATCTGAATATTCAGCGGACCGTTGATTACCCCGCTGGTCTGAGTAATCTGGAGACCAGCCACTCTTCCCTGCAAGGCGAGCATAGGGTTTAATACTGGTTGCTTTTCAATGTCTTTAGCTGTTACTGTGACAGTGTTTCCTGTAGCCAGTTTCTGGGTTTCAGTATAATACCCTTTATTAACTATTACCTCCTGCAATTCCCCTGCTACTGGCTTCATGCGAATGATACCCATTTCCGACTTCCCGGACAGCTCCACCTGTTCATACCCAATATAGGAGACCACAATTATTGCTTTCTCATCAACACTTGCCAGGTAAAAATTGCCTTCCGAATCTGATTGAGTACGTTTTACAGTTCCTTTAACATTCACGGTTGCCCCACGTAAAGAAGTACCCTGAGCATCGACTATACGTCCACGGATGTCAATCGATGCAAAAGCCCTCACCAGATTGTCCAGAAAGGATGAGGCCCTCCTGGTGATAATGATGTTTTTGCCGTCTAATTCGTAGACCAGGTTTTGATTGGTTAAGCTATTGCTGAGCACTTCTTCTATAGGTGTGTTAGTATAATTTGCATCAACTGATTTGCCGTCCTTGATAGTAGCGGCTGTATAGATGACTGCATAGCCCGTTTGTTTCCGGATTTCTTTGAAGAATTGTTCCAGAGTAATGTTGTTTTTTTTGAGCGTGAGTTTCTGTGCAAAAGAAGCTGCGCTCACCTGCATCATTATAGCAATCATTAAAACTGTGGTTAGTTTCATAATCAACAGGATTTTAGGTACGTGTTGATTTTTCCAACACGTTGGTTTAGTATATATTTTATACATTTGGTCTTCTGTTTAGAATTAAAAAATGGTTACAAGTCATTTGTAGATCTGATCAGTTTTTTTGATCAGGAGTGTTTGCAGCACTCCTGATTTTTTTTACTGTCAGTTTCGTCGGATGGATCTAGGGGTCCTCTGCAGTGGTTTTCATTTTGTTTGGATTGGTTTATGGTTTAGTTGATTCTCGGGCTGATAATATTATTTCCTGCTGATGATGATACTTTTTTCTTCGACTTTCATATTTACGTTCGCGGCTTTACTAAGTACTCTTAGAAGTGCTGTGATGTTTTCAGACCGGGATACGCTTCCGCCGAATACTTCCTTTTTGAGTTCCTGTTGTTCGAATATAATGTCTACATTATACCAGCGGCTGATTTTGCGCATAGCAGTTTCCATCGTTTCATTATCAAATATGAAGAAGCCATTTCTCCAGGCCACAGCCTCTTCAGTGTCAACTTCTTTTATACTAATTCCCCCGCTTCCGCTATATGTGGCTTGTTGCCCGGGCATCAGTGTGCGGTCGTAGCTGTTGCGGTTGCCAATTGTGGAGACTTTTACACTTCCTTCTAAAAGGGTGGTTTTGATGCTGGCATCATCGTCATATGCTTTAATGTTGAACTGTGTTCCCAGTGCAGTGACTTCCTGTTTGCCTATAGTTACGATGAATGGATGTTTTTTGTCTTTGGCTACCTGGAAATAAGCTTCACCGGATAAGGTGATGCTCCGGTTTTTGAGTTTTGCGAAACTAGTTGGGTAGTTGATTTTAGAGGCAGCATTCAGCTCTACCATAGTGCCGTCTGGCAATCGCACCTGGTACGTTTCCCCTTTAGCTGTCGATAAAGTGTTGATGCTATTTGGATGAGTATCCGAACCGCGAATTTCGTAAACCAATTGTCCATCCGCTGTTTTTGTGATACTAATTCCAGCCTCATTGGCGAGCTCACCATTAGCGGCATCAGTTAGTCTGATTTGCTTACCAGACGCCAATGTCAAGGTAGCCCCTACTTTTCCAGGCGTAATATCCTGAACTATAATATCAGCAGGTTGATTAGCTGTTTTTCTATTATAATTAAAGAAGTAAACACCCAACACAACCAAAGCAACTGCAGCGACTACCGCCACAATACGAGGCCATAGTTTTACGCTACGGGAAGAAGAAACGAGCCGGGCTTCCAGCCGCTGCCAGACTTCTGACTTCGAACTATCCAGTTCAGATTCGGACACAACAGCTCTCTTCTTATTGTTGAGCTGAAAAAGCCAGAGCTTAGCCATACGCCCCTCCCGCTCATTATGGCTTCCGGCCGGCAGCTGTTCTAAAATATCCTTGATGTCCTTTTTTTTCATAAGGCTTTGTATGCTGATTTACACTATGGCAGATCAAATAGCCTCATTGGTGACTCCAGATAAAGAAAAAGTAAACTTAAATTAAAATAATTAATCAACAAACTGATTATCAGTAAGATAATTTTTAAAAGAAATTATCTATTCAGGATGTAGAGTACAAAAACAGCGGGGCCTAAATTGTCCCTGAGCTTTCTGACCGCCCGCTTGAGATGCGTGTTCACCGTGTTTTCGGATATATTTAATTTGGCAGCGATTTCTTTTGCACTTAAATACCCTTTGAATTTAAGTTCGTAGACTTCACGCATCTTAGCGGGCATGGTCTTAATTTCCTGACTGATCATATCGGCAATGTCTTTTTCGCGGATCAAATAATCGGTTTCAGCGCTGTCTACTTCAATAAAATAATCGCCCTGCTCAATGTATTTTTTAACGATGGCCTGATGGCTAAAAATGTTGAATACCTTGTTCAGTACGGATTTATACAAATAACTGGATAGCGAAGTCTTCAGAACAAAGTTTTGCCTGTGGTCAATCATCCACGCAAACACATCATGCACCACATCTTTGGCTTCATCAGTATTGCGGAGTTTGTTATAAGCAAAAAGGTAAAGCAGGTTATAATAGCGGTCATATATTTCCTTAAATGCAGCGTCATCTCCGGAGCGAAATAACTCCGAAAGTTTCGAATCACTGTATTTACTATAGTACTCCATTGATGATTTTCTTTGATATAAATCCACTAAATCGTGAGCAATGTAGAAATTATTTGGCATATACAACTCACCAAAGTTCACCATGCGTAAGGGTATAGCGGTTGCTCCAGAATTTTTTTGGTATTTACTTAACAGCGGGAACAGATTGGTAAATACAATGTAGAACTCTTGTCCATCACAAGTCAGATACACGTCGCAATAATAATCTCATTTGCAAATTATGACATCATCACATTTCTTAATTTTTCTACGAAGTGTATTACAGTGTTTTAGAACACAAGAAAAGTGGATTCGAACACATACGAGGAATTAAATTGACTGAGCTTTGCAGCATCATTAAACGCTAAAATAATATGAAAATAGTTTTGTCAGGTTCATTAGGGAATATCACCAAGCCGCTTTTGTTGCAATTGATTAAACAAGGACATCAAGTTACCGTAATCAGCAGTTCGGTCGCAAGGAAAGCAGAAATAGAGCAATTGGGAGCAAAGGCTGCGATAGGCGAAATAGAGGATGGGATTTTTCTAACCAACACTTTTAAAGGTCAGGACGCTGCCTACTGTATGATTCCCCCCTTTAATTTTTTCGGGGATCAGAATCTTAATTATCAGGAACAGGCATTGAAAATCAGTACAAATTATGTTCAGGCGATTCAAAATGCGGGCTTAAAAAAAGTAGTTCATTTGAGTAGTGTTGGTGCCGAAAAAGCAACTGGGGCAGGTGTCTTAGTTTTCCATTACATCGCAGAATGTGTTTTTAAACAACTTCCTTCTGACGTAACTGTTACCCATCTTCGCCCGGGATCTTTCGATTATAATTTGTATGCCTTTATGGATATGATTAAGGGCAAAGGGTTTTTGGGAGGTATTATCGGTAAATTACTCTACCTTAAACATTATGGTCTGAAAGGTCTTCTGGAAGGATATTCCGGAATAATATTATCAAATTATGGCGGAGCCGACAAAATAGCTTGGGTGTCGCCCATAGATATTGCATCCGCCATTGCTGAGGAAATGAACACTCAACAAAAAGGCAAAAAAGTAAGATATGTTGCCAGTGAAGTACTTACCTGTCAGGAAATAGCCTCTGTTTTAGGAGATGCCATTGGAAAGCCATACTTGAAATGGGTGCTTATCAGCGATAAGCAAATGAGCGACGCCTTTATAAAAATAGGAGCATCAGACCAGATCGCCAAAGAATTTACAGAAATGAATGTTGCGATGCATAATGGTAGTTTGTTTGAAGATTACTTCAGGAACAGGCCAGACATTCTGGGCAGGGTAAAAATTAAAGATTTTGCAGCAGAATTTGCCATAAAATACAATGAGCAATGAGACATCTATTTCTAACAATTCTATTTCTTAATTTTTCAACAATGTTATTTTCACAATCAAAAGCCGATGATATTATTGGTATATGGTACAGTCCAATAAAGGAAGGCAATGTGCAGATATTTAAGAGCGGTAACAACTATTACGGCAAACTAGTCTATTTAAAACATTCTGTCGATAAGCAGGGAAAATCTGTTCTAGACGTCAATAATCCTGACAAAGAAAAACGGAAAATGCCTTTGGTAGGAATTTTTCTGTTAACAGAAATTACGTTCCATGAAAAGAAGAACAGCTGGAAAGGAAAGCTATATGATTATGATGGGGAAAATGGAAATACCTATGATTCTTATCTTACCATTACCAAAAACGGCAACCTCAATATCAAAGGCTTTTGGGGACTTTCTTTCTTCGGATTAAATCCCGGACTTACTTTAGAAAGAGTTGATCTGGAATAATCTTATATTTAAACCTTGTAATAAACTAACCGGAATGATTTTGCAGCAACCCTACCGAATAAAAACTATCAAAGAATACCATAAAATACTTGGTGCAGGTAATCCTGAACATCCTATGATAAGTGTCATAGACCTTGCTCATAACACCTTACAAAAGCGAGGAAAGTATCAAGGTGATTTTTGATTTTTACATCATCTCACTAAAAAAGGTGGAGGTCGGAAATGTACGGTACGGCTATGGGCAGCAAAAGTATGATTTCGATGACGGCATCTTGTTCTTTATATCGCCTAATCAGATATTTTCATTCAAAGCGGATGATGATTTTAAGAGTGCAGGAAGTATGTTGCTCATTCATCCAGACTTTTTATGGGGTAATCCGTTAGCTAAAAACATCAAAAGGTATGAGTTTTTCAATTATGCGATAAACGAAGCTCTTTTTGTTTCCGAAAAAGAAGAACTTGTCCTGAACAGTTTTATCAAAAATATTGAGCAGGAATATCATTCACACATTGATAAATTCAGTGAGTCTATCATCATCTCTCAAATTGAATCATTCCTCAATTATTCAAATCGATTTTATATGCGTCAGTTTCTTACACGTAAAATATCGGGAAGTCGGATCCTGGATAAATTGGAGAAGATTCTTGACGACTATTTCAATGATGACAAGGTTATCAATAAAGGATTACCGACCGTACAGTATATTGCTGGACTTCTCCATTGTTCTCCCAACTATTTGAGTGGAGTTTTGAAAACCCTTACCGGTCAGAATACCCAGCAGCATATTCACGAAAAGATCATCGAAAAGGCTAAAGAAAAACTTTCGACGACTACGCTAACTGTAGGCGAAATCGCTTTTGAACTAGGGTTCGAGTACCCACAGTCTTTCAGCAAATTGTTTAAAAGCAAGACCGATCTTTCTCCGGTCCAGTTCAGGGCTTCATTCAATTAATTTAAAATTATAAATTACCTGATGTTCAATTTGTAGCATTATTGAAGTTCAGAAATGAAAGCTTATTTTGTTTTGGACTGCTATATTTGCTGAGTGCGGTTTTTATGTTGACGATATACCTCACTTACTGTAGCAATGACCGTTGCAGCGATATCTGCCACGGTATATACAGGCTATATCGGCATCCTGTTTTTTACGGAAAGTTTTACCGGACTTCCTGATTATTACCTTTGGGCCATTCGCTAAGGTATCTTTTTATTTATCATTTATCCCTCATCTTATACCTCGGCAAATTGATATCCTGCTCCTGCGGATAAGGGGCTCTATTGGTCATACTCACATCTTCCTGTATATTCTTATGCGCAGTAAACTGCTTTTCATCCCCAGTTGAAAACCTTGGGTCAGGGATAAAAGGCATCTTTGCCATCTTCACAATCGTGATGGTTGGAAAATGGTAATCCACTTCCACATTTCCCAGTAACAAATAACAGCCGCCACCCTGAAAAGGATACTGCTTCAAGGTATTGGTAAAATGTGCGGTATCAAACATTTCACCATAGCTGTCTATCCAGGTGCCAAAATACATCGGCCCCATTTTGGTGGGCACATGTTTGCGCGAAATCAGGTAAGCGATCATCTTCACCTGTTTTTTATGAAACAGAGGCAATTCCTTAGCCTGTACAGATCCGCGGTATTTGGTTTGCAACAAATCAAAAGGGGAGCAGGATACCGGGAAACTCAGCAGTTCAATTTCATCAAAGGCATCTTCAAATACCGATCTTTCCAGTGTTGGCAATTTATACTCTTTCACCGGTTCCTGGATCAGCATCATGTTCCTGTTCTCGGGTTTAAAATTCACCAGGATCAGCCTGGCAATGACCAGCAGCTGGTTCTTGGTTTTTCCCGTGAAACGAAATGCACCGATAAAAATCAGGATTTGTATCCCTTCAATGCCAATAGGAATACGATTAATGAAATCCTCCATCGATTTGTAAGTCCCATTCTTTTCGCGCTCGGCAACAATTTCTATTGCAACTTTACCTTGTAAACCGTCCAGATGCATAAAACCGAGGAAAACTTCAATCCCATACAAAGTAGTGGTATACTCACTTTTATTTACACAGGGATTCTGGACATGTGCACCAGACATCCTGGCTTCATGTACATAAACTTCCGTGCGGTAAAAGCCACCCATGTTGTTGATCACGGCGACCATAAATTCTATGGGGTAATGCACTTTCAGGTACAAACTCTGGTAACTTTCAACGGCATAGGAAGCGGAGTGCGCTTTGCAAAAGGAATAGCCGGCAAAGGATTCGATCTGCCGGTAAATCTCTTCGCTCAGTTTCATGGGATGACCCTGCTGCGCGCAGCTTTCAAAAAAGTGATCTTTCACTTCCTGCAAGGCTTCTTTGGAACGGCCTTTTCCACTCATTGCCCTGCGCAGGATATCCCCGTCTGCAGCGGGCAAACCGCCATAATGCAGGGCAATCTTGATCACATCTTCCTGGTATACCATGATGCCATAGGTTTCCCCGAGCTGTTCTTTAAATACCTCATGGAAATACGCAAAGCGATCAGGATAGTTATGTCTGAAGATGTATTCTTTCATCATCCCACTCTGCGCTACACCGGGCCGGATGATAGAGGAGGCGGCAACCAGGATCTTGTAGTCATTACATTTGAGCCGGCGCAGCAAACCGCGCATGGCCGGACTTTCAATATAAAAGCAGCCAATGGTTTTACCTCTTTCCAGGAATACATTACAGGCGGCTTCGTTTTTGGAAAGGGCATTGTCCCTGATATCCACCTTAACACCGCGGTTCATCTCAATC
>Ga0247809_1000618_pt1 | contig 16282 bp, 14 predicted proteins | sample UWRJL104311B1_FD_180951 | JGI IMG/M metagenome (GOLD analysis project Ga0247809, IMG submission 180951) | Plant litter microbial communities from Arlington Agricultural Research Station in Wisconsin, United States - UWRJ-L104-311B-1 | ecosystem: Environmental > Terrestrial > Plant litter >...
GTCATCATTGCCACCGTAGTTCGGTGACCAGACATCATTCAGGGCGCGGAGCATAGCCACAGCACTCACCCGCATATTAATAAACCCAGGTCCCGCGACAGTCACGTCGCTGTAGTCACCGCTTTCGCGTAATTTCGCCGCAACCGCTTCGGCGATTTCGCGGGGGTTCTTAGCAAGCCGTCCAGCAAGTTGCAAGGCGATATTGGTCGCATAGTCACCAAACTCTGGCTCGGGTCGAGTCAGTTGGATGGTGACGTCTGTATCAAAAAGTTCTTTGATAGCGTGAGCAATTTTTTGTTCCATTGATATGTATTATAACAGAGGTGCTAAAAATTACTTACCCGCGGCCGCTTTAATGAGCCCAACGAATAATGGGTGTGCGCGGTACGGGCGACTTTTGAATTCAGGGTGAGCCTGTGACGCCACGAAAAATGGATTGTCAGCCGCTTCGATATATTCAACCAGTGTTCCATCTGGCGATCGTCCACTGACGGTCAGTCCGCCCTTTTCAATGTCAGCCAGAAAGGCTTGATTGACCTCATAACGGTGACGGTGTCGTTCGATTGTCTCGGTTGAGTCGTAGGCGGCCGCGACCTGCGAACCAGGCGTTAGCTCGGCAGTGTAGTCACCTAATCGCAGTGTCCCACCGGTCGACTCCTTGCCCGCTTGGCCCTCCATAATATAGACGACGTTCTGGGCGGTATCGGGGTCAAACTCAGTACTATTGGCATCTTTCAGCCCCGCTTTACGTGCAGCCGCGATAACTGCGATTTGTAGCCCAAGACATAGCCCAAGGTATGGCTTTTTATTATCAAGTGCATAGGTTGCCGCCCGGATCTTACCCTCGATACCACGAACCCCAAAGCCACCAGGGACTAAGAGCGCGTCAACCTTTTCAAAGTCACCATCCTCAGCTTCTTCGGCATTAATCCATGTCACTTCCAGCCCAACCTTTTGCTGCCAGGCAGCGGCTTTCAGTGCTTCAAGCACAGAGATGTAGGTATCTTCGTTGTCCATATACTTCGCCACCATGCCGATACGGATCGTCTTGTCGTATGTTGCCTCTTGGGCGTCGGCGAGTTGACGCCATTTTGATAGGTCGGCTTTTTCGGTATTTCCCGTAAAGCGCTCTAATACGCCGTTGATCCCACTGGCGTAAATTGTCAGCGGTATTTCATAGACCGTTTTGGCATTCGATAGCAAAATAACAGCGTCTTTACGGACACCACTAAACTGCGCAATCTTGTCGGCAATGTTGCCGGGGGCTGGTTCGTCGGTACGAACAACAACACAGTCAGGTACGATTCCAAAACCGCGCAGGTCGTTCAATGCGTTTTGGGCAGGCTTTGATTTAAATTCTTTGCTGGTTCCAATAAATGGCACATAGACAACGTGCACATACATGCAGTTTTCGCGGCCGACTCGTCCAGCAAACTCACGGATTGCCTCGACATAGCTAAGTCCTTCATAGTCCCCAACCGTTCCACCAATTTCAACGATGTGCACTTCAGATCCGGCAGAGGCGAGTTCGATGGCGTCTTGAATGGCACCCGTTAAGTGCGGTACCAACTGAATGGTTTGACCGTGAAATTTACCAGCACGTTCGTCAGCGATGAGCTGACTTAATAATTTCCCTGATAATGTCGCACTTTTTTGAGTTAATTCTAAATCCAAAAAGCGCTCGTAGTGTCCAAGGTCCAAGTCTGTTTCAGCCCCATCTTTTGTGACAAAACATTCACCGTGTTCTTTTGGATTCAAAAGACCCGCATCAACATTAAGATACGGGTCACATTTTTGAATAGATACCTTAACACCCTTGGCTTGCAAGATGGCACCAATACTAGCCGCTGTGATCCCTTTCCCTACCCCGGAAAGGACACCACCAGTTACAAAGATATATTTCTGCGAGTTACCCATGTTTGTTTTCACCTCCATGGGGTTTTATTGTAGCACTAATAGATACGTCCACGCTAGATGCGGGACGTTGTAGTATTGTCACTACACTATATATAGCGTTACAGTAGGTCGTCGACAGATGCACCGGGTGCATATTGTATCAATGGTGTATCGCCCATTCCCCATGCGTACTGAACCGGAGCGACGATTTCCCATGAACGAATTACCTCTGGGCCAGTTGTAAAGATATACTTACGGCCACGAATCGCTTCAACTAAGACGCGTTCGTAAGCATCCGAAAACCGCGTGTTCACTGCAGAAATAGCAGCTTCATCGAAATCATCAAACGAACCATCTTTGTATTCAATCGTAATCGCACTGCGCTTCTTGTTCAAGTTCTTGCCGGTCGTCAGGCGTAGCGGGACACCAACCCAGCGCGGGTCAGTGCTGTGCAGCTGCAGACTTGCGAAGGTCTCAGTCAGGCTACCTGGGTTCTGGACTTCTGTCTGATAATCTTCATACTGCGCACGGATCGATTCGTTTGGATCGGCCGGAGTAATCGCTTTCAAAGCTTCCAGTCTGCGGGTCGCCAGGTCTTCGATCGTAAACGGTGGTCGTAGATCCATCAATACCAGTGAGAGTAGCTGCATTAAGTGGCCCTGAATAAAGTCACGGAGGGCGCCTGTCTGCTCGTAAAAAATAGCCCTGTCTTCTATACCGATAGACTCGGACGCTGTAATCGAAACGGAGGCGACACCTTCGTTACTCCACTGTTGATGACGGCTACCGGCCGCAGAACGCATGCGAATTACTTCAGCGGCTACTTCTTTGGCCATGTAGTGGTCAATACGGTATAGCTGTGCGTCGTCGAAGTAACGGCTCGAGCGTTCGATAAAATCCTTGGCAGAGGCAAGGTCAAAGCCAAATGGCTTTTCGAATAAAATCTTTACACGCGGCGTGTTAAGTCCAGCTTCACCCAAGAAGTCTACAATGTCAGCAGCGGCATTTGGTGGGACCGATAGGTAAATAAGTGCCTGCTCGTCATCAGCTAGGTCGAGATACTCCCTGAGGCGCACGTAGTCATCCGCTACGGCAAGGTTCATAGTAAAGACCTTAGTTAGATCAATAAGGTCGGTGTTCCCGGTTGCACCTTCGATGAGTTCGGTGACGTCGACATTACGTCGCGACACCCCAATAATTGAAAGGTCTTTAAATTCCCCACTATTTACGATGTCACGCAAAGCTGGAAGCAGCTTTCGTCGGCTTAAATCACCAGTAATGCCAAAAATAACGAGTTTTGTTTTCATATATCTAGTATATCACCAAATGAATAATACTATACAAAATATAGCATTATTCATTTGTGTCAGAAAATTTATTTCAAAATACTATTATCGGGGTCGTTCTCGTGTCGATCAGCTGCGGGACTTTGCCCAACAGGAGGTGTAGTAGAAGCAGTTGCGCCACCTACTTCATAACTGGTATTCGTCGCTTCAAAGAAGTTGACCAGTTGCAAAGTGTCGTTCGCACCAGCCATCCACTTAGCGGGGTTTGATACCTTGTAGTGTGGCTCAAAGCCAAGCTCTTCAAGGCGACGGTCAGCCAGGTACTTCACGTACTGGTTAATGTAGTCACTATTCAAACCAAGAATGCCGTTTGGTAGCAGGTCTTTGTTGTAGTCCTCTTCCATCTCAACCCCATCGAGAATCATTTGCTTGATTTCAGCAGCGAATTCCTCGGTCTGCAGGTCCTCGTTCTCTTCCAAAACGGTCAAAATCAGGTTGATACCGAACTTGAGGTGAAGTGATTCGTCGCGCACCACCCAGTCAATAAGACTTGCAAAGTTACGAAGCAGGTTACGCTGACGGAATGACAGCGCCACCATGAAACCACTGTAGAACCAGATACCTTCAAGGATAATATTGTAGGCGATTAGGTTGCGAACAAAATCTTTTTTGCCCTCAGTCGTCGTGATATCTAGCGTCTGTTCGGTCATACGAGTAATAAACTTGGTTTCAAACGCTTCTTTACGCGCCATAGACGGCGTATCAATGTGTGCATCGTATGCTTTTTCACGGTCGATCGGGAATGTCTCAAGAACATACTCAAATGACATACAGTGGTTAGCTTCTTCCCACATTTGTTTTGCGAGGTAGACGTGGCATTCTGCAGCATTAACATATGGATATACACCAAAAGCGAGTGCTTTGTTCACCAGTAGCTCGTTAGGGTTAAAGTAGCTCATCAAGAAAGTCACGGCGTGGCGCTCTTCTTCACTCATCTTCTTCCAGTCAGAAAGGTCCTGCCCAAGTTGAATCTCATTTGGAAACCAAGTGTTTGCGACTGCTTGGTTATACAGGTCCATCGCCCACTGATACTTGATTGGCTTCAGTAGAAGTCCGTCTTGAATGCCTGTTCCTAAAATTCCTGCCATTATCGTATCTCCTCTTCAAATAACGGTACGATCACCTCACGCGAAGCGATGTAGCCGAGTAAGTCATTAGTGTTTCGCATGACATCAAGATCTGTTTGATCTTCCACTGATTCGTTTGTCTCAGTAACGGTACTGGGGTCCAGTAGAAATTCTTTGTGCAGCATACGGTCTAGAATATTCTTGGTAATCTTCATGTTTTCCAGCTGGCCTTCGCGTTGAAAGGTTTCACGCAGCACTACTTCACGGTCATATGTCTTGAAAAATTCCGACACCTTACTGGCAACCGTCACACATCGTAAGATCGGCAGGGTCAAGTGGGGCTGCAGACACACCGCGCGCGGCTGCGTCGTCATTTGCCATAGCTTGAGCATTCGCCATAGCCATGTCGATTGCGGCTAATTTTTCTTCCAGGCTCATTTCGTCGTTGATAATTGTTGATGCGTTCATTACTGAATTCCCCTATTTTTACTATATGCTTGTTTGGTTAAATCTATCTGTGAGCGGTGTGGTTATGTCATCAATCTCATAGGCGTTATACTTCTTGCTTCTTCGCAAAGCCAAATCCGGCCTTTCGTGTGCCGCCGCCTGCGTCCGCCTTGTTAACCTTAACAGTTGATTGTTCAGCCGTGTGCCGAGGCTTAACGTGCAGGTAGTAGGTGGTTTTCAGACCGCGTTTCCAGGCTGCACTGTAGATGTTGACCATTTCGTCGATATCACGAGTTTCGAGGTACATGTTACGACTAATCGCCTGGTCAACCCATTTCTGAGCACGTGCCGCGACTTCGATGAAGGCATACGGACTTAATTGGAAACTGGTCTTGTAGACGTCTTTTAGTTTCTGGGGGATGACGTCAATCTGTTGGACGTCACCTTGGAAGCGAAGGATATCTTCCTTAACCGTATCCCAAAGGTCGAGTGCCTTCAGGTCGTGAACAAGGTTTGTGTTCACTTCAAGGAACTTGCCGTTCAGTGTGGCGCGAGAGAAAATCTGCGCAAACTGAGGATCAAGCCCTGGCGTCGTTCCAGCGATGTGCGCAATATTAGCTGTTGGCGCAACCGCCATCAGGGTGGCGTTACGCATCCCCTTCTTAACCTTACTGCGTAGTGAATCCCAGTCTAGGCGAGTCTTGCGGTTTACTTCAACTTTTACCTTGCGGTCCGCGGCGAGTTGATCAATGGTGTCGATTGGCAAGATTCCTTGGCTCCAACCACTCCCCTTGAATGTTGCGTACGAGCCATATTTTTGCGCCAGTTCAGCCGATTCATCAATAGCATGGAAGCTAATGAATTCAGCCAGTTGGTCGACGAGGTCGTAGGCCTCTTCGGACTCGTAGCTATAACCAAGCTTTTCGATGACATCAGTGAATCCCATAAATCCAAGTCCAAGTGCGCGGTTTTGTTGATTAGAGTGCATCGCTTCAGGCACCGGCGTGTTGGTGATGTCGCACAAGTTATCAAGTTGACGAACAGCACTACGGCTACTTTCTGCCAATCGGTCCCAGTCCCAAGTACCGTCGGTCTTTAAGTGGGCCGATAGGTTGATACTAATAAGGTTACAGACGGCAGTGTTATCTTTGTCCTGCGGCAAAGTAATTTCAGTACACAGGTTTGAAAGGTGGATGGTCGAGGTGTTGTTGTTTAGTGCCCGGACATTGATCGTATCTTTCCAGGTCAGCCATGGGTGGCTGGTTGCCTGAAGGGTGATCAAAATCTGGCGGAACTGTTCGCGGGCGCTCGTCTTGATGAAGTCGCGCATCTTGCCCGCTTCGGCTTTTTTGATGTAGCCCTGGTAAGCTTTTGAAAATTCAGCTCCGTAAAGTTCGGTAAGGTCTTCGACTTCGGCTGGGTCAAATAAGTACCAGTCTTGGTCTTTTTCCACACGTTTCATGAATTCGTCGCTAATGAAGACAGCGGTGTTTGCGAGTCGAGTACGGAGGTATGGGTCACCAGAGTTTTGCTTGAGATCAAGGAACTGTGGAAAGTTCATGTGCCAGTTTTCCATGTAGAGTGCGGCGGCGCCGGCTTTTTTACCCTTACGAGAAACTGCAAACAGTGCGGTGTCGATCATCTTCATAAAAGGAATAGGTCCGGTTGATTCGGTATTCGTGGTGCGTACAGGTGATCCAGCAGCACGTAGCTTATTCAGGCTAATACCGATGCCGCCAGTTCCCTTCGCAATCCACATCACGTCGCGAACACCTTTGGCGATTGATTCCATGTCATCTTGGACTTCAATCAAGAAACAGTTTGATAGCTGCGGGAAAGACCCACCAGCATTCACACGAGTCGAGCCGCCAGGAACGTAGTCGAGGTTTGCCATATGTTCGTAAAAATCGAGTGCACATGCGGTTGGGTCTTCGGCGTTAAAGCTCAGTCCCATTGCAATGCGCATATGCGTAAACTGCGGCACCTCAACAGGACGGCCACTTTGACCACGTAGTGCGTAACGGTTTTTGTTGGTCACGACACCAAGGTATTTACTAAGGCCATCTTTTGAAGGATCAAGGGCTTTTGCAAGTTTTTTCAGATCGAAGAGTTTGCCGTTCATGCGTTCGTCCAGCAAACCATCATCGATACCCTGCTTTAGATACGCAACAAACTTGTCTTCGTGTAGCTGCTTTAGTTCATCGGCAGTCTTGAATTCACCGAGAATGTTTTTATAAATGTTTTTAAGCAGGAGTCGAGTGGCTATGATATCAAAATCAGGGTCATCTTTGATGTTTTGAAGCGCCGTATGTATAACAGCCTCATCGAGTTGTTCAGACGTAATACCGTCAAATAATGTCAACTGAAGCTCTGATGCAACTTGGACAACTTTGCTGATCTGGTCCGGAAGGCCCTCACTAGCCTCAACCAATGCAAGGTTAATCTTGTTAGCGTCAAATGGCTCGCGTGTGCCGTCGCGTTTTACCACTGTGATTGCGCTCATGAAAAATCCCCTAATCTACTTATACTGTTATGTTTATGCAATACACATCACCTCCCCAGGTGCCCCGTTTTCATAGGGTGCAAGAAAAACACCGGTGTAGCGGCCGACTGTTCCCAACTTGCTAAATGTCTATTTTTGTTGCAGTACTACATATGTAGTGCTTACGTATGACTATATGCCCCCACATATGGATTTTCAAGCTTTTTGTTGGGTTTTTTTGACTACATTCAGCATAAGCGGCATTTAACCCCTTGGGGCTAGTTGTAGTGTTGTATATTTAGTTACGACGCTATATGTAGCGTACGCGCAGCGACCGATCGATCGTCGCGACACTAATCACCATGATTGACATATTTACTTATTAGGATATAATAATCACTCTCTATGCCTGAAAAACAACTCACCGAAGTCAGCGACGCTACAGAAGCACTACAGACACGCCTCGACGAACTCATGTCACCGATTCACTTCCAAGAACTCCTCCGCACCGCCGAGGACGTCTGCCTCACACGTACGCCACATTATCCGGGTGAGTTTAGTCTCGTTGGAGAAGTGGCTATTGTTGCTAAAATTGGGACACGCGGCATCAAAGCCGCACTCGAGCTGCAGCACAGCATACCTAGCGATAAGCACACCGTCAACCATGAATTCGAGGACGAATTCAAACGCCCGATCACTTTCGACACGCCTATTCGAGTCCCGCAGCGCTTTAGTGAAAGCGCTGATTTTTCAATTATAGCCAAGGCTGAAGCATTTGGGGGTGCGCTCATGGCAGAGTCGTTCCGAACCCTTGGACAAGATGCGTACGAAAAAGTAGCGGCCTTTAAAAATGCGACCTCTAAAGAGGATCAGCTAGCGGTGATGTTCTGGCTCGATAAACGCCTCGACGCAATGACACATCTCGACAATCCAGACTCAGGGGAAGATGTTGAAGATAATACCGTGCCTCAGCTCTACCACCCTACTCGCCTTTCACCGAAGTTAATCGGCGTCTATCCAAATCAAAATCTAGAGCCGACCTGTCTCAGCGTATCTGTCATTGCCGCTGAATTCTTCAGACGAGCTGGCGCAGACGTTATGCACGCAGATGTTGCACGTCGTGGCATCGAACACACCCAAGCCTCAACAGCTCTATATATAAGTAGCCTAGAGGCTGGACTCAAGAAAAGATTTGGCATGACACTACCTCACGCTCTCAGCGATTCTTTGCGTCACGTCCTCAATCAAACAGTTGCCTCAATCAGCCGCAACGAGTCTCATCACGCGGCAGTGTATGTAGGACTACTTGACGGCACGTGGGCACAGTTTGATTCAAACTTTGCAAGCACCGTTCCCATTAGACACAAAGACTCCAACGAAGAGCTCACCAAGTGCTATAAGACTATTACCGAGATGAAAGCATATGCACCTGGTACGGAGATCACTCATCAAATCATGGGCAATATGGCGCTCTCGGATATGGCACTAGAGATCTTGGGTTCCGAGGAACCCCTCACTATTTTTTCCATCGTTGAGCCCGCCATCACAGAACTACTCAATGAAGACACCGAATCAATAGGTCAGCGAATTTACGACAACTGCATTGTTCCTTTTTTTGCATCCACCTCTGAAAACGAACGCCTCAATAAACTAAAACGTGTCATCCGTAGCAGTGTAGTAGAGTCCCCACCGGATGTTGTCGAGGACGGGCTACAAGCTGAATTTTATAAGCTCTTTGAAAAATATGTTCTATGGGGCGATTCAGCCGAGTCTGTCGTGATGCTAGCACAAAAAGATCACAACTACCTTATTAACCGTGTCGTGGATATTGCGACACTTCCTTTTACCTTAATGGCGACACTTTCCTCGCGAGAGTCAAAAGAGAGTGGCTACTTTCAAGCCCACAGCATAGTCGAGCTTGGCCTCCCCGAGCAGCGAATTGGCCTTGCTGTTCTGAGTGATTTTGCAGCCTACACTGATCCCCCCCTCACACCCTCATTCTGGATGTCGAATTGGCCAGGACATGTGTCGGTTATGGAAAATATCAATGGAGCAGAGCATTCAAAATATCAAGACGCACTTGTCTACAACAACATCGTCTACCGCGAACTGCACCCCTTGACTTCTTTGAGGAATTACGACATAATACGCTCATTCCTTGACCCCCGACAAATGAAAGAGGACGAAACGCATGGCAAAGACAAAGAAGGCTGAGCTCGAGAAGCTGATGCAAAAAGCCGGTCTCGATGATGACAGCAAGGCCAAGATGCACCGAGCCAATGACAACAACATGTTGCCCGATGACGAAAAGAAAGCACCCAAGGGTCACGGCTCCGCAAGTCCACACCACGCCGTCATCGACGAGATCTAACTAGGTCTCACCCATTTCAAAGTGGGGCGCACCTACAACAGCGCCCCACTCTGGGATCAAGAATAGCCGCACCCTAGGATGAGATACGTCTCCCTGGTGCGGCTTTTATATTTTAGACACTTACCCAGCAGGCGGTGACGTTCTCGGTTGGGTAATTATATGAGTACTTGTTTGGTGATCGCTGCCATGCCTCGCCAGGCCCCTGAATCGCAATATCACCCGCGCCACAGTCTTGGTTTTGTCCAGACAGCCAATACATCAAAAGAACAATGCGATGCGAGCCGTCACCGTCGAACGTTGCTGTGGTCGCTCTTGTGTTGTACCAAATTCCAGAGAACTTATCAGCCGCAGGCGCCGTGGCGGGTATAGTACCCGTAGACTTCAGGTTTGTTTCAAGTCCAGACCGATCCGAATTATCAACGACACCGGCATAGGTCGTACAGGTAGGGGTTAGACAAGTTGTACCGAGTGATGGGTAAGTCCCATTGGTCGCAACATACGCTTTAACCAGCTTAATAGCTTGCTGCCCAGAAGATACACGAGCAGTGTTTTGGGCCCGTTGTTGCACTCCATTAAACGAGACGATAGTTATTGCCGCCAGAATACCAATCACAACGATGACAATAAGAAGTTCGACGATCGTGAAACCGCGTCGAGATGATTGATGAAATGATGATTTGAAAGGAGCCCACATTACTGAATCAAAGTATGAAGGATGAGCGGAATGCAGTCAAGGAGTCCAAGATTATACAAATACTAGGTAACTCGCACATTAAAATACAGACCTAGACAGTCTGTATTTTAATGTGGCGGAGAGGATGAGATTCGAACTCACGGTACGGTTGCCCGCACACACGCTTTCCAAGCGTGCGCCTTCAACCACTCGGCCACCTCTCCACGTGTCACTACAGTATATCAGGCAATACATAGCCGGGGTTGTGTAAATGACGCCAAATTGCGGTTGTATGTCACGGACTCACCTCGCATAATAGAGGCAATGGCAAAAATAACCCCCACACCCGTTATCGTCCTCAAAGACCTCAAGAAGCGGTTCGGGCTTGGTGACGCCGAACACTATGCGATTGATGGTATCAATCTGACAATTCAAAAAGGTGAATTTATCGCAATCATGGGACCAAGTGGCTGCGGCAAAACAACACTGCTCAATATCCTAGGCTTACTCGATAGCAAGATCGAGGGCGACTACGAACTCGAAGACCGCTCAGTCGCAACGCTCAGCTCGCGGCGCCAGGCGCATATTCGTAGTCAGCAAATCGGCTTCATCTTTCAAAGCTTCAACCTTATCACCAGAATGACCGTTATCGAGAATGTTGCACTGCCACTAATATATAAGGGGGTCACCCAAACCGCACGGTTAAAGCAAGCCAGCGCAATCCTGCATAACTTTCACTTAGGTGAACGCGAGTATTATATGCCTCACCAGCTATCCGGCGGACAAACTCAGCGCGTCGCTATTGCCCGCGCTCTAGTCAACGACCCATCTATTATCCTCGCCGACGAACCAACCGGCAACCTCGACTCGTACGCTAGTCACATCATTATGGAAGAATTATCAGACCTGCATAAACGCGGCAACACAATCATTATGGTGACACATAACCCAAGACTTACCACCTACGCTAGTCGCGTCATAACTATGCTTGATGGACGAATTGCAACCGATACACAGACACCAAATAGGAAGTCAGAAACAGGCACCAAGCGCCCACTAGGCAAGAAAAAACGCACCAAACGCAAAAAGGAACAAACAGCATAATGCGCCTACTATTCATCAATCACATACAGAACGCTCGACAATCCCTGAAAAGCAATCGCATGCGCAGCTTGCTGACTATGCTGGGCATTGCTATTGGTATTGCCAGTATTACTGCCATCCTTGCACTGAGTGGTGGCGCGAGTAGAATTGTTGGAAATCAAATTGACGCACTTGGGGGTAACATTGCAGTTGTTCGACCTGGCGCCCCATCGAATGCCGTGCTAAATGCCGGCGGTCAATCCCCCACACAACAACAGTTTGCCTCTAGCACCCTGACGGAAAATGATATCGATACAATTGAAGAAATCCCCAACATAACCTCAGTTGCACCGATGATGATCCTCTCCGGTGCAGTCAAGGCAAACAAAGGGACACCCGTTACCACCACAATCATAGCCTCGACCCCTTCACTTGCCGACACCAATAATCTCACCCTACGAGAGGGCCAATTTCTTGACCCTAACCTTAGCCCCTACACCACTGTGATTGGCGCACAGCTATCCGTCGACGTCTTTGGCACCGAGGATTCCATAGGCAAAATTATCACTATCCGTGGACAAAGCTTTACGATTATTGGCATTTTAAAGCGCGATAACAATCCCATTAACTACAACGGCGTTGACTTTGACTCGTCAGCTATCATTAGTCGCGAAGCCGGTAGGTCACTCAATCAAGGAGCGCTGCAAATCCAACAAATCAACCTTCGCAGCGACTCCATCGCAACACTCGATCAAGTTATTATCGACACCAACAAAGCACTGTTAAAAAACCACTTCGGTGAAGCAGATTTTGGCGTATTATCAGGCGATAAAATCGCCGAACCCACCAATCGCCTCTTTTCAGTCATCGCGGCAGCCACAACTGCCATCGCAGCAATATCCTTACTTGTTGGTGGAATCGGCATCATGAATATCATGCTCGTTAGCGTTGCCGAGCGTACGCGCGAGATTGGAATCCGCAAAGCACTCGGTGCCAGTAATGCCGATATCGTCGCCCAATTCTTAATCGAATCACTCGCCCTCAGTATCGGTGGCGGCATAGGTGGTTATGTCATTGGCTACATTCTCGCACTCGGAGTCAGTACTTTCTTGCCGTTCGACCCAGTACTGACCTGGGGAATAGCACTGACCGCTGCTGTCGTATCGATTGTTATCGGCACATTATTTGGACTCTACCCAGCTATTCGGGCTGCACGCAAAGACCCAATTGACGCACTGCGCCAATACGATTGATACTTGTTATAATTCTTTTTTGAGTTTTTCGATCAGCACCACAGGTGTCGGGTCAACACCATTCAGGATGGCTGCATAAATACTGACAAAATCCGCAAGGATAGAGCCCCATAGTAATTGGGCGATCACGCTGTCGCCTTCGAGGTGAAGGACTGTTGATTTTGGACGCTTTCCACTCAACAGACGGTCTGAAATTTCAAATCGCTTTAAGATCTGTGAGTGCTCGAATGAGCTCACGAGGTCATAGATAACAAATGGCTTTTCAACCGGGTGCGAGGTCCAGCCCATAAACTCATTGTGGTTAAATTCTGGATACTCGTTCCAAAAAGCCGTGTTTTTCGCGGTCTCGTTAAAACTAATCTTCCACTTGTACGCAACAGGTGCGGTTAAGGCGCCACCATAAAAGACAGGGGTCTTACCGACTGATTCTTCAGCAAGTTGTTTCGCCTGGTTATTCTCAGTTGGGACATCAGCACCCCACTTTGCGCTTTCGCGTCCAAGCCAACCGGATAACGCATCAACTTCTTCGAGTTTGCCGTGGATGACCGAGAAGTTTTCGAACAATGCCAATAGTGCGCGCAGATTGTAGATAACTGCCATGCGGGGCTGGAATCCATCAGGAAGGTTAACGTGCGCAATACTATACTCATACGCAATATCGATTAGCTTGCCGCTCGAGGCGATGATTGCGAGTTGAGAACCCGCTCGTTCAGCTTGCTCAAGCGCGCTCAGTGTTTCTTCTGTATTACCTGAATAACTACTAGCGATAACTAGAGTGTTGCGACCAACGTATGCCGGCAGGTCGTAACCGCGAATAATTTCAAATGGAATCTTGATTTCGTTTTTCAACCATACTTTTACCAAAAGCGCAGCCAGTGCTGACCCGCCCATACCTGTGACGACGATACTAGTGATTTCACGGTCATCGTGTTCTTTATTCCACACAACAGCGTCGTATGATGCTTGTTCGTATTGTCCAGCTGCAATCCGCAGTGCCCCTTCGGGATCTTTTTGCGCCAAAATATTTTCGTTATCTAGTGTATTACTCATCAGTCTTGCCCTACCCTTTGAATCTATGATACAGTATTTTTAAAGCATAAGCAGAAAATTAGAGGTGGGCATGGATATTACTCCGCAAGACGAAACACGACAACCAATTAGTGACGACCAAGAGCTAGCAAAAGCACTTGCCGGCGTCATGCCAGACATGCCAGAACCTATCTTGCCAGACCCTATCGCTCCGGCAGTACAACCTGAAAACACATTAGAGTTTGAGGAAACACCAACCTCTTCACTGCCACCAATCGTTCTCGAAACACCTGTTATCCCAGAGCCAGTAGCGAACCCTGCTCCCGCCCTCGATACTAACGACCTCGAAAGCATCAAAAAAGATGCGCTCGAACAACTCCGTCCACTTATTGGTAAAGTCGACCTCCCGGCCGAAGAAAAGTTTGACACCTATCTCATGCTTATTCGCAGCACCGACGACGCAACACTGATCGCCCCTGCGCACGCCGCAGCGCAATCGATCACCGAAGAGAAGCGACGCGCCGAAGCCCTTCTTGATGTCATTAAGGAAATTGACTACCTTTCACGCAATAAAACAGCCGCATAGGCGCACCCACCCCTTCACTATCCCCGCTTTCGTCTGCGGGGATTTTTATTAGACACGTAATGCTACTGGTTTCTTCACGCAGCAGCCACAGTGCGGTACAATTGTAACAATGTCTGTACGCTACGCCACCAACGAAGAAGTCATGCGCTGGGATGAATTAATTATTCAAAACCCAGACGGTGGTAATATCTTTTCAAGTTTTGAGTACGCCGAGCAAAAAGAAACTGGCGGCTATGTCCATCGCTTCATACTCGTGAACGACCTTGCCGTAACAGTGCTCGAAAAGAACACTCCCCCACTGGGTAAACTTTGGTACCTCCCGAAAGGGCCAAATGTGACCACAACAAAGGCGCTATTTGACACCCTCAAACTACTACAGCCGTTTGCTCGCAAACACGGTGTTTTTACGATACGCATCGAGACCGAACTTGCCCGTTCGCAACAAGCAACTCTTTCACGGCACGGTCTCCACAAGGCCACACCGATTATCCCCAACCCCTCAACCATTACGCTCAACATCACCCCAAGTCTTGAAGACGTGCTAATGACACTCCCCCAAAAAGGCCGTCACGCAATTCGGCGTGCCGAACGCGATGGCGTCACCACTGCGCAGGTCCCAGCGACTGACGAAAACTGTAAAATAATGTACGCGTTGCTCAGCGACACAGCCAAAGGCCAATTCGGCATTCGTAGCTATAATTACTACAAAACATTCTGGCAACGGTTTGAAAAGGCCGGTCTTGGACAGCTCTTCTTTGCCTATTTTGATACGCAAGTTGTCGCTGGCGCCTTCGCAATGACTCTTGGTAAAAAAAGCACGTACAAAGACGGTGCCTCAATCCGCAAACGAACCGCCTATGGCGCCAGTCATTTATTGCAATGGAGCGTCATCACGTGGGCAAAATCAAAAGGCGCCACCATTCACGACTTCTGCGGCTCACCGCCTAGTGACGAAATCACTAATTCAGCCCATCCGCATTACGGAATCGGGCAATTCAAAACAGCCTTCAACAAACAAGTCACCGACTACATCGGATGCTACGACCTTGTCATTAGTCCGATACGATACAAGGCCTGGTCAAAACTCGGTGAGCGCATCTATCGACACCTCTACTTCAAACGTACGAAAGACTATTACTACTAACCCGAATACCTGGAGAGTCCCATGCCACTGATTAACCGCACAGTACTCATGTCCGACGCCCTGCATTTTAGTGCAGAGCAAGCCATCAACCCCTACTATGACGACCAAAATGTTGATGTCGCCAAAGCAACAGCCGAACACGACGCAATCACCCATGCACTCTCGGCCGCCGGCATCACAATCGCCGCCGTCCCCTCACCAATTGACAGTCAAGACGGTGTCTATACCGCCAACTGGGCGTTGGTTCGTGGCAATAAAGCCATACTTGCCCGTTTGCCAGCAGTGCGCCGCGCCGAAGAGGCCTACGCAAAACAAGTTCTCGAGCAACTTGGGAAGACGGTTATCGAAGTACCTAGTAACTGGAAATTCAGCGGCCAAGGCGATGCGCTGGCCTGCGGGAATCTGCTTTTTTGTGGACAAGGCTATAGAAGTGACGAGAAGGCGCAAAAGTTTGCCGCAAAGAAACTCGGCTACAAGCGCATCCAACTTCGCACCATTCCCGAACTCGACGACGACGGAGTACCTGTCATCAATGCCGTTTCGGGTTGGGCTGACAGTTTTTTCTATGATATAGACCTCGCGCTTTCTATCATTAAAGCACCCGGGGACGGCGAAAAAGGCCTGATTGCGTATTGCCCCGAAGCTTTCACCCCTGAAAGCCGCGAAAAACTCGCCAAACTAAAAGCTGTCGATAAAATTGAAGTCTCGCTCGATGAAGCTACTCGCGCCTTCGCACAAAACCTTGTTTCGACCGGTGAAACTGTTGTGATGAGTGCCCACGCACCACGCTTTAGTGCGGCATTAGAGGATCGAGGATTAAAAGTACTCACACCAGAAGTGTCCGAGCTCGCAAAAGGTGGCGGCTATATCCGTTGCACGACCCTCACGATTGATTGATCTGTTAA
>Ga0247809_1000619_pt1 | contig 16279 bp, 18 predicted proteins | sample UWRJL104311B1_FD_180951 | JGI IMG/M metagenome (GOLD analysis project Ga0247809, IMG submission 180951) | Plant litter microbial communities from Arlington Agricultural Research Station in Wisconsin, United States - UWRJ-L104-311B-1 | ecosystem: Environmental > Terrestrial > Plant litter >...
ATTATTGTTGCAGGATATGCTGGGCCGGGCTGCTGAGCATCAGGTGCTGCTGGATGCGGATGTGTGGATGTGTGGATATGAAGATGCGTGGATGAGGTGATGCGTAGATAGATAGATAGATAGATGGGGTGCATCAGTAGTAGAGCTGTCAAAATCCACGACTCGGAGGGACGAAGATTGATGATACAGTAGAAGATCAACAACTAATATTAAGCTCTAAGTAATACATTAAGCTCTAGTACTGTATCTGTATATAGTATGAAGTCAATTCGAATTGTGGAGTTGGTGGTCACCGTTTGATGAAGCTTTGTTCGTCGGTTCGGCTACCAGGTCCCGGGTCCCGGGTCCCGGGAGCCGGGTTAGACGCGTTGGGCGGGAGCGGGGAGGTGGGACAAGAGATTCGCGTCGTCAGGTGAGCGAGACCGAGAAGGGGAAGTTGGCTGATACAGTACAGGTCAGTCATACAGAGTGATACAGTACCATGGAGTATGATGGAAGAGAGATACTCCTTGGTATTAGTCCTACAATACCAATCAACCAACCAACACGTCTTCTTCTTCTTATTCTTCTGACTAATCATAGTCTTTCTTAATACAACCACCAACCTACACTACAGTGCTATTTACAGCAGTACTACAATCAGGACACGGACCACCTAGCTCTGATAATAACTACACTTTACAGTACAGTACAGTAAAGTACACATATGCCCCTATACTGTGATTGAACTGGAAGGTATCGTGAACTGTCTGGAATCTCCTCCATTCCCATCCCATATCCCATATGCTCTTGGGTGATAATGGTCCGAGTGGGATTAATGCGGCGTAGAAAACCACGTCCGGTACCGTACAGCAAGGAGGGAGGTACGCAGCCGTAGTAGACTTCAATGCTTCATTGCTTCATCCAAATCCAACAACATCCTTCCGCACAAAATATCAAACCACTATGGTTCCACTCCTTTGCCAACCCTGAGTTGTCGTCAAACTTGTCGGATCTGGTTAACAAGTCTCGCGTGCGTGGTGGTTGGGTTCTAGGTGGTCATGTAGCTAGGCTGCCAGGCTGCCAAGTTGTTCACGCTATCGAAGTATTGTTCCGGCTGACGGGGCGGCCTGCAGAAGTGATGATGCTTTGATCCCGCGCTGGCCCAATGGCCAAACTATGCATACGCCATGCCGCTGGAGAACCATCGAGTATGGCTGCAAAGGACTGGGATTATGGCTGGAATCACGGGGAAGGTATAAAGTGCGTGCAGTACTAGTAGAAACTGTGTTGCGAGAAAGAGAAAAAGCTAACTGCTGCGTGTAACCGCCTTTTTGCTTTTCCTATCCCCTTTCTTTGTTTGCCTCTTGCATCTTGGGATCAGCGCGATTAGAGTTCGCCGCATATCTCCCCTCCCTCCATTCCTCTCGAACCTCGCCAGCTCGCGTCTGGCCAACGGACACCTACACCATGACTGAGATTCCAGCTCCGGCTCAATTCAAGGATACTCCCGCGGCCGATCCCGTGCCTGATACCATGGAGAATTCAAACACAGGTCTTGACGAGGGAAGAAAAGATGCTCAACCAGTGAAGCACAACAGCGATGCTCGCGTTGTTACAAACGATAAAACGTCACTACCCGCTCCACTAAAAGAAGAAGATATCGAATATCCGCACGGTCTGAAACTCGCTATAATTTTGGCAGCGCTGTGTTTCGCTGTGTTTCTGGTTGCTTTGGACAACACGATTATCTCTACGGCTATTCCGAAAATCACCGATCAGTTCAATTCCATCACAGACATTGGCTGGTAAGACTACTTCCTTCTCGTCTTGGTTCTCCTTGTTGATATTTCGATAGGTATGGAAGCTCATACTTCCTTACGGCTACGGCACTGCAGCCGACCTGGGGACGAATGTACACCATATTCAGTGTAAATAGCTACTGTCTCTTTCATCCAACTTTGGCTTATCATCTCAGATCAAATATACTTTTCTCTTGGGCATTGTGATTTTTGAGATTGGGTGAGTGCACCGTGCTTTCCGACTAGCTAGACGTTGCGATTGACGTGCTGAACAGCTCACTGGTCTGTGCAACTGCCCCAAATAGCGTGGCTTTGATCATCGGGCGTGCTATTGCTGGTCTTGGAGTAGGAGGACTGTTTTCTGGTGCCGTTGGCATATTGTCGTAAGTATCTCACGGCGAGCATCTGCTGAGCCATGCCAAGTTAGAGCTCCACACTCACGAATACAGTGCCGTTACGCAAACGACCAGCAGCTTTTGGACTGATCGGTGGAATGTGGGGAATTGCGTCAGTCGCAGGACCACTGTTAGGAGGAGTGTTTACAGACCAGGTTACGTGGCGCTGGTGCTTTTACATCAAGTAAGAGATATCTTCCAGCCTGCACATTTACCGTTATTGATTTGGTATATAGTCTTCCGATTGGAGCAGTATCTATCATCGTGATCCAGCTGTATCTGTCTATTCCCCGCGAGAACAATGCCGAGAATCTCACCATTTTCCAGCGAATACTGAAACTGGATCTGGTCGGCGCATCGATCCTCATTCCAGCAGTTATATGCCTTCTCTTGGCTCTTCAGTGGGGAGGATCAACTTATCCATGGTCAAACTCCCGCGTCATCGGCCTCTTTGTGGGGGCTGGCCTTTTAGGGATTTTGTTCACCTACTCTCAAATTAGATTGGGGGAGAAAGGCACACTTCCACCACGTCTCTTTCGCGATCGTAATATTCCTTTTGCGATGGCCTTTGCGTTCTTCTTCGGCGCCGCTTTCTTTTCGATTATCTACTATCTCGCCATCTATTTCCAATCCGTCAAAGGTTCTTCGGCGACAAAGGCAGGAGTCCAGCTACTTCCCCTCCTAATCTCCACCGTTTTATCATCTGTTCTCACCGGGGTGCTCGTTAGTGTTATAGGCTACTACGTTCCAGTAATGCTTGTGTCCATGGCTTTTTTTGCCATCGGCTCAGGTCTTATAACCACCTTTTCCCTGCACACAACAACAGGCCAATGGTTCGGCTACCAAGTACTCGCTGGCGCTGGCGTAGGCATCGGTTTCCAAGGCAGCATACTTGTCATCCAAACCGTGCTCCCCCTCAGTGACATCCCCGTTGGCACCGCCTGTGTCTCCTTTTTCCAACAGCTTGGCGGCGCTCTGTTCATCCCGGTTGCGCAATCGCTCTTTCAAAACGGTCTGCTCTCTGGAATCCAGAAGTACGAGCCGGGTCTTGACGCGCAGGTGTTCTTGCACAGCGGCGCGACGGAGATCCGAACTATCCTGCGCGCAATGCATAGGGAGGATGCATTGGACGGAATTCGGCAAGCTTACGTGGATGGGCTAACCAATACGTTTTGGATCACGGCTTCGTGTTCGATTGTGGCGTTCCTTTGTGCGTGCGGCTTGCAGTGGAAGAGTGTGAAAAAGGGACCAGAACAGGAAAAACTGCACGAGGAGGAAAGCAAGGCGAAATCTATCGAGGGATTTGAGGTGGAGAAGAAAGACGGCGACAGCGAGGGTAGGTAGTCTTGTCAAAGCAGAATGGTTTCGGATGCTTGTATGATAATCGTGTGTGGGCGTGTATCTCCTTCGAGTTCTCTACTCAAATCTACTTTAGAAATATAACATTTTAATATACCCTTAATACAAGTCTATTGCAAGCAGATTTTGGTACGCTTTCTTGTGTCCTTTTATTTCCCCCATGGATCATCTCTCATTTCGCGTAAGTTCTAATCGGGGTAAAAAAAAGAAAGGGGCAAAAAGGAACAATTTAGCGAGACCAATTAAATGCCAACTTATCAAAAAGAGGGTGTGAAGATGAATTGTTAGTAGGTAAGAATGAGCAAAAGGGAAACGAGAAAGCAGCAATGTGCAGGTGCATATGTAGATGAATATGTACATTTATATATATATATATATATATCCTTAGGGGTACGCATACAGGATAGTACTATTCCTCTTGTTCTCTGTTTCGCCGAGGGGTTTTCTGATGGATAGATGCACGTAAGAGGGTTTTCCAAGTACTGTGTTGGTGGAATCAAGAGGTCCAGATGGGTGGGACTCATGGGAGCAGGAGTGCAGTTGAATGTAACACATGTAAATACCATGTCCATCTAGCAGACGCGAGTTTAGCGCGATGAAAGCCATTAAACAAATGATTTGCGCATCTTCACAGTCTTGATCAATCATCTATTTACTATTGCGCTCTTGAAATTATTAATAGTGCCTTTCCTTGTATTTTCCAACGTGTTGACATCATCATGTCTGTGACACCGGCTCTGTAGGGGCCGCCGCATCTTCTTGGGAAGCTTCGCTCTCTAATACTGCAACTACTGATTTGACAAGCTCGTCGTGGCTCTCATGCAGTGTCGTTTTGATAAATGACATCAACATGCGATTGCTAGTACAGAACCCTGTTTCATCTAATATCACTTTTCCATCTTCTTCACGCACTTTCCAGGAGGTGACGCTTGAGACGCCCACTACAACACCCTATCAGCCTATGCTTCGAGTTATGTTTCCCCTAAGACACACATGTGCGGTGGGAAGAAGGGGAAGAGGAGGGGAAAGTATATGGTGATTTACTGGGCGCGTGTGTTATAGCTACCATCCCATCTGGCCGCGCCTGCTGGCTCGTCTGGTAGACCAACGTCTCCGGCACAAAGCGCTTGGCCCAGCCGCCGCGCCAGTTGCCGGGCTCGCCCTCGGGTGTCGCCGCCATGGTCTCTGTCACCTCGTACACCGGAATCGGCGCCTCGTCTGGCCCGCGCTGGTATTCGGCAGCTTCGTTCTTGAAAAACGCGAGCGAGGCTGCGTCGGGCAGCCGGGTGTGAGAGATCACGATGGGTGACATCCGGATCATCCGGTCGTTGTTGTGGAGGAGGGCGAGAACTTGCGCTTTGGTGACGTGCGGTGCGAGGGTTGCGGTGCAGGAGGTTTTGTGAGAGCCGTTGAGAACTAATGCTGTGTTAGATGGGGTTTGGAGGAGCTTGACGAGGGGGCGTACATGACATGTTGACGACTGATCTATTTGTATTTATAAACTACCTGGGTTTTCTGTATACGTATGAAATAGGAAATGACACCGAAGTTAGTGTATTGTAGTTGGGTAGATGTAACATAAAATGGTGATATTCTTGAGCAAATAGATCTAGATTGCTTGCTTGTTTTATCAGAGTTTCAGAGAGAAGCAGCTTCCAACAGAAAATTGAACAGCCCAAGATCGCAGAGATTGGTTACAGTGAGTATGAAATTAGAAAATTGACTGCTGCCATAGGAGTATGGATACAGAACTTAACTTCAATTGTCCCAGGAGCTGGAGTTGACGTTGATGACGTTCTCCACTTCCCCAGACTATATGTAACGGGTACACCCGTAATATCCTTGGCAATTATGCATAAACATTTCCTGTAAAATCCAACCAAAACCTTGCATAAATTCCTAACCCGTCGACTTCCCAATCAACCGTTAGGAATTATCTGGGCTGATATGAAAGTATTAGAAATATAGCAGAAAGTTATAAAACCTTCCTAGGAGGGCATTGGGCATTATTTGGGCCTGTACGAAAGTACTGTACATCAGATGAGGTAGGGTGTTCACAACACAAATATCAGCTACGCTTACTTCGGCGTCAACAATTATAAACGATGCGAATGGTTTTTCGATTTCTCGTAAGGACACGCCAATAATATCTTATACACTGGTGATTCTACCATGCATGCCAAATCAAAGAAGATAAGTTCAAACAACGTACATGAAGAATGCATAGCAGAACACCAGAGCTAAGCTACAACTCAGCCATCAATTCACGCCCCATATCCTAATTGATTTGAAAACTTTACCACGGCCGTATGCTGCTATGGTAAACGCATGTGGTTGTATTTCATATTTCATATTGTCACATTGTAGATACTGTCCAGACAGGCTTTGTATTCTACCTTGCAATATTGAGAAACTGAATTCCTTTACGTACCAGGGTACTATGAATGGTATTGTAGGGAATTATTCATCTTCTCCAACGGAAACGAGCTTGCCTCGCCTCAAACTCAATCCAAACAAATGAATTCGTGTTTACCAATAACCATTAATTTGTTTCTCTGCGACTCCAACATCCTATATTATAGAATCCGGACAAGGGATAGGCTTTATTCGGTTCAAGGAATGGTGTGCTTTCTACGGCATCTAATTATAAATCTTTGAAAATTCAATGATCGCTCGATAGTCTTATGGAAGATTCTAATATGCATAGCTGAGGTTGTTCCTAGATCTACTCGGTGAGTGATTTCTTGCCATTTTTTAGGTTCGAAACGATGCTGCAGTCTGTCTTTTGGCCTAGCACGCCTCGGTGGGATATAGCCCAGCTTGAACTGCTGGGTAATCATAAGCAAGTGTGGTTGTGTAAAAAGTAATAACTTAATTGGGTAGTGCTCAAAATGCATTACCAGGAAACGCATAGTAGGAACATGCGTAGCCAACAGGCGTATCGTAGATATGCTTTTGATCTCATAACAAAGATCGGAAGGCAGATATGAGATTTCAAGTAAACCGGCTACGAAGTGTATCCAGTTACTAAGAAAATAAGACTGTAATAATAACAAACACCACCCCTGCTTTCCATACTTCTGATTACCCCACACACCCATAGCCTCAATACCATGCCATATCCACTGTTCCCGTCAAACGAAATCAGAAGCTAGTAGGAATTGATATGCCTTTACCTCGGTTATCTCAGATCATTATTTGAAGTTAGTGGTAGTAGGATGTTCACAAGTTGGGATTCATTGGTAGCATCCTGTACTTAAAGTTTCCTCTGGAGCAGGAGTGGCGTCAGAAAGTGCGCAGCTGGTATCAGCAACTTTTAACCTGTTAGTCTAGCATTACAAGAACAGTGACGGGAAGAGCTTACGATTGACAGGAATTCGCGAAGCAGTGACCTGGCTATTCAAGGAAGCAAACATGGCGTTACTGAGAAGACGAAAGAATTGCATGGTCGCTATTAGTGTTTTGGCGGATTGTTTAATAAAGTCAAATTGCGTGCGAGGGAGAAGTTTTTAACTTGTGATGGTTAACGATTGAAACCCAAGAGCAAAGCGCGAGCGTCTTATAAGTTTTCAGTTATCATAGCCTCCAAATTCTATATGTCCCTAGGGTCTCTGATTGGCAGGGAATGTTAGGGGAGAGAATGATTGTGGTTTCACCTTCGACGGCGGGACCGCTAGTATGTAATCATCATTGGCAATCTTAGGCTTATTAGATGCAGGAGCGAAATTCGAAGAAGTAAAGTGTCTTATTGTCAGCCTTTGAACCTAATGTATCTTTCCTCTTTCTTATCTATTTCTCGGGTTTTATTGAAGCCGACACCATACTGTTCACTATTTTGACACATAGCTCGAAATACTGTTTGAAGATTTCGACAGCTCTTATCTCATAACTCCTCAATAATTATGCTCCCCATAGCTAATTTTCAACAACCAACTGGACTTGAAAAATACAAACTGCTTACTGAAATTGAGGATAATGAATCAGTGATCTTGAAAGGAAATCCATCCGCGTACAGAACTTCCACAGAACTGAACACATACATTTAATACTCTTGTATTACTTGCAAATTTAACTTTTGGCTTGCTGGCTGGTTTTGGTCACTGCCATCTGAGAGCCAGCAAGCTATGTCATTCTCAAGACGGCATTTATTGTAAGTTTTACGAAGAAAATTGTGATGTAACGAAGTTCTTACCAGATTTATTATAGCACCAGTAAAAACCGTTCTCAGCTACTCCTTGCAAAAGGTTCACGTTAACGCACCCGCGATATACTATGGTGATTCAACTACCGAGCAGACTAAAGCATATGAGAAGCTACTTGAGCACAAGTTTGAGCCCTAGAGAACCACAATCCTCGAGCCACAGCTCACACCCAGTGCAGCGGTTATTATTCGAGCGTCTTACGATGAGCTAGCTCAAGCTTGCGAGAGTCCATCAACCGCCATCGAGATTTTGGAAGGAGGTTGTCTCGCTTCACTTGGAGTCTACCACGATCTTCATTGTTTGGTATGAACATCACTGGTTGAATCTTGGTGTTCACGGAGGTTGAAGTGATCTTCCATAGCGCCGAATTCGATTTTCCTTTATCAAAACCACTTCTACCATAACATTACTACATAACTCTGGGCTAGCGAAAATAAACATATGGGTAAGTTAGGTGATTCTCCTTGATATGAGCTTTACATGTTTCGATGGTATTGTCGCGACTGAGTGGAAGATGCGCACGGTAGCTAACTCTCGGTGACATAGAACATTGCCTTAAAGCGTTACGGGTTGCAACTATGTGCACTGGTAGCACATGTGTCTACAGTTTTGAATGGAAACCTAACTCAACGCTAGGACTGCAGCTCAGAGAAGCTGTGCTGACTGGGATGCATAGGGTAGCTGGACATGAGAGTGAGCTGTAGGATTCAACCCGCCGCTGAAGCTCAAACCAAAGGTGTTCTAATTCCTGGGGTCATAAAAGAGGTATTATGAGGGAAACTTCAATCTATTCTACACTAGGGGGAGAATTCATGATAAGTCAATAGTCATACTGTAAATTCATATGGAATTATGGTATCTCTGCTCGTTTGATATGATTGTGATGACAAAAGCGACAAACAATGCAATTTGACGTGAGTTTGAGGCGCAGACTATGTTGTGTATACCTCTGGCTAAGCACCTGGGAAAATGTATTCCTATGATAATCGTATCGCAGGAAAGGCTTTCCCTCTCAACCCCGGCACTTCCGGTGCGAACACTTCTTTCGTCAGTCCACACAGATGACCAACTGCAGATACGGTTGGTACTACAATGGCAAATGCCAGGAATCTCGAGTTGGTAAATCTCCCAAACTTTGAAATGGTATTCGCGAACCCTGGATAAACAGCCGGATATGATATCCTCGAAGCTTGTTGGATTTCGCTTAAAGTAATGTACTGTACGAAAGGGGACTTTGTAGATCGTCACCACGCCCTTCCTGGGATGTTAAAGTAGTATTTCCGACTTATCATGTACCGTCAGACTGTACAATATATTCTCCTATTTGCACGGGCTACGGCCCACTGGTCACTGGCCAATAGGATCCGGGGCACAAACACACCGGTGTATGTTACACAGGTGGGCAGTGGAACATTGAAAGAAGCACTTTGCCAAGCCCGGTTACCTGAAACGGTAGAGTGAACGGATACGAAGCTTTTTTGGAGTACAAGGTCTGGAAGACCGTTATTATGAAGGATTCAGAAACTATACCCCATCAGGCTAGCATACTACATTGGATTATTCTTGATACCACGTATGAAATATGAAACTGGTTTCACGTTATGTAAACTCGATGGCGCACATATGCTAAACATGGCTAGTTAGGTAGATTAGGTTCTTCTTAAGACTGATAGGATTTTTCCAACTTACTTTCATAAGTTGTGTTTATTGCTGGGAAAATATACAAGCCAGCTGCAGTCACGTCCCCAATCACATGCAGGAGGATATCAATGCCTGCCTAGGGAGTAGGATTGTGATAGTTGGAAATTTGTTGGTGTTCCACCCAAGTGCCCCAATCACGTCGGCTCATTCAAGATTACCGCCACTTGTTGTGGTACTGGCACTTGAGATCATTCTTGCGGGGCAGCTTGGGAAAGAAGTTGCTCTATTTCTTTTACTATTACTCGACAACAGGCAGATTTTCGACAGTAGCACATTCTCTCCAACCAACATACAAACAGCTCAATAAGCCTCAAGCTCCTCTCAAACAAGTTAAACAGCACGATTTTCCCTACAGCTTAAGTATATACTGAATGGATGTAATTTTAGCAATATTTCTATATTAACGTTGCAAAAGTGAGTAAAGTCGCTAGATCTAATCTGGTGGACCATCGTTAAAAGCGGAACGAGTGCATTATTCCTCCTTCCACACTGCATCTATGATTCCCAAAGCTGATCCTTTGGGTGTAAAAATACGCAAGATCTCGAAGCGTGAGTCTGCCTCCTTAAATACTTGTCGCCAATCGTCTTCATCACGCTCTCTCGCGTTGCAGATGGAAAGCATTAGCATGTCCATCGCCCTATTGCAAATCGTTAGCACTGGTGTCAAGCCAAATGCAATTGAGCATCAGTTAAACGCACCGAATCTGCCGATCTTGACTTAGCGGTAAGTTTCCCGGGTCCGGAAGGATCAAGTCATGAACAAGAATCCGAGCGCCTGGTCGTAAAGCTGGGGCCAATGCGCGCAAGATCTTCACCACGTTAACATCCGCCCAGTTGTGAAGTATCTGTCGAAATGTATAGACGGCAGCAACAACCTTGAATGAGTTAGTTTCTAATTTATTTGACACCTAATACTGAACGGAAACGTAGGAGGGCAGTTCTAATATCCTAGAACCTAGTTTCAGCTACTTGCTGGAATTTGGAAAACATGTAAAGATTAATCAAGGGAGTAAGTGTTACATACAGGTTGCGGTTTAAAGAAATCATGCTCCATGAACTCAATGCGAGATGCAACGGCAGCTGGTATGGCATCTCGACGGACGCTCTGTATTGTCCGTGGCAGCTCTTGCACAATGAATTTCAAGTCGGGAGCTTCAAGCGCAAGAGCGATGCAAAGTTCGGCATGCGAGCCTCCCAAATCGACAATAGCAGCTGAACCTAGATCTGACCAGGGGAAATTGGTAGCCATATGCTTATGGGACATCATTGGCGAGGTGTTGAAGGCGACCATGGAGCCAGCAAAACGCTTGGCTTTGGCTGGTTCCTTGCCAAAGGTCTGAAAAATTGAGTGGCCGTTGTGTGAGAGTGCCCACCCCTCCAAAGAAAAAGTCAACTACCCTTCTTGCACAAATTTCAATAGAAATCAAGATTAGGGTTCATCACTCCTGGATGTCCATGTATTGGAGAATGTGAAATAACATACTGTTTGATCCATTTCTTGTCCTTTCCATTTCTCCATAGCCTCTACCGTCTATTGCTTGTTAGTACCTTTTGAAGTTCGATTAAGAGCAAACAAAGAATTAATCATACCCTTCCAAAGCTCTGGTAACAATCGTCGAACATTACGCCTAACCCATCCCGGGCCCCCTGGTCATCCACCAAGCGTCGTGAGGCTGCACTGTGAGCTACAATGCCCTTGCTTGGCTCACGGAAAATGAAATGGTGTGCAATAGCATACCGAATAATTCGGCGGACGTCGGGCTCATAGAGTCCACATTGGGCGGCCAGTTCTTCGAAAGTGATAGAGCCACCTATGGGGACTTTTCGAGCCATATCATAGCGAGAGATCGCCTCGAGACTGGTGCCATTTAGCTGAAAGAGGTATCAGTTTGTATTATAAAAAAACTGCATCAATAAAGGAAGACATGATTTACTATAGGTTGAAGAAGACCATCTGGACCTGTCAATAATGCTTGGAGTTCAGCTGATGCGTTCAGGACAGCACTGCGAGCAACTTCGATTTCTGCTGGAAAGTCGAGCGTTATAGGTCCATCTTCATCGAAAGACGGATGTGGTAGTGAGTTGATAGAGAGAAATTCTTCGATCTTCTTTGTGGAAAAGAAAATCTGAGAAGAGAGCTCTAGAATCCTGGTGGTCATGGTGTCCGCTAAACAAAATTGCTACTTATGTGTTCTGGAAGTGATTTAGATAGAGAAGCACCAAAATGGGCAAAATGATAGATGGATTTAAGGATTGGGACACTGGCAAGGTCTAAGTCAAAACACAACTAAGCTAGCTTTTAGCCTGGAGGTAGCACTCATATGAGCGTCTTGGTGGGGGCCATAGCCTTGCAGGGCTAGGTCAGAACCTATACATTCCCGGGCAAATGATTACCAGGCGTCCAGGTGCAGGCCAGGTAGGTTACTTGAAGCACATCGTTTTCAAATGAAGTGGCTAGCTTGGTTCCTCCCGGAGTCAAAGATCATTCCGCATTTGATAGAAGCTCGCAAGCGAGTCAAACACCAGTTGGCTAGCAATATGTTGGTTGCGTGTCATATTAATCAACTAATCACTCTTTATGTCGATTCCGCTTCGATATATAGTCCAATATTACTGATAAGCTAGAAATATTGACTAGCTTTTCCTTCAGTTCCCGGCTTTTAGTCCATTCAAGATTTAGCAGCGCTTAGTATGATAGCAACAGAGAGCGAAAGCAAGGCGCAAGCACGTCCGCTCCTCTCCTACAGAGGAACCTACGCCGAGACACATGCTGATAAAGCTGAATGCATCGATAGAGAGAAGCGCACCGAAGGTAACGAAAGTGCAAATCATCCAGCAATAGCAGCGCAATGCAGACTATAGCTATCCATTGCCTTGTACGTAGCCATTATCATAGCTGCTATCCCCGGAACATTGCTATACATAAGGCCTTCAATAGCACAAGAGTCCCACATCGTATCATCGTGCCAAAATCCCTCGATTCGTCATGAATGGTGAAAGCGGTGACCCACTGGGAATTATTTGGGCCTGTACGAAAGTAGATACCTTTGATGGATGGCTGGCGTCGTGTCGACATTCAAGAAGTCACTGGCTCATCTGCGACCATTATTATATCGGAGACTTCTTCAATTCCATTGATTAACCTACAAGTTACTTGAAATATAGAAGTCTCGGAAAATATGAGCAGCATCAAGAAGTGAAAATGAGCCACAATCGTACTGTACCATCACGTGCAGCGACATGAATTGTCGATGCTTGGCGATATCATGACATTGGGAAACTCGACCACTCATAACAGAACGCACGTCTCAATTTCGGACTACCTTTCCTCGGCAGGTCAATTGCTTGTAATGTCTTCTCTAAGATCAAGTTTGATACTGTCACGTCCCTCAATCCGCGATCTGACCACGTTCCTCTTCTCCCCCTCCACACGACAATGCACTCATTGTATCACGTCTCGAGCTCCCACTGCTGCCATAAGTCCCCGACGGGCTTTCAGCGCAAAATCTCGCTTTCTATTCCCAGCGGTACGCCATTCGACAGCCCCTAAATCTCACGATCGTGGCCCCGCTTCGATAGAAGATACGCAGACGGATTTTGGTGCCTTGAATGTGTTGGGCAATACGCCGGTTCCCAGCACGAGCATAGATGCGTGTTTATGGGATGGGTTTCACTTGAATAGTGGGGTCAAAATTGTAGGTGGACAGGGCGTGTTGCTTGTGGGAGGAGAGGCGTTCGCGTGGTGTCCTTGGGAGGCAGAGAAATCGAGGGGAAAGACGTTGGTGGATGGGAAAGGAAGATTTGATGTCGAGGATGAGAGTTGGGGATTGTTAGGGCTGGTTTGGCCAAAACCTGGTTGGTTTTCCTTCTATATATTGGAGAGATGTTTTGGGAGAGGATTTTACTAATGATTCTGGGGCAGATATATTGATTCTAGGGTTGGGGAAAGATATGAGGCCCATTAGTCCAAGGACGAGAGAGTATATCAACAGCTTGGGGATTAGGATTGATATTCAAGACACAAGAAATGCAGCAGCGCAATTCAATTTGCTGGCTACTGAAAGAGGGGTTGGGAGTATTGCTGCAGCCCTAGTACCAATAGGTTGGAGGGAGGGTGTAGGTGTTAAGTGACATTATTGATGAATCCAAGGTTTTAAGTTGGTTTTTTTTTATACGTGCACAGCATTACAGGAGGCAAAAATTACATACCCACACAAGACCGATGTAACCTGTCTCTTGCCCGTTGATCTGAATTATTCTGCTGGATGAAGTTCGCTGATGGGACATCATCTTGTGCATTCTGAATCATTCTAGGCATCTTGGACACTTCACAGCATCCTAGATTGTTGTTTTCATACCTTCTTAGAAGACTCTTTAACTTTAATTGCCGAGGCGTATGACTTTATTCAAGATGTGCCCAAGATACAATTTAAAATGTTAAGTTACCAAAAATTTGATTTATCTGGGCTTCTAGTCGGTGGCCCAGAGCCGCAGATGTCCCAGACCCGCAAGTACATATAATCGATTTACAAGCAAAATATCGATGACACTTCCCACCACTGTTTTTCAACGCATGGAGTATCGTGCCCAGATTTGGTTCCGGTGTTTAATGATATTCAACAGTACAAGTTATAGAAAGATTGACAATTGCTGGTTCCTTTTAATCAGAGACCCACGTGTAGAGCTAATTAGGCTGCGGTAAGTTGTAAACTGCCTGTTCGTTAGATGTATATGTACACAAGTGGGGCTACATAATTGGCAACGACGACAACCTCTTTTTGAACTTCTTTAGTGAAAAATCATGTTCGTTGGTCAAATTTCTCGAGGCCAAACTTTTTGGTTTGTTCACTGTCTAGTCCAGTTTTGAAAGCGCATTCCAGGAACCTTTCAGTAAGCTATGGACAATGAATCGCCCAAATCACCAACTAGGCTACGTTTTGTTATTGCTGGAGCTGGACTTGGTGGATTAGCGACTAGTATTGGCCTAGCAAAAGCCGGACATGAAATTGAAATATTAGAGCAGTCGCTATCATTAAGAGAAGTAATTTACCTGCCCAAATTCTGACTATACACTCATCGAGTCAAATCAAAGATAGGCGCAGGTATTCAAATCCCGCCAAATGCTACAGCAGTGCTCAGGCGACTCGGGGTGCTCCGTGAGATCGAGAAATATGCTATTGTGCCAAATAGTATTGCTATGCACCGCTACAGTGATGGGGCAATACTCTCAGAACAGAACCTTCTTCCACATTGTGGAACTTTATATGGTTCACCCTACCTTCTCGTTCGCCGTGCCGATTTGCATTATGTGCTTGTGTCAGCAGCTAAATTACTAGGAGTGAATATTCGCTTGAAATCAACTGTTAGGGGGGTAGATTTTGCTAAGCCAGGTCTGATATTGGATAAGGAGGAAGTGGTAGAAGGAGATGTAGTTATTGCAGCAGATGGACTAAGAAGTCAATGTCGTGAGGCATTTCTTGGAAAGAAAGATCCACCGGTTCCAAGTGGGACTTTGGTATACAGAGCCACCCTCAATCCCGCTAAACTTATGCAGCATGAGGACTTGGAAAGCTTAGTTGACTACCCAGAATTTCACTGCTGGATCGGTACGAAAGAACCTCCAAACATTATGGTATATTTTGATAACTAGTCAATCATGACAGGTCCGCATGTCCATGTAGTTTTCTTTCCTCTGCGGGAAGGAGAGCCTTGCAATCTAGTGGTTTTAGCCCCAGACACCATTTCAGATTTGGAGGACTCAAGCCAGGCAAATTTAGAGGAGATGAAAGAGCTCATGAAGAATTGGGAGCCAAGAATTCAAAAATTGCTCGGAATGGTTACTTCCATATCTAAGTGGAGATTGCAGGACAACGTGGAGATCGAGAATTGGACAAGCGGACAAGGAACATTTACAATGATTGGGGATGCTTGTCATGCTACCATTCCTTACTTGTGTGTTCGTTCCGTAGTATGAAGCCATTTTATTGATGCTAATACATGGCAGGGCACAAGGAGCAGCCCAAGCAATTGAAGATGCAGGGACCCTCACAGTGTTATTTCAGGACTTAAAACTGAAAGAAGATGTTCCTGATATTCTCAGAACCTATGAGCAAATCAGAAAATTACGAACGACGCGATTACTCAAAGAAAGCATTGCCTTTAGAACATTGTGTCAGGTTGAAGATGGGCCAGAGCAAGAAATTAGAGATCTCAAATTGCTAGAGGAGGTGCCATCAACAGGGTGCGCTAACCGCTGGGCAGATCCAGGATTTCAAAGGTGGCTATGGGGTCACGATGTTGAAGAAGCTGTACGTCTTTACAAACATCACCAATAAGGAGTGCCATCTATTTGACTAAGGACAAACAAAGAATGTTCGTCAAGCATTGTTCATGTCGTTTTATGTCCATATTTTTCTACGTTAAGCTCTTTGTTATAGACACCCAGAGTTGTCCAATCTAAATCCAAAGACTTATGACAATACAATTATCTATATTATGTTTTTTGTGTGTTCAGCCACGTAGAATACCCATTTTAAACATGAATTCTGGACAAGCAATGTCAATTATTGAACACACATCATGCTAATGTATATTAATATGCCACTTTTGGTTACCAACTTGCCCCAAAGCAAGGAATAGCACGGTTCTTCCAAAACTAGAGCCACGATTCTGTTCCAAGGAAACCCGCAAGCTAACAAAAGTTTTTGAGAATAACATGGCATCTACGCCCAACGCTAGCTCTGACGCTAATCAAACTTGGGCAATGGCCGAACTCGAGACGCTTGCGGAAATACTGTTGAATCAGTTCACCCCAAACTGTAACGCTTTATTTTCTTTGGGA
>Ga0247809_1000620_pt1 | contig 16256 bp, 11 predicted proteins | sample UWRJL104311B1_FD_180951 | JGI IMG/M metagenome (GOLD analysis project Ga0247809, IMG submission 180951) | Plant litter microbial communities from Arlington Agricultural Research Station in Wisconsin, United States - UWRJ-L104-311B-1 | ecosystem: Environmental > Terrestrial > Plant litter >...
CAAAAAACTACAATCATGTATAAGCATCTATTTAAATTAATATGGAATAAAAGGAAACAGAACTTTCTTTTTCTTTCAGAAATCCTGATTTCCTTTCTGGTTGTGTTTGCAGTTTTTTCTTACCTGACCTATTACTATAAAAATTATGTTAAGCCACTTGGCTTTGATTACAACAGGGTGTGGGCAATTGGCTATAGCGGTAGCCAATTGTCGAAAAACCCGGATACACTGCGCATTTTTTACGCAAACCTGGACAAAGCATTAAAGGCCATGCCCGAAATTAAGGACTTAAGTTTTTCGAGTCCGAATTATCCTTATTCATCTAGTTTTATGAGTACCGGACTATCTAATGGGGGTAAAAAATTCGATAACATTAGTGACTACCATGTGGGCAAGGATTACCAAAAGGTATGGAATGTTGACCTGGTTGACGGGAGGTGGTTTACTGAAGAAGATTTAATCAGCAAAGACAAAGGAATTATCATCAATGAAACCTTCAGTAAAGAAATGTTTGGCACGGTAAAGAGCGCCGGGAAGCTGGTTGGTGATTTTGATGATAAAAATAAATTTAAAATTATTGGTGTGGTAAATGATTTTAAGGCAAATGGCGATTTTGTACCTGGTAATCATGTGATGTTCAGGCAGCTTGATACTGCCTATTTAAAATGGACCAGCACGCTTTTAATAAAAGTTCGGGAAACGGCTGACGCTACCTTCGAAAGCAAACTGTATAAATTTATGGCAACAACAATGCGCAGTGCGGTGGATATTCAACATGTTGATGAAATGCGGGAATCCAGAAACCGCGAAACCATTATTCCGATGTTGCTGTTCATTATCGTTGCAAGTTTTTTGATTATTAATGTTGCGCTTGGCCTTTTCGGAGTTTTATGGTACAACATTAATCAGCGTAAAGGCGAAATCGGGTTGCGCCGGGCTATTGGTGCAAGTGGGGCAGCCGTTGCTACACAAATGGTATTGGAGTCCATCATTCTGACCACAATATCTCTATTCATCGGCTGTTTTTTTGCTGTTCAGTTTCCGCTATTAAATGTTTTTGATGTTGCGGCAAGTGTTTACCTGATCTCTATGCTGATTTCTGTATTATTTATTTATGCATTGGTATTCGCCTGTTCGCTCTATCCCGGCAAACAGGCTGCGGCAATTCAACCCGCCATTGCACTGCATGAAGATTAAATAATTTAACTTTGTATATGATTTTAGTTATTGATGATGACATCGCTGTAAGAACCTCCATTTCGCTTCTTTTAAAAGGAGCTGGTAACGAGGTTCTTTTAGCAGATAATGCGGTAGAGGCTTTCGAAGTGGTGAAAACCAGACAGCCTGACCTTATTATTTTAGATTTAAATTTTTCCATTGATACATCAGGCAAAGAGGGCATGAGCCTGCTTAAAAAAATCAGAGCTGTTGATATGAAAGTGCCTATCGTTTTAATTACCGGATGGGCAAGTATTGAGCTCGCTGTGGAAGGAATGAAACTTGGTGCAAATGATTTTATCAATAAACCCTGGAGCAACGATTATCTATTGCAAACCGTAGAAACCTTATTACAGTTAAATGGTAAGTCGGCCGTTTCACAAAGCAGGAAATCGTTGACCAAGCAATACAATTTCTCGCAAATCATTGGCGAAGACGCGGGTTTGATCCGTATTTTAGAAACCGTGGGAAGAGTTGCATCGACAAACGCTTCGGTATTAATTACCGGGGAAAGTGGCACCGGTAAAGAGCTGATTGCCGAAGCCATTCATGAAAATAGTACCCGTTCTGCCAGGCCATTTGTTAAAGTAAACCTGGGCGGAATATCTTCTTCGTTATTCGAAAGTGAAATGTTTGGCCATGTTCGCGGAGCTTTTACCGACGCCCGTTTCGATCGGACAGGGCGTTTTGAAATGGCAAATAAAGGCACCATCTTTTTAGATGAAATTGGTGATTTGGAAGCATCCAGCCAGGTGAAGCTTTTACGTGTTCTGCAAGACAGAACTTACGAGGTGTTAGGCAGCAGCCGTACAAAAACTGTCGATATCCGTGTGGTATGTGCTACAAATAAAAACCTGAATGAAATGGTATCTTCAGGTTTGTTCAGGGAGGATTTATTATATCGAATTAACCTGATAAGCATTCATTTACCTGCCCTTAGAGAACGCCCGACCGATATTCCGCTGCTGGTAAAGTTCTTTACCGATAATATGAAAGAACTCTATGGTCGACCAGATCTGCAAATATCTCTGGCGGCCATGCGGTGGTTGCAGCAGCTGCCTTTGCCGGGAAATATCCGCCAGTTAAAGAACCTGGTAGAGCGCACTGTTTTAATCAGCAGTACAGATGAATTGGGTATTGATGATTTTCAATCGCAACTCAATTTATCACCATTAAAAAATGATAAGGTAAGGTTGCCAGGTGTTGGCACCATGACCTTAGACCAAATGGAGGCTGAAATGGTTAAACAAGCGATGAATTTTCATAAAAACAGAATTACAAAAGCTGCAGCTGCTCTGGGCATTACCAGAAATGCACTATACCGCCGTTTAGAAAAACATCAAATTTCTTTTAATGAACCTGAAGACTAAGTACATTCTTTTCATCACTATTCTTCACTTGATTTGCCTGGTGCTGAGTTATTTTATTTTTCAAAAAGAGAAGCTGGTTTTTATGCTTACAGAGGTGGCGATTCTCATTTCTGTTGCTATTGCTATCAATTTATACAAGCAGTTAATTAGTCCGCTTACTTATTTAAAACAAGGTATATCTGCCATAAAGGATAAAGATTTTAATGTTAAATTTTTAGCCACCGGCAAAAAGGATGTTGATGAACTGGTTGATGTTTATAACCGGATGATTGATGAATTGAGAGCTGAAAGAACCAGGCAGGAAGAACAGCATTTTTTTCTTGAAAAGCTCATTCAAACTTCCCCAACAGGAATTATTACGCTCGATTTTGATCAGCAGATCAAGCAAATTAATCCCAAAGCGCTGGAAATTTTAGGGGCCAATCCTGATTTGCTGGAGACGCACATCCATGATATGAAAAGCGGAACATCAAAAATGATACGTGTTGATGGTTTGCAAAGTTATAAAGTTCAAAAATCTAAGTTTATTGACAGAGGTTTCGAACGGATTTTTATCATGATGGAGGAAGTAACGGCCGAGATTTTTGCCGCCGAAAAAGGTGTTTATCATAAGGTCATCAGAATGATGGCTCATGAGGTTAATAATACTATCGGGCCGGTAAATTCGATTATTAATACCGCATTAGCCCAAGAAAGTTTATGGATGAATGATGAAGAATTGATGCTCAAGAATGCAATGAAGGTCGCCCTAGAAAGAAACCAGAACTTAAATGTTTTTATGCGGAATTTTGCTGATTTGGTGAAGCTGCCAAAAGCCAACTGCAAATCTATAGACCTGGTTGAGCTACTCATATCCATTACCGAATTGATGCATTTCACCGTAAATGAAAAAAATATAAGCTTTGAATTTCCAGTTCTGGATAAACCTTTCTTCATCGAAGCAGATGTAGCGCAAATGGAGCAGGCTTTACTCAACATTGTAAAAAATGCAGTTGAAGCTATTGGCAGCCATGGTGTTATTAAAATTGATCTTGATTATGAAAATTATGGTCTCACCATTACGAATTCAGGAAACGGAATATCTGTCGAAAACGAGAAAAAACTTTTCAGGCCTTTCTTTTCAACCAAGAAAGATGGGCAGGGCATCGGTCTTACCCTTGTTAGGGAAATTCTATTGAATCACAATTTTGGTTTCCGGTTAAAAACCTATGGTGTGGATGATACGAGGTTTGTGATAACGTTTAGGAATTAACACGGTGTGTATACTATAAACAATATAAGAATTAAAATACAAAAACAAGTGATCGAAAGAAATTACAAAGTTTTAACTATTAAAAATTGATGATTTTTGGATCGACCAAAGGCATTTCAAATTTCTATATATAAAAAAATGGGGTAATCAGGGCTGATCATTGGGTAATCTGAGTTCACTCATACATAAAATTAACCACAGTCAGGCAAACCTTTGGTTGATAAAATAGGATGAGAAAAGCTAGGGCCATATGGTTCAGCAGAAAAAAGTAAACAGAATGAATCTGTCAACTGAACAAAAGGCTGACACGCCTTATCAAGAAATCAGCAGTAGGTAAAAATTCAGTTGCAGGAGCAGCTTACAGGTTATACGTGTTTTCGTATATTACATCAAAATTTTCATCCTCAAACTTACTTGGCAACCGATCTCCGACAAACACGTTCTTCCAGAGGACAGTAGTTTCCAACAAGTCATTGTCAAATCCGTCAAGCCCCGTATATACCTGCCCAATTGCATGAACGATTTCTTTCCCGCCCATGTAGCTTTCTAGTTGACGGCTGATTGACGAATAGTATTCCAGCGAATCTTCTTCGCTACCCGCGTGACGATATTCATCAAGCAATATTGGCAATTGATTATCGACAACATGTCCCTGCACCACGCGGTAATTATAACAACTGCCGCAAACACTTATGATATCCCCGGTAAGCTCAAAATATTTCGAAGCCCTTTCGGCAAAAACCAGCACGTTGAAAATCTCACCGCCACAGCCTTTTTCCCTGCATCTGACTTTCCTCTGCAAAAGGCGGATAGCGGCAGTACTGCTTCTTGCCATCCGGTAAAACTCATTGATGAATTCCTCGGCCTCCGATGGACAGTCTTTAAGCACCATCAGGTTCTCAAAACTCTGTGTCGCGTTCGGCGACCAGTTGAATGATCCGTTTATGATTGTGCGCTTATCCACCACTGCAAACTTATGGTGCATATGGTTTCTCGAGCCAGGCATTTTTAGCAGGCGTATCTTCGCCCCGGTCGCATTCAGCCGGTCGATAGCTGCCTGATGCGACCGGTTCGTGTTGTTGTCAGTGCACTGTATGTGCAGAGGAATCTTTTTCGAAATCAGTTCTTCAAATACATCCTCGTAAACCCTGAAATTTATCCAGGCAACGGCAATAAAAACACTTTGTGTGGCCTTTAGCAATTCCTGGCGAATTACCGATGAATGGTTTTCAAAATGTATGGAGATTTTCTTTTTCATGGTTCATTGGTATTGTTAATAAAAGCTGATCGCTTTAGACGGATTCCGATTCAATCATGTCCTTACGGAAATCGAGTGCCAGCAGCGATTCTGCATGGTTAAAAAAAAGCACGCAAGCATTTTTTCCAGAAGCCCTTGAACTGGGATAAAGGATTCCATGGATGCTCGTCCCCGTGAGCTCCTCATAGGTATAGCGGAAAAACTCAGTCACGATCTGCGTAGGCACGTAATCGATCGCCGGCCTTGCCGCTTTATTTATCGGTCTGGTAAAATCCGAGACAAAGCTCTTCAGAAATAGGACCGAATAGTAATGCTCTTTCCTTATAGGATCAAAAACACTCGGCAATTCTGGGAGATTGGTCAGATCGAGCAGATGATGCATTTCCTTATTCACAAATACCCCGGTGGTGACTTTATTCATTGACTTCTGAACAAGATCCAGGGTTTCCGCGTGACAGGTCTCCTTGTCAAAGGCGCAGTAAAACATACTGATTCCGGCCGGACTCATCCTATTGGGTGAAATGGCCAAATGATCGGGTGGCGATGCAAAGTCTGCGGCCATTTCCATCATCTGCGAATCCGGATGCTGTCGACAGCGATAGAGCGAAGTGCCCGCCTTGAGAAAGCGGAACAGATTGAGCTCGTCCGCGCACCTGGCGATATCTTTTAAAATTTCGTCCACCGGCAGGTTCTCATTTCCCGTCGGAAACTGACCGGATCCTAGAAACACATAGCGCGAACGATGCGTAACCACCTTTTTAAAAGCTGCCCAGTTATAGGATAGCTCAACATTTCGGCGGTCTGCATAAGGATCGACATAACTCCAGTTCCGGTTTCCTAGCATAGAGACAATGTCCCCACGAAGCTTTTCATGGTTAATGTACAGCTTCACTTCTTCCAGCAGATCCCAGGTGTCAAGCGTCTTTGCTCCATAATGCCCACCTTCTTCACTGTCCCAAGCCACTCCTTCATCGTCCGCATCCCCGTAAAAAGTATAAATTCCCGCTTCAATGAAGTTGAATAGCTCCTTTGCAAGCAGCACATCGCCCTGCCGTGAGCAGTAACTGCATGTCCCGTTTTCTTTCTCGTTATCAAAAAAAGAGACAATCGCATCTTCATTGATATGCCTGCCGCACACATACTTGTCACCGCCTGTTTCCTCTGCAAGCATCAGCTGATCGAGATGTTTTTTCTTGGCCTGTCCCATAGTTTTATTCAAAATTATTTTACATTTTCTTCCCGCAGATCAATATTATTTGCTGATGAGTTTTCCGATTAGCGTATAGCTTCTGTAACCCGCATAGAACATTAGTCCGAGCAGGCCCAGTTCCAGAAAGACCAGGATCGTGGACAGCGCATCAAAATACCACCAGGAAAATTCCGATTGCATCAAGATCTCAACTGTTTTTGGAAGCATCGTGTAAAAGACCACCCCAAAAATAAGAGTGACAGGCAATGTTCTCAGGAAAAGTAATGTACGGATTTCACCCATGAATTTTTTGCGCTCGCTCTGAAGATTTTTGAGCGGCACCGGGGCCGATAACTTTTCGCTCACCCGCTGCTCGATGGAACTTAGCAGGAAAGTCAGAAAGACCAGTAGTACGCTGATCGAAGAGAGTAAGTCACCCATATCAGTTCAGTTCAGTGTTCAACAGGTCATAAGTATCTTCCGTACAGCTATAGCGGTTTGCAAAGCCCCTTATTTTCTCAACAGGGTGATGGCTTGGACCTTTTTGGGAGACAATATAATTAAGCTCTTCGATAATCGAAGGGGAGATGCATTCAAATTCCCAAGGGTTTCCTACATTGCGCTGCGCTGCAGCGGCCAAGGCGACCTTGAGCGAATTTTTCAGAAAAGCCTTGATCTTGGTGCGGTAGCGTGACTTCGTGTTCTTCAGCAGGGTTCTGCTCTGTGACTGGGTGAGCTGGAAAATGGATGAGATCTCACTCTCGCTTGGCAGGGTGGTACTGTAGTAATGGGTGAGCAGAAAATAGAGCCTTTCCTGCGCCACCTCGTCCGCCCTAGTCGGAATACCCTTTTCTTTGAACATTTTGGCGTATTCCATAAAGGCCGATTTGGTAAGCTTTTCCAGAGCACCCTGAAAAGCCGCGTTCTCAATCCCCAGGCAATCCTGTATCAGCGCACGGTCATCCGCGGAAAGATCCGCGTCCGAGATAGTAATGGTAATGTTAATATCTGGCATAAGTTATGGTTTTATTTGGTTTGAAATCTAATCATAGTCAAAAGACCCCACCTAATATAACAAGAAATCCCAAAAACCCAAATTTGCGGTGCCGGTACAAGATAAAAAAGGGAAAATTCAAAAGCTTTGCCGGCAATCCAGCCGGTTCCAGACTTTCGCACAGCAGCACCATAACTCAATGCGTCCAACTCGCATTGACGAATTTATGTATTTCATCGATGTCCCTTTCCAGTTTCATTAGCTTCCAGTCCATCCATGGCATTCTGAAGCCAGATTCTCGATCTAGAGGCACTGTAAGATCTTTTTAGAAAACCGTTGTCTTCCTTATAATACACCAAGGGATGGCGGTAGCGCGAGAGCTTTTCTTGTTCATGCTCAAATCGCAGAACGAACCAATTTACCTTCGAGTTATTTCTTTTCCTCCTGTCAAAGAGCCTGTTAGTAGAAAGCTTTTTAGCATCAAAGTTTTCAGGCGAAAGAAATCCCCTAAAAGCAAAAAACCTGCTAATCATACGATTGCAGGGTTTAAACATTTTGATAGTCTTTGGTGTGATCCCGCTGGGATTCGAACCTAGTTCAAATATCAGGGTTTAAATAGTATTTTTTGCGGTTTTCGATTTTGACTCACCTAATCGCTCACCATTATTTTCGATACGTTTTAGCTGCAATTGCTATATATAAATATACGAATAATTGATAGTTATTTGAAATTTTCTATTGTATAAATACACAAAAATAGGTTCAGCATTGTTAATTATGTTTCAAAATCTAAATTTAGAGTGATATTTGTAATTTTCTCAAAATCTTCAATATTTAAAGCTGGAATTGTTTCAAAAGCAGCAATATGACGTGTAGGATAAAATGGTTCAGTGTCAATTGATGCTTTTATTTTTGGGCATAATTTTTTAAATTCTTCGATATAAATGTCTATTATTTCTGTTTTACATTTTTCGTAATCATTATCTTTAATTTGGTAAAGTGCTGCATCATGCATTGGAATTAGGAACTCTGCTTTTGTGACGTTTGTATGCACACGTACCAGTGCGTTTTTTAATATAAGTGATGCTGTAGATTGAATAACGTGGCTTAATGACCAGTTATAATCTTCACCATTTGTGTATCTAAAATTTCCATTTGTTGTTCCAACTTTTCTATTTACAGAAGCATTTAAGTGTGTTTGTTCCATAAACTCCTTTAGTTTCACAAATTTATTGAAGTACTCAAGAGCCTTCGTTCCCAATGTAGTATCACCATACATATATCGATAAAAGATTATCTTGGCTTCCTTCCGTTTCAGCTCAGATCCTAATACCTTTTCAGCTAAATCAATGTATATATCAGTGTTATATAAACTTATCAAATTCTCATCACCACTTAAAGAAGCTAAAATACCTGCCTCAAATTGTGAATAGTCAATGTAAAGTAACTTCATGCCTCTCTCCGGAATTATTACAGATCTATTATCTTTCTTGAGATTTTGTAGTGCTGGCTGGCGTAACATGATTCTGGATGTAATTGTGCCAAAACCATAATATGTTGGATATGTTCTACTTTCTCCGCCCCAGTGAGATTGAATATAAATCAGACTTTCTAAATCTTGTTCATTCCTAATAAGTTCATAAAACAAATTACAAACGGGATCATCATATCTTCTTATCTTAAAGGTATTTCTAGGTGAATTAATTATATTATATCCTTTTTGTTCTAAGAAAGCAATCTGTTGTTTCTCAGCATTAGGAACGAAAATATTATGTTCGATTTGGAGTCTATTTTTAATATCATAAATTTTCCTTTCTACCTCAATAGACTTTTCCCTAGCAGCATGCAGATTAATTTTAATACCCTTAAACTGCCTTTCATAAATTAATGAATTGACCTGCATTTCTAAATTTACAAAACGGTTCTGCTCTAAGTTATCCTTTTCATAGAGTTTGCTATATAATGAAGCTAGGTGTTCTAAAAACACTTTAAAGGTGCTTTTAGTAAGTTCGAAATCCTCGTCGATGATTTTATGATACCTCAAGGCCTGAATAGCTTTCCAGCTTGAGTGACCTCTAAACTCTTTTCCTTCTTGCGACATTTGTTTATCCAAACATTCCAAATCAATGATGATGGGTAATTTTCTAACATGCTTTTCTTTAAAATAACGGATTAGATCACTTGTTTGGAAAGTGACGTAAAGACTATCTGTTGTAAAACGTATTGACTTTTGGTATTCGTCATGATTATCTAAGTTTAATGAATACCATTGGGATTCAATAAATAGTAATATATATTTATTCATATCTAAACAGAATACATTTGTTCATAAGTCTCATTTCCTTCTTCATCTTCGCTAGATCCATGTATAAATATTAAATCCTTATTCTTAAATTTATGTAAAAAATCATGTGCGTATTTAAGAGTAGAATCCATATGATTTTTATCAATAATGTCAGTATTGAAAGATCTAAGACATATCAGTGCTATTCTGTTCTGAAAATAACCATGTGTGAATTTCTCTTCAAACTTGCGTAACGTAACACGGCGATAGCCGATTTCAACTGAGCACATATAAATTATCATAGCTGCTATAGCTGGTCTATTTGTCTCATCATTTCTTTCAATTTGTAGAACAGCATACCTCTTAAGGTCGCTCGAATTATATTTATGTTTTGCTAATAGCAACCAAATTTGATATGTTTGAAAGGTATAGGTATTATACTTCTTGTTTAAAACAATTTCTTTTAATAATTCTATATAGTGTTCCTTAATTACTTCAGTTGGTAAAAGATTTAATACTTTGCAGACCTGCGACGTTATCCATGGTCGATCTTTTAAACTCTCAATAGCTGACTTCATTGATTTTTCAAAATCAGAATTAACAGTATAAATATTAATACTTTTCTTAACCAATAGTGATATTGTATTTAAAGCGAAATTTAATCTCCTGGAGCTATCTTCCGAGCTATTAATATCTTCATTGATGTTTTCTTGCAGCATTGTAATACTCAAATGGAAAGCATCGTTAAGATATGCGTAATTTTCAGAACTTCGGAATCCTTGTATTTTTTTTAGATCAAGATCAAATAACTTAGAATATTCTTTTCGTTTATCATTACTGTCATTAAGATCATATATTTCAGTCTTTTGAGAATTCACAGACAAATGACATCTTCGTAATTCGAATTCAAAGGTTTGAAGTATTTTTCTTGCTTCGTATTTATCCTTGCAAAAAATCCGAACATCATCCATAAATCTAAAATAAGTTGGGGCATTATGCTGCATAAAGACATCTACTTGATTAAGATAAAAGGAGGCAAGTAAGGCTGAAGCATCACTATTTTGAGGTAATCCGAGTTCTTTTTTTGAAAAATTAGATATGATATTATAAATAAGTTTTGCTGCATTCTTTTCGTTTAGTGTATCACAAACTCTAAGAATTTTATCAAATAATAACTTCTTATTTATGTTATCGTAGAAATTGAGAAGGTCAATTTCTATTATGCATCCAAAGCTATATTGTCCATCATCATTTAACTGTTTAGAGCACTCATCCATCTTATATTTCATCTTTTTCCATTGCTCAACGCCATTGATTATTAGATGATCAGATGAATACCTGTTATATCTGGCTGAATAAACATAAGGAATCATTGCAGCATCTAACTTTTCAGCTAAAACTCCAACGGCGGCTATATATATTATACGATCTATGTAAGGGGAGAGTAAGGATTGCCTTAGTGTTAGCTTCTTTTTAGGTATATAGAATTGTTCTGCAAGTGAAGCCTTATAATTTGTGTTGCCGAAGTAATCTTGAAATTGTTTAAATATGTAATCTTGATTTAATAAGTCTATATATTTCAATGGATCATAATACCAGTCGTCTTCTATATCGGTTTTTAGTCTTTTTCTAGCAAGTTCGAGATCTAAAGAAACATCATTGATAATTGCTTGATGTAGATCGACAACATCATCTCCGATTTGTCTTTTATGTTTTGAGGATACAAAATCAAGCTCAATTTTACCATTCCTCTTCAGGAATTGATTTATTTCCAAAAATGAAATCAAGGTACAATCAATAGTTTCATTCTGAAATTCTTCATTAGGATAACTACATATTATACCAAGAAGAGTACTACGGTCTTTATGAAAAACACCTGCACCCGACATACCTCCTAAATATTTTGACGAAAAATTGCCAGTCATTTTGAAACGCCTCATGGAAAAATCATTTCTCTTTAAATCAAACATATGAAGCTGATCTTGATTAGCTGAAAATGTAGCCCAGGAAAAAAAATCATCATCATTGTCTTCTATTTGATCGGCAACCATAATTTGGCGAAAATGTATGTTATCATTCTTTTTTATCAAGATTATTGCAAAATCTTCAATACATACCAACAGTTTTGAACGGACTTCCGCCCTTTTAATATATTCAAGTTGCTTAAATTGACTTCCTTCTAAGTGCAAAACTTCTATGCTTGATAAGTCATTAAAATCAAAAGGGGTGTGAGAATCTTCCTGAAAAATATGTTTTGCTGTTAGAACATAGTTATAATTTAGATAGTTAGGTGTCACATAGATTATACCTGATCCAAAACTTGGCACTCCACTTACTAAAGCACAAACTTTTACACCGCAAGTCTTAAGATTATCAGATACTAATGCCATAAGGTTTGTTATTCTTTATCAAATTAAACGAATATTCAATTTTTTCTTTTTCTGTAATTTCGAGCTTTAAAATAGCTTCCTCATAGTTGAAGAAGAATTTTATCTGCTCTTTTATTTCTCTTTTTGAGAACTTTAAAATTTTAAGTAATGCTCTCTTGTTTGGGAGGAAATACTTCGTACTATCGGTACTTATGATAAAGTTTTTACATATTATATTCTCAATTATTTTTTTATTAAGGCTCCTATAGCTGGCATGATGAGGTAGCTTAATGTAATCAAAAAATACTGGCCCATTGTTTTCTATTACTAGTTTTTCGATAATTGATTGAAGTCTTTTAGGAGTAGTATCACCTGTTAAAAGAACTCTTTTGTTGGCAGTTTCGGCTAATATCACTATGCTAGTTGAATTTGCAATAGTAGTGTCTTGGCTTTTGTCATTTAAGAACTTGTCTAAAACCGACATTGGTGATTTCCAGTCGCATTTAAAATCGCTTGTTAAATAAGCGCCTTTTACTTGACTATATTTTTTTAAATCATCTTCATTTGGTGATAAAAATCGCAATTTTAGACCATCAAATTCTATTGGCAAACTGTTTTCATTGAAAATCTCTCTTTCTATACCAATATTTAAAAGCTGTTTATCTACAGAATTTGCTTGTTTATAAGATAGTATTCTATCGTCTTTAGTTGAATTCTTTTCAGATATTAATTTGGGTGAGTTGAATATTATTCTTTCAATGAAGCTGCTCTTGTTCCCGTACTTGCCTCTTATAACTAATTCCAGCAGTTCAATTATTCCTTTTATATGATCATCATCATGATGGGTAATAATTAGTACGTTGATAATTTCATTTCGTCTATGAATTTTTTCAATCTCAGTAATTAAATATTGGCTATCATTTCCTCCGTCAACTAAAATGTTTTTTTCATTGTGATGAATTAAAATCGAATCACCTGTTCCTGCTTTTAGAAATTTTAATTCCATTTTTGAACCTTCTGGGTTTTTAAGTGTGCGCTCATTTTTCTAGAAAAGAATGTCTTTTTATAAATATTTTGAAACCACCCGATTGTTTTATAGTATTTGATTTTTGACTTCTTGCTATTTGGCATAAAGATTTGTAAAAAAATAAATCTAATAATTAATGGCGTATTTGCATATTAAATAAAAGTGCAATTGTATTTATTTTACTGGAATCGAGTATAACTGATAGATATCTACAGAATCATATGAAGGGATTATTTTATAATCTGTGTTGGTGTCAATTTTGTAATTATGTACTATCCACTTGGAAATGGTGTTAAAAACCTAAAGCCGACTAATTATGACAGGTGTTAAACCAGATAGATTAACTTTTATAATTGTAAATAACCTTACGGAAACCCGTAAGTCGTTATGGAAAGTACGTTTTATCTTTATCCTATTGTTTATTAAAAACTGGATCTTTCAACGATTGATTTATCATGATTATGTGAAGTTGGTGACCAAGTGCCTAAGCTACTAATTGACCAATCAGGTAAGTATTCAGAATATCTTTATATTTAGTAAGTTATCTAATTAAGCTCTATGATTAATACAAAACTTCCAACAGTCCTCAACGTAATATATAATTCACGAGGCAATAAGATCATCCAGTATTGTGGTGATGGATACATTCTTGAAAACTGTATTTTAGAGAGTAGAAATCCTTTTATAATCAAGAGTGCTGACAAACACTTCGCAATTACCACTAATAAAGATTTTGTTTCGGATGACCACACTTATGTGTTGTTATCTTCAAGAATGCCTACAAAAAAAGATTTCGAAGCAGAAAGCTTGAACTTAATAGAATGGCTTAAACACCCATTAATTATACATTCGACACCGCAAGCAATTAGTGCAACATGGTCGGAAAGTTTTAATTTGATTAAAGAAGATACTGAAAACAATATTGAAGGCCTCCGTACCCCACAGCTTGGGGCTATACACTCTATCCTGGCGCACCAGTATAACGGTGATGATATGGGTATAGTAGTTATGCCTACTGGCACTGGAAAAACGGAAACAATGATTTGTTCGATGGTTGCCACACCAGCAAGCAAACTCTTGATTACAGTTCCATCCGATTCATTACGTACACAGCTTTTTGAAAAATTTCTTACTTATGGCCTTTTAAAACGTTTTGGTGTGGTGGGCGCACAGGTCATCAATCCAAATGTTGGAATTTTAACATCCGGGATGGCTACACTTGAAGAGTTAGAAGAATTTATATCCAACTCCAACGTGGTTATTACTACCATGGCTATAGCTTCCGGCGCTACCCAGGCTCAAAAGGCGTTGATGGCAGAAAAATTTTCGAATCTCTACGTAGATGAGGCACATCATTCCGAAGCTACTACTTGGCAGGATTTCATTTTGCGTTTTGCTAAGCATAAAGTATTTCTTTTTACCGCAACGCCTTATAGAAACGACGGCAAAAGGCTAAAAGGAAAATTTATTTTTAATTTTCCGCTTCGAAAGGCTCAGGAACAGCAATACTATAAAGAGATCCAATTTCTACCAATAAGAGAATATGATCGTTCGAAAGCAGATAAAATGATTGCTGATAAAGCAGTATCTACACTCAGGACTGATATAGAGAATGGATATCCACACATCATCTTGGCAAGATGTATGACTAAGGACAGAGCTGAAGAGGTCTTCCAATACTATTCACCGTATGTCGATCTTAACCCTGTAGTAGTATACAATAATAAACCCGGCCTAAAAAGTACCATAAAGGCTATAAAGGCAAAAGAGCATTCCATCATTATCTGTGTAGACATGTTGGGAGAAGGATTCGATCTTCCCGAACTCAAGATTGGTGCCATCCATGATGAACGACAGAGTATACCTATTACATTGCAATTTATAGGCCGTTTTACGAGAACAAGTTACAACGAGTTAGGAAAGGCAAGCTTTGTTACCAATATGGCTTATCCACCTATCAAGGATGAGCTTGATCAGCTCTATGCCAAGGATGCTGATTGGAACCTTTTGTTGCCTATGTTGAGTGAAGGAGCAGAACAGCAACAGATTGATTTTAAGAACTTTTTGGATGGATTTATTCATCTAGAGGATTCGGTAATTCCGTTCCAGAATATTAACCCAGCACTTAGTACCATCATTTATAAAAATGATGGGGATACCTGGCAACCTAATAATTGGAGAGATGGCATTAATAATCTTGGTACTTATGATCACCAATATTCAGATTATAATGCAGAACAAAATACTCTGGTTATTATTTTAGGCAAGGTGACTAGAGTTGAGTGGGGAGAATTTGATACGGTTCAAGACCTCACTTGGGATATGATTGTTGTCTTCTGGGATTTAAGACCAGAAATAAATCGAATTTTCATCAATACATCCATAAAAAATTTTGCTTCTGAACCATTGGTAGATGTGATATTTGAAGGTGGCCAGGTAAAGATCACAGGAATGAATGTCTTTCGTATTTTTCATGAAGTATATAGATTATCACTCTTTAATGTTGGAGCAAGGAAAGGTTTACCAGGTGATATTAGTTTCCAATCCTTCTACGGAAAAGGTGTACAGGACGGTTTGGACATGTTACAACAAGGTACTCTTATCAAAAATAATATTTTCGGGGTAGGATATAAGGATGGAAACAAAATTTCATTAGGATGTTCTGTTAAAGGCAAAATATGGTCTTACCTCAGAGGTAATCTACAAGAACTTACAGTTTGGTGTAGAACTGTCGGAGAGATTATCAATAATGCTGACATTAATCCTAATACTGTATTGGAGAATACGCTGCAGGTTGAGACAATTACCTCTAAACCAGTGGTTACAGCAATTGCGGTAGATTGGAATCCCGAGATGTATAAATTTTCGGAGAGCCGATACCAGATTTATCTAAACGGGATTAAATCATCTCTTTGGGAATTGGGTATTAATATAGTTGATCATCAGGGCGAACATCTCCGCTTTGCTATTTCCAGTGAGCTATATATAGTTGAGTTTGAGTTGGTACTCGGAGTTGTGCAATTAAATGGAGAGATGGTACCAAGTTTTGACATATTGCAAATAAGTAACATTCCTGCCGAAATTATTAGTGGTATCAAAACCGAACAATTGGTCGACTACTTTAAGAACATGACACCGCTTTTCTGGTTTGCAGATGGTAGCCAACTTATGCAGAATCAATACGTAAAGCTCAGGAAGCAAGCAGATCATATTCCATTGAATCAGATCATCACCCAACAGTGGCCTGGCGTAAACCTCTCTCATGAATCGCAAGGGATTCATCCGTATTTGCAGG
>Ga0247809_1000621_pt1 | contig 16252 bp, 12 predicted proteins | sample UWRJL104311B1_FD_180951 | JGI IMG/M metagenome (GOLD analysis project Ga0247809, IMG submission 180951) | Plant litter microbial communities from Arlington Agricultural Research Station in Wisconsin, United States - UWRJ-L104-311B-1 | ecosystem: Environmental > Terrestrial > Plant litter >...
TGCACTGTTTCCGCCCGAATCCATGATCTGGCGTGTGCATGGCGACGTTGTCAGCATGATGGTAGGCGGCGTGTCCGCGTTGCTGCTCCAGATGCTGCATCCAGCCGTTCTAGCCGGGGTTTGGGACCATTCGAACTTCCGAACCGATATGCTCGGCAGGCTGCGGCGCACTGCCCGATTCATCGCTGCGACTACCTATGGCGAGCGCGCGGAGGCAGAGGCGGCAATAGCGCGAGTCCGCGCGGTCCATTCGCACGTCGGTGGCACGCTTCCCGACGGTACGCCCTACCGTGCCGACGACTCCAGGTTACTGGCGTGGGTCCATGTATCCGAAGCGTGGTCCTTCCTGGCGGCGTGGCAACACTACGGAGATCGTCGACTGACGCTCGCGCAGGAGGATCTCTACTACGCCGAGTTCGCGAGCATAGGATCGGCACTGGGTGCCGACGCCCTCCCGCGGAACCGTGCGGCCACAAATCAGGCGCTTCGCAATATGCAGCCGGCGTTGATCGCAGACGGTCGCACGCGCGAGGTCGCGCGGTTGGTGCTGGATCAGACACCGAGCAACCCGCTGGCAATACCGCTTCAACGAACCATCGCCCAGGCGGCGGTGGATCTTCTCCCGAGCTGGGCACGTCGGATGCATGGCCTCCATGCGTCGCCGGTCTTCATGAGACCGGTCGTTCGGTCCGGTACGCGACAGATGGCGAAAACGTTGCGCTGGGCCTTCGACGGCAACTGAAGCGGGAGGCGCTGAAGGCGAAGCTCGTTGCTACCCATCGACGGCATGGTCCGGGAGCGATTTGATGAAGACGTTGACCATCTTCGGCCGGAATATCAGCGATATCCCGACCTTCTACGCCGAGATCAACCGCGTGTTTATGGCCAAGGAAGATTGGCAATTGGGCGAAAGCCTCGATGCGCTGAACGACCTGCTTTATGGTGGCTACGGCGCGATCGAGGGGCGGGAAAGGGTTCGTATCGTCTGGCAGGACGTTGCGGCCAGCAGGACGGCGCTCGGTGTCGAGACGACCCGGGCGTTCCTCGCCAGAAAATTGCAGCGACCAGCCGGCTTCGACGTGGCTGCGATTGGTCGCCAGCTGGACGCGCTCGAGCGTGGCACCGGGCAAACCTATTTCGAGATCGTCATCGAGATCTTCAGCGATCATCCGAACATCGAGCTTGTCATTGCTTGATGCGAAGCGATCGAGCTCCGTTGGCAACCTTGCCGTGCAGACGTGGACGCAACCTCCGCCGTCTCTCGATTTTGCCCGTGGCTACCGAATGATTGAACGCGAGGTACGCGAGCGCGTTGTCGATCGAGAAGGGGCGCGTCGCCTCGGAGCGCGAGGATACGACATGGCACAGCCCTTCACGATTGCAGTACCGGACGAGCGGCTCGCCGGTATCGACGCCAAAGTCGCATCGTTCGACTGGGGGGCGCTGCCGGACGCCGGAAGCTGGCAGTCGGGTGTCGGCCTCGCAGACCTCAAGCGGCTTGTGGATTATTGGCGTACTCGGTTCGACTGGCGTGTGCAGGAACGTCGGTTGAATGCTTTACCCCACTTTACCAGCGAAGTGCTCGGCCAGAAGCTCCATTTCGTTCATGCGCGGGGCGATGGCTCGCGCGCACCGCTGCTCCTGCTGCATGGCTGGCCGGGGTCGTTCATCGAATTCGAAGCGCTGATCGCCCCGTTAGTGGCCGACGGCCATGACGTCGTCGTGCCCTCGCTCCCGGGCTACGCCTTCTCCGGGCGTCCTGCCGCGCCGATCGGACCGCGCCGAACGGGGGAGATCATGCATGGCTTGATGACCGAACTGTTCGGTGATGCTCGCTATCTGGTGCAAGGCGGCGACTGGGGCGCAGCAATCGGAAGCTGGATGGCGCACGATCGTCCTGAAGCCATCGACGCGCTGCACCTCAACATGGTTCTCATCCAGGCTGCAGACGTATCGCCGAAGACGCCGGACGAACTCGCCTGGGCAGCACGACGCGCGACGCTGGCCAAGGAGGAGACCGGCTACTCGCAAGAGCAGGGCACGCGTCCGCAGACGCTCGGGGTCGCCATGGCGGACAGCCCCGTCGGCGTTGCCGCCTGGATCCTGGAAAAGTTCGGTGCATGGGCGGACGTGCCGCGCGACGAACAGGGCCGGCCCGATCTTTGGCAAGCCTTCGACGAGGACACGCTCCTCACCAACATCATGCTTTACCTTGTCGAAGGGTCATTCATCACATCGACCTGGATGTATCGCGGTCGCGTATTGGAGGGGTCGGGCCAATTTCCGGCCGGCAGCCGCATCAAGGTGCCGACCGGCGTCGCAGCCTTCCCAGACCCCGTCTTCCCGCCGCCGCCACGATCACACGCACGCAAGACCTACAACATCGTCCACTGGAGCGAGATGAAGGCCGGCGGCCATTTCGCTGCACTCGAGCAGCCCGAACTCCTGCTGGCCGATATGCGACGCTTCTTCGCGGACCAAGCATCCTCGCAGAGGGGCAGACGCCATCGGCTGATCGGCGCGGCTGGCCTCGCTGGCGCCGCCGCCATAGGCCTTTGGGCACTGGCAGGCGGCAGCCTACGCTCGCACGATCCGGAGGCCCGGCGCCGCGCGACCTACCCGCCACTGGATGTCCCCAAAGCAGTTGCCGAGGGTGTGTGGATCGTCGACAGCGGACCGATCGATGCGATGGGCTTCGCGTTACCTGTACGGATGACGATCCTTAGGCTCGAGAACGGCGATCTGCTGTTACACTCGCCCACCCCCTTTTCGACCGAGTTGGCAGAGGCTGTCGACGCGCTGGGTCGGGTGCGGCATCTCATCGCACCCAACGTGGCCCACTGGACTTTCCTTGTCGACTGGCAACGCGCCTACCCCGAAGCGACCTCCTGGGCCGCGCCGGGGCTACGGGACCGGGCGCAGGTCCGTGCATCGTCCGTCCGGTTCGATGCGGAACTGGGTGAGACGCCCCCCGCCGAATGGTCGGGCACGCTCGATCAGGGCATCGTGCATGGCGGTGCCGGTTTCAACGAGGTCTGGTTCTTCCACCGGCCAACCAAGACGCTCGTTCTCGTCGACCTCATCGAAAACCTAGATCCTGAAAAGCTTCCGCCCATCACGCGACTGGTGATGCAGGCCTCCGCTGCGACGCACGGCACGACCGCACGGTACCTGCGCCTACCGGTACGGCTAGGTGGAGCGGACGCCAAGAAGGCCATGCAGGCGATCGTGGCCCTCGAGCCTGACCGGGTGATCTTCGCGCACGGACGCCCATTCGACAGCAATGGTGCGGCACGATTGAAGCGTGCCTTCGAATGGCTGATTTAGGCACTATCCCGTGCAGTCGCTGCTGTCGCCTTGGCCTTAGAATGTCGTTCGGGCGTCGGTTTCAGCAGCCGCGGCCGGCGGCATCGTTTATCGGCGGCGTATTGGTTCCCGATAGCTATAGTGGACTAATATGCCGTCGAAACTGACCACGTGATCAGCGGCACGACGGTACCGGTTTCCCCGCGCGGACCGCTCAGCGCGGCAAGGCGATCGTCACGGACGACTGCCAGCGCCTCAACGCGCGTACTCCACTGCATGGCGCCCAGCAGAAATGGCTGCTCGAGGGCGGCGCCGGCGCTAAGGTAGCTGCGGCTGCCACTTCCCAAACCATAGAAGCCGCCCCATCCTCGCCCGATCGCGACCGGTATGCTCAACTTCGGCCCGTCTTTGCGCTCGGAAAGGTCGAAACCCGGCTCGATCGCCGCCAGCGTGAAGACCCCGTTGTCTCCCTTCGGTCGCATCGTGACGGCGAAGGTCGGCGACAATTTGCCCACCACGTCATTGCCGTCATAGGCAAGCGACAGACTCGCCTCGTGCGTCGTGGCCGACACGCCGTTGGGACTCGTCTTGATCGTATAGACCCCCGCGGCTCTCAGCCCCTTCAACGGCGAGAAAACCAGAGCCGCGAGGTTGTTGCTCTCGTACCATATCCGCGGCGTCGACATTTCTCCCGTCGACGGCGCATGAAAACCATTGGAGGAGCGCAACACCAGCCAGCTAGTCGCCACGCCATCCGAGCCGTGCGACATATCGATCGCGACCCCGAGTTGCGCGTGGACAGGCAGCCGGTCTAGGTCCGCACGATCGTCATCGTAATTGCCTCGCGCGAAGTCGCCATTGCGAACGTCGAAGGCCAGTTGAGGATGAAGGTCGCCGCCCCCGGATATTTTGGCCGACCCTAACGTCGCATCCTCGGTATCGATCGTCGGCACCGACTGCGCTGACGCATCGATGGATGCCAGCACGGCAATTGCCGACCACGCAAAGCGCGCGCCACGACAACATGTCAAAAGTTTCATGTTACTTAGCCTCGTGTACGATCGTCGTTAGCATGTCCGAAGAACGGCGGTTAATTTGGGGGAAATCGTACTGATCTACATTTAAATACGATCGATACTTGCTCGGATACTTTATGGCCGGGAACTGACTGCCTAGTTTAACGCTTAGACAGTATGAGCATCCGATCTGAAGAGCATCGCACCGACGGGGGAAACCCAAGGTCCACGGCCAAGCTTTTTGGCCACCCCCTCCATCCCATGCTGGTACCATTCCCGATCGTTTGCTTCATAGGCGCACTGCTAACCGATCTTGCTTATCTAGGGTCGGCAAACATCATGTGGAGCAACTTTTCTATCTGGCTGATCACCGCCGGGTTGGTGATGGGTGGACTAGCTGCCGTGACCGGGATGATCGACTATGCCGGTGACCGGCGAGTGCGCGCGGCACGTCCGGCGACCCCGCATATGATCATCAACCTCGGGGTGTTCGTGATCGAGCTTTTCAACGCATTCGTTCACAGCCGCGATGGTTGGACGAGCGTGGTACCGACAGGCCTGACCTTATCGGCGATCTCGGTGGTGTTGCTCGGGGTCAGTGCATGGCTTGGCGGGTCGCTCGTCTACAAGCATCGCGTCGGGGTGAAGTCGTGATCGTCGTAACGACGCGCGCCCGGAACCTTCTCGCGGGTGTCGCGGTGGCATCGGTGATCGCGCTTTCCGGCTGCAACGATGGCGGCGCAGAGTTCGATCGCAATTCGCAGATCGGGTCCAATCCCGTCTTGCCAGCGCCAAAGCAATATCTGGTTCCGCCCATCCACGTCGCCGAGGTCGTGGGTTGGAGTGCCGGCCAAGCACCTACCGCTGCGGCTGGCCTTCGAGTACAGGCGCTGGCACGCGATCTGAACCATCCGCGAAACGTCATGGCATTGCCAAACGGCGACGTACTTATCGTCGAGTCCCAAGGCCCGAACCTCGATCCGATCACGCGCCCGAAGAACCCTATCGTGTCATGGGTTCAAAAGCACGCCACAGGCCAGAACGGTGCTAAACCAAAGGGCGGGACCAATCAGATCACGCTGGTACGGGACACCAATGGTGACGGCGTACCCGAACTGCGTACGGTTCTGGTCGACCATCTTTTCTCGCCGTTCGGCGTCGTCTTTGCTGACAATTATCTGTACGTCGCAGCCACCGACGCGGTCCTGCGATATCCCTATGCGCTGGGTCAGACCCGGATCACGGCCGCCCCCGTGCGGTTGACCGAATTGCCCGGGGGGCCAATCGACCATCACTGGACGAAGAGCCTGACGCTCAGCCCGGATGGCAAACTGCTCTATGCGACGGTTGGATCGAACAGCAACATTACCGAGAACGGCATGGAGGCCGAGAGGAATCGTGCGGCAGTGTGGGAAATCGACCGGTCATCGGGCCGCTCCCGCGTGTTCGCCACGGGACTGCGCAATCCGAACAGCCCCAACTTTTACCCAGGGACCAACACGCTTTGGGTCGTCGCGAACGAACGCGATGAACTGGGGCCGAACCTTGTCCCGGATTATCTCACCTCGGTACGCGATGGCGGCTTCTACGGTTGGCCCTATAGCTATTACGGCCGTCATGTAGATCCCCGCGTCATGCCACAGCGACCCGATCTGGTCGCTCGGGCGATCGTTCCGGACTACGCGCTCAGCAGCCATGTCGCGGCGCTTGGACTCACATTCTATTCCGGGTCGTCGCTTCCGCCCCGCTACCGCGGCGGTGCCATGATAGGCGAGCATGGCAGTTGGGATCGCGACGAACTGAACGGCTACAAGGTTGCGTTCGTACCGTTCAGCAACGCGCGCCCAAGCGGCAAGGCCGAGGACTTTCTGTCCGGCTTCGTGTCGCCCGATGGCAAGGTTCGCGGTCGTCCCGTCGGCGTTACCGTTGACCGAACAGGCGCGGTTCTGGTTGCCGATGATACCGGCAACGTCGTTTGGCGGGTTTCGGCGGCGCGGTGACGCGATACGCGCCGGAGGATCACATTGGCTTCAGTCCGTGGGGCTTTCGGCGGTGAAGGCGGAGCAGCACGGCTTGGTGACCGGCTGAAACTCCATCAACTCGACCCGGGTCCCGTCCGGATCGTAGAAGTTGGCCTGCCACTTGCCGTCCAGCCCCATCTGGGGTCCATCGTGACGCGGGCTCAAGCGGCTTTCCCGATACAAGGTCGTGACGGCTGCCTGCATGTTCGACACGCCAAGCGAAAGATGGTTGAGGACGCCAAGCTGGTTGGCGTTCACCTTGGCGATCGGCACGTCTGATCCCGGCCCGACCATCATGTATTCGATCCAGTCACGCCCATCCGGCGCCTGCTGGGATACCCAGTCGACCTTTGTCGGCTCGAACGCACCAAACCAATAGGGTCGAAAGCCGAGCAGGCGGCGATAGAAGCTGTCCTGTTTAGCGCGATCATGGACCGCATAGCCGACATGAATGACGCGACTACTTATCGCTCCAGGTACCGCGTTGGCATCCGGACTGGCGGATTGAACGAACTGGACCTCGTTACCTTCCGGATCGTGCGTAACGAACCAACGATCGCCGCCAGCCACGCCCTGGACCGGACCAAGCTCCGTCATGCCCTGCCCCATGAACCATGAGCGCAGGCGCGCTGCGTCCGTCGTGAGATAGGCCGCATGCGCGAGCAAGCTGGCGCCGTGTCCGGTAGGCGCGGGCAGCACCTCGACGAACTGACGAGAACTGAAATAGAAGCGGACGCCGGCTGCGTTCTCCGGGTCCATACCTTTCCGTGCGCCGAGTACGTGCGTGTAGAAATGCTCCGATTTGGCCATGTCGCGCGAGTAGACAGCGAGATGCGAGATCCCCGTGATTGCGGGTCGAGCCTCAGGTGGCCTGGCCCCCATCAGTGCAGTCGCGGCGCATGCCAACGCTAATAGCCGTGGCGTCACAGGTCGATCCTCTCATCATTATACGCACGTCGTAGGCCGGCTGATTGACCGTTTAAGGACACTATCGCCCTTGTCACGCGGGGCACATATATCGTCAAGAAGTTGGAACACTCGGAGAGGGAGTTTGATCGGCTACTGCGCTACATCTGAGCTTATCGATGCCTCGTATTAATCCGGAAAGCTGCGAACGCTTCCCTCTTTAGCGGGCGAAGTTCAGGAAGATGTACGGACGTCACAGAGCGGGGTTGGCTGCGCATTGGCCTGACTGCACGATGCGTGAGGCTGTACTGCTGGGGCTGTCCAATGCAGTAGGGTTGCGCGGCTGCCCTAGTGTCGCCTAGCGTGGCGCCATCAGCTTCACAGTCAGGAACATCGGCATGGATCGTCGCGCTTTTATCATGTCCAGTGCCGCTACCGCCACGCTGAGCGTGCTACCCGCACGATCCGCGTTTGCGCAGACTTCGGCAGGAACAGCAGCGGCACCATCGCCGGGCGACGTCCGGCTGAACGCGGCCTTCGATCAGGTCCTGCGCGAAACCGTTCGCCAATCGCCGGAATTCGCCACCTCGCTGGGGCTCGATACTGGCAAGGATGCCGATCTGCGCCACATGCTGGGCGACAACAGCTACGCTGCCATCGCGAAGGATCTGGCTCGGAACCGCAAGGCACAGGCGCTCGTCACTGCCGTCGATCCCGCCTCGCTGTCGCCGCAGGCGCGCATCGATCGCGAAGTCGTCCTGTACAGCATCCAGTCGAACATGGTCGGCCCGGAGAAGTTCGGCCTCTCCTCGCCGCAGGGGCCCTATCCGATCACGCAGCAGGACGGCGTCTATTTCTCCATGCCGGACTTCCTGGCCTCGACCCACCCGGTCAAGACAGCGGATGATGCCGAAGCCTATCTGGATCGATTGGCGATGATGGGCCGGCAGCTGGATAACGAAACCGAGGTTCAGCGTCGCGAAGCCGCCAAGGGCAGGCTGGCGCCCGACTTCTCTCTCGATCTCGCGCTAGGCCAAATGGCGAACCTGCGGTCACCAAGCCCGGCCGACAACCAGCTCGTCCAGGCGCTGACCAGCCGCACCGGCCCCGCAAAGATCGCCGGGGATTGGCAGGCACGCGCTGCCCGGATCGTCGCGACGCAGGTCTATCCGGCGCTCGATCGCCAGATCGCTTTGCTGCGCTCGCTGCGGCCCTCGGCGCGCAGTGCCGCCGGCATCTGGGCGATCCCCAACGGCGATGCGATCTACGCCGCCGCGCTGGCGCAGGCGACCACCACTAGCTTGTCGCCCGACGAAGTCCATCGCATGGGCCTGCAACAGGTCGCTGAACTCACCGCACAGCTCGATCCGATCCTGCGTGGGCAAGGCCTCACGCAGGGCAGTGTCGGTGCCCGCCTCGACCAGCTCAACCGCCTGCCCGCGCAATTGTTCGCGAACACGGACGCCGGCCGTGCCGAGCTGCTCGCCAGCCTCAACGCAGGCGTCCAGGCGATGCAGGCACGGTTGCCTCAGGCATTCACGAACCCGCCCAACGCGGCACTCGAGATCCGCCGCGTGGCGCCCGAGATCCAGGACGGGGCACCCAACGGCTATTATTTCCGCGCGCCGCTCGATGGCTCGCGCGCCGCAATCTACTGGATCAACCTCAAGAGCGTGCACGACTGGCCGAAATACACGCTGCCGAGCCTGACCTATCACGAAGGCGTGCCGGGGCATCATCTCCAGATATCGACTGCGCAGCGTGCGCCCACCCATCCGCTGCGCAAGATCGCCTTCTTCAACGCCTATCTGGAAGGCTGGGCGCTCTATGCGGAACAACTCGCCGACGAACTCGGGGGCTATGCCTCGCCCGTCGAACGCGCCGGCTATTTGCAATCATTCCTGTTCCGCGCAGCACGGCTGGTCGTGGATACCGGCATTCATACCAAGCGGTGGACGCATGATCAGGCGACGAAATACCTGGTCGATACGGTCGGCTTCGCCCCCGGCCGCTCGCAGCGCGAGGTCGAACGCTATTGCGTCTCGCCGGGTCAGGCATGCAGCTACAAGATCGGTCATGCGGCGTGGCTGCGCGCGCGCGAGAAGGCCAAGGCGATCGCCGGTGATCGCTTCGACCTGAAGCATTTCCACGACGTGCTGGAAGCCGGTGCGATGCCATTGTCGATGCTGGAGCGGATCGTAGAGGAGCGTGCGCGCGCCGTCTGACGGCTGGTCCTGGGGCAACACGCGATGCCGAGCGCCCGCCCGCCCATGTTGAGGACGGCGCATAGCCGATGGCGGGCGAGCGAACGGTACAGCGTCGGGAAGGCTGAGGACATCCACCGGCCCCTATTCGTGGCGTAGCGCGCGCGCGGGCTCGGCGCGGGCGACGCGCCAGGCCTGCCCGAAGACGGTCGCGCTCGCGATCAGCGCCGCGGCGAGCGAGGCGCCGACGAAGAACAACGGCGACAGCGCGATCCGGTCGTCGAACCCACCGAGCCAACGCTGCATCGCGACATAGGCGAGCGGCCACGCGACGAGGTTGGCGAGGATCACGGGTCGCAGGAACTGCCCGATCAACAGCCGCAATACCTCGGCGGTCGAGGCGCCGAGCGTCTTGCGGATGCCGATCTCCTTCACCCGCCGCGCGGTGTCGAACGCCGCCAGCCCGTAGAGCCCGATGCAGCCGATCAGTATCGCCAGCACCGCACCGATCGTGAACAGCCGCGAGCGTTGCGCATCCGCCTTGTAATAGCGCTGGTACAGATTGTCCTCGACCGAGCGCGCTTCGAAGGGAACGCCCGGGACGACGCGCTTCCATGCCGCCTCGAGTGCCGCCATCATCGTCTTCGCATCGCGGCCGGCATAGCGTACCGCCGCGAACGGCGAGAGGATATCGACGGTGTTGTAGGTGTAGGCGACCGGCGTAACGGCATCGCGCGGGCTCCTGAAGCGCAGATCGTCGACTATGCCGATAATGGTCGAGTCCCGCTCGCCGTCGTTGATCGCCTGCCCCAGTGCTGCGGCCGGCGACGCAAAGCCCAGCGCGGTCACCGCCGTCCGGTTGATCACCACGTTGGGCCCGGCCCGCTTGCGTTCGGCAGTCGTCAACAGGCCGCGGTCGTCGGCATGCGCGGCGTCGAACAGGCGCCCCGCGACGAGGCGTGCGCCGTACACGCGGAAATAATCTCGGCCAGTGCCGACATCCATCAACGATATCTTGCTGCCGGACGCTCCTGCGCGACTATATCCCGAGAAATTGGTCGTGCTCTGGTCGCCCGGCGCGTTGTTGGCGACGGTGACGCCGGTGACGCCGGGGGCCGCCGCGAGGCTGCGCAGGATCGCAGCGCGCTGTGGGGAGTCGATTCCGCCGGTCATCAGCGAGCGGACGATCATCAAGCCGTCGCGGCGAAACCCGAGATCGGCGTCACGGATATGCTCGGTCTGTTTGAGCATGACTCCGGTCGCGATGGCGAACGCGATCGCGATCGCGAACTGCACGACCACCAGCGCGCTCCGTAGACGAGTCCCGCTACGCCCACCGCCTGGAGCCCGCGTCGAGGCGAGCACCGCGGCAGGGCGAAACCCCGATAGCACGAACGCGGGATACAGCCCCGCGACCAAGGCGATGCCCAGGACCAGCAGGACCAGCGGCAGGACGACGCCGTCCCATCCGACGTAGCGGATCGCCAGCGCCGTTCCGCCAAGCGCGTTGATGAAAGGCAGGGCGATCTCGGCCAGCGCGAGACCGATCAGCGCCGCCAGCGCGACGGTCGCCAGCGCCTCGCCCAGGAACTGCCGCACCAGCGACCGCCGCGTGCCGCCCAGGACCTTGCGCATCGCCACTTCGCGCGCGCGCAACCCGGCACGCGCGGTCGCGAGATTGACGTAGTTCACGATGGCGATGAGCAGCGTCAGCAACCCGACCGCCCCCAAGGTCGTGACGATCGCGCGATCACCCGGACTATACAGATGCATCGCGGTCAGCGGCCGCAGCGACTGGAAATACTCGCCTTTCTTTAGATTGCCGCCGGCATAGGCATGGCGGTCGAGAAAGGCTGGCAATTGCGCCTCGAACGCCCGCGCTGCCACCGCATCGGGAAAGCGCAGGAACGTGGTCAGCGACGCGCTGCCCCAATGCTCCCACCATTCGTTGCCGAAGCGAGTTCGTGAGATTTGCGCGAACATCTCGCTCTTGAAGGTGACGTCGTCGGGCATGTCGCGCAGCACCGCCCCGACCTTGTAAGGGTAGGTCGTCCCATCGATCGACAGTTGCAGCGTCCGGCCGATCGCCGACTGGCTCCCGAAATATTTCCGTGCAGTCTTCTGCGTGACCACCAGGCCGTTCGGATCGGCGAGCGTCGCCGCTGGATTCCCCTCGACCGCGGGAAAGCGCATGAGATCGAAGAAGTTCGGGTCGACCGTGCCCAAATCCTCGGCCGTCGCCTGCCCGCCCTGCTGCACCGTCGCCGCCATGTTCATGTAGCGCGTGCCGACCAGCTGCGGGTAATCCGCCTGCAGGATCTTGAGTTCGCTGCCCATCGTGTTCGGATTGGTGTCCGCCGGATAGCCCGGCATCACATAGCGCTCCTCCATCACCCACAACCGGTCTTGCTGCGGCAGCACCCGGTCGTACCCGGTCTCGAACCGAACGAAGAGGAACAGTACGAGGAACGTCGCGATCCCCAGTGCGAGACCGCCGATGTTGAGCAGGGCGAACAGGCGGTGATGCGCGAGCGAACGATAGAGGCTGGTGAGTGCGGACATGGCGGTTCCTTCAGGCGTCGCTTGCGGTATCGGGGCCGGGCTTGGAGCCGGACTTGGTCGCGGCGAGATGGCGGACGAGGACCACCAAAAGCAGCATCAGCACGAGCATCTGGAGCGAGCGGCGCATTAGGCCGCCCGCCTTGCCGACGACAGGATGCGGCCATCGAGCATGTGCACCGTCCGCTTGGCGATATCGGCGTGCGACGGGCTGTGCGTGACCATCACGATCGTCGCGCCCTCGGCGTTCAGCTGGCCGAGGATGTCCATCACCTGCGCGCCGTTCTCGGTATCCAGATTGCCGGTCGGCTCGTCCGCGAGGATCAGCCGCGGCTCGCCGACGATCGCGCGGGCGATCGCCGCGCGCTGTTGCTGACCGCCCGACAATTGGTGCGGGTGGTGGCGCTGGCGGTGGGCGATGCCGACCCTGTCCATCGCCGCCGCCACGCGGTCCTTCTTCTCGCGCGCCGGCATCGTCCGATAGGCGAGACCCAGCGCGACGTTCTCGGCGATCGTCAGTTCGTCGATCAGGTTGAAACTCTGGAACACGAAGCCCAGTCGATCACGGCGCAGCTTGGCGAGCTCGGCTTCGGGCGCGCGCGCGATATCGGCCCCTTCGAACAGATACCGTCCGTCCGTGGGCCGGTCGATCGTGCCGATGATATTGAGCAGCGTCGATTTGCCGCAGCCCGACGGCCCCATGATCGCGACGAATTCACCCGCCTCGACGGCGAGGTCGATACCGCCGAGCGCAGTCGTCTCGACCTCGTCCGAGGCATAGGTGCGGCTGAGGTCCCGTAACTGGATCATATCGAATCCTATCGGATGAGGAGGGTCTGGAAGGGGGTGTAGGTGCCGAGCGCGGTGGTCACGATCCGCTCGCCGGGCGCGAGGCCGGAGACGATCTCGACCTGATCGGGATTGCGTCGGCCGGTGACGATCGCCCGCCGGACGGCCTTCGCGTTCCCGTCGAGCACGAAAGCGGTGGTACCGCCCGCATCGAGCCAGCCGCCCGACGGTGCGACCACCGCGGGCCGGTCCGCACCCAATACGAGCCGCACGTCGAGTGTCTGGCCGCGGTTCAGTCCCGTGGGTGCCGCGCCGCGAAAGCCGAGTTCGACGCGAAACCGGCCTTCGTTCACCTGCGGCAGGATTTTGATGACCGACATCGCATAGCTCCGGCCGTCGATATCGGCCGCCGCGCCGAGCCCTACCCGGACGCGCCCGAGATAGAATTGATCGACATCGGCAGTCAGCTTCCACTGTCCCTCGGAGTCGATCTGCCCGACCGGATCGCCGGCCTTGAGCGTCTGCCCGGGCTGCAGCGTGAAGGCGGTAAGCCGTCCCGCGACGGGTGCACGCAGCACCAGCGCGGAGAGGCTTTCGCGGACCATCGCGAGGCTCTCGCGCAACTGCCGCGCGGTCGCGGCGATGCCGGAGGATTGATCCGCCAGCGTAGCGCCAGCTTCGGCGGTCCCGCGATCGAGCGCGGCAACGCGCGCCTGCTGATACCCGACATCCTCGCGCACCGGATCGATCGCAGCGCGCGTGATGATTCCCCGGTCGAACAGAACCTGCTTCTGCGCGAGCAACGTCCGCGCCTTGGACAGCGCATTGCGCGCCTCCGCCAAGTCGCGCGCGCCGTCCTGCCGCGTGTTCTGCACCGACAGCCGCTGCCCGCTGATCGCGCTCAACTGCCCGACGATCTCCGCCGAACGGCTGGCCACGTCGAGTTCAAGCGACGGATTGGACAGCCGCGCGAGGGGGGTGCCGGCTGCGACCATCGCGCCGTCACTGGCGGCAAGGTCCGCGACCTGTCCGCCCGAAATCGCGGTCACGAATACGGTGCGCAAGGGCGCGACCTCTGCGCGGAGCGGCACGAAATCGCGGAACGGCGCGCGCACCACGTCGCCGGTGCGGATCGCGGCGGCGTCGACGGTCAGCGCATTAGCGCCGGGCATCAGCACCCACAGCAGCACCGCCGCAGCCACCACCACGAGTACAAGCGCACCGCGCACGATCCGCTTGCGCCGCCGGGCGTGCGGACGCTCGATACGCCGGTCCATCGCGGCGCCCGTTCCAGGCAGGGTCGTCTCTGTCATGCGGACAGTGTACGGGACGAATCGAACAGATCCTAAGCTACTGCCAATGCTGCATAATTCCGCGCCCCGTAGCTGAATCACGCACCCGACTGTACCAACTGTCCGTTTCCGGACACTATGACGGCCATGTCAACCGAATCGCACATCTTGGTCATCGACGACGATCCCGACATCGCCAAGGCCGCGCGACTGCTGCTCGAACGGCACGGCATGCGCGTCTCGACCGCGGTGAACCCGGAGGCGGCCTGGGTGCTGCTCGCAGGCGAACCGATCGACGTCATCCTGCTCGACCTCAACTTCGCGCGCGGACGGACCACCGGCGAGGAGGGATTCGCGATGCTCGACCGGCTGATCGCGGCAGATGCGCGCGCGGTCGTGATCGTCGTCACCGGGCATAGCGGGATCGCGGTCGCAGTCCGCGCGATGCGCAGCGGCGCGACCGACTTCGTGATCAAGCCCTGGAACAACGAGCGCCTGCTGATCACGGTGGAGCGCGGGCTGGCGCTGCGCCGCGCGAAGCTGGAGACAGCGGCGACACTGCCCGTCCATGACGGCATCCTGCTCGGCGAAAGCGCCGGGATCACGCGCGCACGCGACCTGGTCGCTCGCGTCGCGCCGACCGCGGCCCCGATCCTGATCCACGGCGCTGCGGGTACCGGCAAGACGCTGATCGCCCGACTTGTTCATCAGGCTTCACCAAACGCCAGCCTGCCGCTCATCACGTTGGACGCCGAGGTCGCGGACGCCGCCGTCATCGCCCAGCAAACGGCGGCGGCCGCTGGCGGGTTGCTGGTCATCGACCATATCGACCGACTACCTCGGGCGCTGAACGGCGTTCTCCTGTCAGCGCTCGACGGCATCCGGGTCATCGCGACTACGCGACTGGATCGCACCGGCGTTCGGGGGGCGATCGGCGAAGATTTGCTCGACCGGGTCGGAACGATCGAAATCGCCCTCCCGCCGCTCGTCGATCGCGCGGGCGATGCGGCGCTGCTCGCACGCCATTTCCTCGCGCTGTTCGCCTACCGCCACGGCAAGCCCCTCAGACCACTCGATGCGGGCGCTGTGCAGGCGATCGCGGCGGATCGCTGGCCCGACAACGTCCGCGGTCTGCGCCAGACGATGGAACGCGCGGTTCTGCTCGGCAATGGCGAGACTTACGCGATCGGCGACGTGTTGCGTTCACCCGGCACCGCCGAGCCACTATCGCTCGCCCCCGATCTGTCGCTCGCGCGCAACGAGGAAACGCTCATCACCGCAGCACTCGAGCGCCACGCCTTCAACGTCAGCCGCGCCGCCGCACAGCTCGGACTGACCCGCGCGGCGCTCTATCGCCGGATGGCACGCTATGGCCTCTGACCGGACGCGCGCCGTCGTACGCGCGCTGGTGATAGCTGCGGCCGGTGCCAGTGGTGCGGTTGCGGCCACACGCGGTCTGTACGCCACCGCGCTCCTCGCCTCGATGATCGCGATCTGGATCGCCGCACTCGACGTGGTAGACGCTGGTCAGCGCTCGCCAATGCCGGCGCCACCAATCCCGGCCGCGTCCGCCGGAGAGGAGGAACGGCGCCGTCTGAACGCCTATCTCGATCTGTCGCCTGCGCCCTTGGTCGCGCTCGAAGACGGCCGGTTGCGCGCCGTCAACCGTGCCGCGCGGCGATTGCTCGGCGCAGGCGATCTGGTCGTCGATCCGCCTGAGGGGCTCGTTTCCGCGCTCGCCGACACCCGCCCCGGTCGCACCGCCACGATCGAGATCGGGCATGACGCCGGCATCCGGAGCTTCGCGCTGGCCACCGGCGACCTTGCGCTGGCAGGGCGAATGACGCGGATCGGCGCGCTGATCGACATCGATGCCGAACTGAAGGCCGCCGAGGCCGCGGCGTTGCGCGAGCTCGTCCAGGTCTTGAGCCACGAGATCGTCAACGCCCTCACCCCGATCGCCTCGCTAGCCGAGACCGCGGTGGCGATGCTCGACGATCCGGACCCGACGCTGCCCAAGGTACGCGACGCGGTCGAGACCGTCGCGCGCCGCGCCGCCAGCCTGCACCGGTTCGGCGAAAGCTACCGTGCGTTGGCGAAGCTGCCCGCCCCCTCGGTGGAGCGTATCCCTCTGGCCGGGTTCGTCAGCGATCTGGCGG
>Ga0247809_1000622_pt1 | contig 16227 bp, 15 predicted proteins | sample UWRJL104311B1_FD_180951 | JGI IMG/M metagenome (GOLD analysis project Ga0247809, IMG submission 180951) | Plant litter microbial communities from Arlington Agricultural Research Station in Wisconsin, United States - UWRJ-L104-311B-1 | ecosystem: Environmental > Terrestrial > Plant litter >...
GGAAAGATTCCATCCCGAAAAAGGTTGAAAATTCGCCCGACACCATAAAAAGGGGGGCCTATGTTCCGCCTGAAATCAGCGAGGAAGCTATGCAAAGAGCTGTGATTTCAAAACGTGACAGTATTTTTCATGTGCAAAGCAATATCCGCGCTGACTATCGGATTATAGGGTACCAATCTCCTGATACCAATGCCAGGAAGATGGTCTTGTTTTCTGTTTTTACTTCCGATGTCAAAGACAATCCTTTTAACTGTCCATACGGATCTTATTATGATTCTGCGCAGCGGGATGAGTTGATCATTAAATATGTTGGTGAGCAGGAATCTTTTATCGAAGCCAACATCAGTGGTAACGGTAAGAAACCTGCGACGGTTTATTTCGAAAAAAAATTGGTAGAGTTTGATGAATAAGGTTCTGTTGATCCTGATGCCCGTTTTTTATATAAAAATGGATCGCGCTTTGAGTGTTACCAGGGCAAGGTGGCTGTCGATGAGGTCAGGTTCAGCGACGGCGATTTCATTGTTTTTCATAAGATCACCCTTAACAAACACACCACACTCGCTGAGCTGAAAAACTTATTTCCCAATGCAACTGAACACATGGGTGATATGGATGTAGCAGGGGAAGGCGTGGTCCAGGTAATTCAATTGAGAGAGGATAAAGACAATATTTCTGACGGGCATGTAAACATTTTCGTTAAGAACGGAAAATTATATTCGCTACATTGGTGGTTCCCATGTTAAGAGAAGACAATTAAAAAGTTCAATATTTTATATACGTTTGTGAAGTGTTGCATACTTACAAGATCCCTATGTATGAAAAATTGTCGGATGAAGAGTTGATTCCCTTCATGCGGAAAGATGACCATCATGCTTTTAATGAAATATATGAGCGCTACAAGGGGATATTGACCATTCATGCCTGTAAAAAGTTAAATGGCGATCTGGAAACGGCTAAAGAAGTTGTTCAGGATATATTTATGAACTTCTGGTCTAACAGAAATAATTTACCCCTTGTCAACCTCCTCAGGGCATACCTTTTTATCCTGGTCCGTAATAAAATACTCAACTATATTCAGCATCAGGAGGTAGTAACCAGATATGCTGATTCATTTACCACCTTCAAACAGGAATACGATTATCAAACAGATAACCGGATCAGAGAAAAACAGATGCTCGAAATTATCGACCGTGAGATCGATTCCCTTCCTGCAAAGATGAAAGAAGTATTTCTTTTAAGCCGGAAAAATTATCTCTCTCATAAGCAGATAGCAGATCAACTGGACATCTCTGAACATACCGTGAAGAATCATATCAAATCTGCTTTGAGGATTCTGCGCAGCCGTCTTGATCTCGTGCTGATGATCATGATGTTGCGCCACTATTAGGAAAATATTATTTTTTTTCATGGTGACTAGCCCTTAGGTATATACATAACTGTCTTGTCTATATAAACCATGTACAAGATGAATAATTTAGCATTCAGGGAGTTGTTGCAAAAGTATAACAGCGGCAAATGCAGCGATCTTGAAAAACAGCTGATAGAATCCTGGTATGCCGAATACAATTCGTCGGAGCCTCATGGATTGGCAGAGGAACAGATGGAAGAAATTATGGCCATGAAAGCTCCCGTCATCGCTGAACGGAGGCATGAAAATGACAGACGCTGGATTTCCATCGCGGCAGCGATTGTTATTATCACTTCGGTTACCGCTTATTTCTTGTTCACGCCATCGCCAGGGCAGGAAATACGGGTTGCGAAAATTGAAAATGATATCAATCCCGGATCAAATAAGGCCATTCTGACACTTGCCGATGGCAAAAAAATAATGCTGAACGACGCCAAAAATGGAATGTTGACTCACCAGGCCAATGCCATGGTAGGCAAAGCCGCAGATGGGCATGTAGTCTACAGTCCTGATAAAAATAATACCGATAACCAACCCGTTCAGTTTAATACCATGTCTGTTCCAAGAGGAGGACAATATCATCTTACTTTAATTGATGGTACTCAGGTATGGCTCAACGCTGGCTCTTCAATTAGTTTTCCAACCAGGTTTACAGGAAATGAACGTAAGGTAGAAGTTAAGGGCGAAGCTTATTTTGAAGTGGCTCACCAGCCAGAGCAGCCATTCAGGGTTTTCTCTAAGGGGCAGGTGATAGAGGTTTTGGGTACACACTTCAATCTTAGTGCCTATGATGATGAACCTTCGTCGAAAACAACCTTATTGCAGGGGGCTGTAAGTATAAAGACGAGCGGAAACAGTCGTATCTTAAAGCCGGGCGACCAGGCCGTTTTGAGCAAAGACGCAATAGTGCTCACAAGACCGGATTTGGAGGAAGTGATGGCCTGGCATGAGGGGGACTTCGTTTTCAAAAAGCAGACCGTGGAGGAAATCATGAGAAAGGTTTCGCGTTGGTATGATGTGGATGTTCAGTATGAAGGTTACCACTCCAACCAGCAGACTTTTACTGGCGTTGTTTCGCGCTCCAAAAATTTATCATCGGTCATCCAGATGATGAAAGCTTCTTCAAATACCCTAAAATTCCATGTTAATGGTAAAATAATCGTAATCAGCAACTGAAAATAATCAACTAAACCGTTTAATGTTAACCAAAACCACAAATGATGAACCACAACCTCTACTTCTAAGCCTTCGTGCAATTTTTCAGCTCACAAAAAAACCGGAAGTGGTGGTACACCTCCGGCAGATTTTTGAGTTCGAACAGTAATCCCGGAGCAGCCGGTGATTGCGTAAACAATCCTATTCATTAAGATTCTAGTGCAGGTACAATTTGACCTGTTTGCACGTGAATTAAACCCACACAAATGTATGCATTTTTACACTAAAAAATTATGCGACGGCATAGGCCTATGGCCGAAAACGCTACGCGTTATGAAGCTCACCAGCATTTTCTTAATAACGACAATCTTACAGGTAAGTGCCAGCAGCTACGCCCAGAAAGTAAGCCTGAACTTAAAAAATACCCCGCTTGATAAAGTATTCAAAGAAATCAGAAAACAGACCAGGATAGATTTTTTTTATACAGATGGTCTCGGGTTGGACAGTAAAAAAGTAACTGTAAGTATAAAAGATCTGGAGCTCAGTGAAGCGCTTGAACGATGTCTGGTCGGTCAGCCATTGATGTTCAGTATCGAAAACAACATCATCGTGATCCGTCCTAAGGCTGTTGTCAATAATGAACGAAGGTCAGCCCTACAGAAAATCACTGTCTCCGGTAAGATACTCACAGAAAAAAATGAGCCATTTGCAGGTGTGGTGGTCAGGGAAAAGGGTAATCCCCGCAACCAGACGGTCACTAACCGGGCCGGTGAATTTACCATTCAAACCGAAGATCCGCAGGCTGTTCTGCAGTTTTCCTTCATCGGGTATGTTGCTGAGTCGGTAAAGATTAGTGCTATCGGCGACTCATTTATACTGAGCATGAAAGTGAGCCTGAATGACCTGGACCAGGTGCAGGTTACTGCCTTCGGTACCACAACTAAGCGACTCAATGCGGGTAATATTACCACCGTCACTGCCAAGGATATTGAGAAAAATCCAGTAAATAATGTTTTCGAAGCTTTACAGGGTAAAGTGCCGGGGCTATTCATCCAGCAGGTAACCGGGCAGCCTGGTGGGGCCTTTTCACTCAGGCTGCGCAATTCGGCAAATTTGACTACGGGGGCTACCCAGCCGTTAATCGTAATTGACGGTGTCCGTTATCCGGGCAGTACTCTTCCTTTATCGAAAAATACCAGTTATGGCACCCAGGATTTTCTACAGGGTGGTAACGGACTGAATTACATCAATCCAAATGATATCGAAAGTATTGATGTGCTCAAAGATGTGGATGCGACTGCGATTTATGGTTCTTCCGGTGCTTACGGGGTTATTTTGATTACCACCAAAAAGGCTAAACAGATCACCCAATCCTTTAATGCTAATGTGTATTCTGGCATTTCAGTCAATGGTAAGGTTCCCACTTTGTTAAATACCGATCAATACCTGATGTTACGCAGAGAGGCGATTGCCAATGACAAAGGTACAGTGGGGGCGGGCGACCTTGACCTGAACGGTACATGGCCTGCCGACCGCTACACGGACTGGCAAAAGGAATTTATGGGTGGTGCGGCTGTAACATCTAATCTTAACCTCAGTTATAGTGGCGGAAACCAGAACACCAGTTATCTGATCAGCGGAAGCTTGAGGAATATGGGGAATATCCAAAGACATAAAGGTAATAATGGAGACGGTTCTTTCCGCTTTGCATTGAATACCAACACTGCCGACAATAAATTCAGCCTCTCCCTGACAGGAACGTACCTGTCATCGAAAAACGATATGGTGCCTTATGATTTCTCTACCACGTCATTGCTTGTACCCAACGCGCCTTCACCTTATAAACCTGATGGTACGGTAGATTGGAATTCGATCGGTACAAATCCCAACAGCAGCGCAGGGGCAAGTAATACCGAACGCTTGTATAAAAATATTACGAACAACCTTTTAGCTAATGCAACTTTGGTCTACAGGCCAACCAACAAGCTCACGTTCAGAAGTATTTTTGGATACAGTTCCATTACCGGGAAAGAAAATATAGGTTACCCAACCACTACCATGAATCCCTCCAATACCAATGCGCCAAATCAGACGGTGGGGATTTTTCATCATTACAATACCCGTTCCATCACCGTATCTCCATATGCAGAGTACAAAACCACCATTGGTAAAAAAGGGGAGTTTAGTGTAAAACTGGGAGGAGAAATTGGTAACAGAGTAGAATATTTAGATGAGATTACCGGCACAGGTTTCCCATCCGATGCCCTTTTGGACAACCCCTCTGCTGGTTCTACTGTCACCACGCTGTATGACCTTTCAGAATACCGGTCTATCGGTATGTATGGGATCATCAAATATGTGTGGGACAATAAATATATTATAGACATCAATACCCGTCGTGATGGATCTACAAAATTTGGTCCTGGTCGTCGTTTCGGGAATTTTGGTTCGGCAGCACTTGCATGGATATTCAGCGAGGAAAGCCTGATTAAAAACAATCTTCCTTTCTTAAGTTTCGGTAAGTTAAGAGTAAGCAGCGGCGTAGTAGGCGGAGATGCCATCAATGATTTCGCCTATCTGGGTACTTATACCGTGGCTGGTGGATCATATGACGGTAAGACCGGACTGAATCCCAGTTCGCTGCCTAATCCGATATTAAACTGGGAGAGAAATTTCAATTCTGAGGTTGGACTTGATCTTGGTTTCTTCAATGACAGGTTGAGTACAGAATTTAGCTACTACCATAACCGCGCAGGCAATCAATTACTCGGTCAGCCTTTATCAAGCGTAACCGGTTATACCAGTTATTCACTCAACTCAGATGCGCTGATCCGTAATAGCGGACTGGAAATGAGTTTAAGTTCCACCAATGTGAAAACGAAGAACTTTACGTGGAGTACCCGCTTTAACATTTCCCTGCCAAGCAGTAAGTTGTTGCGCGTACCTTCACAAAGCAACCAGAATACCAATTATGTCCTTAACAAGCCCGTTACAGGTATTTTACTCTACAAGTATAATGGTGTAAATCCAGAGACCGGTTTTTACAATTTTACCAATGCAAAAGGGGAGACCGCCGATTATACCTCCGGACTAAGCCAGGCAGATAAAACCGAGTTTGTAGATCTTTCACCAAAATATTTTGGTGGCCTCACCAATGCCTTTACCTTTAAGAACCTGACCCTGGATTTCTCTTTTACCTATACCAGCCGGATGGGGAAAAATTTCCTGGGGCAAACCGTTTTCCCTTTCGGCCTTTTTGGCCTCAACGGATCAACAGAATGGTTAGGTCGCTGGCAGCAACCCGGCGATGAGACAGAGATCCCTAAACTGACTGCCGGCCTTGGTGGTTATGCGCGCCAAAACTTACTCATAAACAGTACCGGTGCCTATAGCAGTGCAAAATATGCGCGCTTACAGAATGCCAGTCTCCGTTATAATTTTGGGCCAAAATTGCTGAAGGCACTCCATGTTAAAAACTTCTCCGTTTATGCCCAGGGGCAAAACCTGTTGACCATTTCTAATTTTGGCGGCCTGGATCCGGAGAATCTTAATGCTGGTGTGATCCCGCCACTGCGAATCTACACTTTTGGGTTAAACCTTTCACTTTAAGCTATTGATCATGAAATTCAATAAAAAAAATACTGTCACCAGATTTGTCCAGTTGTTCACCCTACTACTCGCTTTTACGCTAAACGGCTGTGAAAAATACCTTAACGATACACAACTTCCCGCCACCAAGATTGCAGCGGCAGAGGTATACAATTCTGATAACACAGTCTCCACTGTTGTAACTGGTGTTTTTCTGGGTATGAATACCTCCGGACCATTCAATGGCGGAGCAGGTACCCACATTTCCTACACTTCAGGATTGTTTACCGATGAGCTCAGAAATCTGGCACCCGGAAATTTCGGAGATGCTTTTTATAAAAACGCCGTTCAGACCGGACAGAGTCCGTTCTGGTCTGCGCTATACAGTAAAATTTTTGTTGTCAATACCGCAATAGAGGGGATTACCAGCAGCAAGGGAAATCTGGCCTTTAAAGAGCAATGGCTGGGCGAATGTTATTATCTAAGAGCATACTTTTATCATTTGCTGGTGAACTATTATGGAGATGTACCATTGGCACTGACCAATGATTATGTAGTAAACAATAAATTAGCCAGGGCACCACAGGCCGAAGTTGAGCAGCAGATCATTGCCGATCTTAAACTTGCACAATCGCTGTTGAGTACTGATTATAAAAATGGCTATGGTCTGACTACTACAAACCGTGTCAGGCCAAACAAAGCTGCGGCAACTGCGCTATTGGCCCGCATGTATCTCTATACAAAAGACTGGGTCGCAGCTGAGGCTGCATCCACTGCGCTGATCGCTGATGCGAATTATGCCTTGTTACCCCTTGCGCAAGTGTTCAATGCCAATAGTAAGGAAACAATTTTGTCCCTCGCAACGCAGAGTCCGCGGGTAAGCAGCGAATATGCTTTCTTTAATAATGGAATGCCTGCAGTGATCAACCCTCCCCAGGGACCATCAAATTTCAATATTTATGCTGCGATGAGCAACCAGTTACTCAGTGCCTTTGAGGCGGGCGACGGACGCTTAACAAACTGGGTGCGTAAAGTTACCGTTGCCAGTACAGTACCAACGCTTTACTATTTCCCAAACAAATACAAATCTGCTGTTGTCAACGCGGAATATGAGATGCTTTTCAGGCTCGGCGAACAATACCTGATACGCGCCGAGGCAAGAGCCATGCAGAACAAGGGTACAGCTGTAGATGATTTGAATGCCATTCGCACACGTGCAGGAGGGCTAAATCCAATTGCGGCCAATGATTCCCAGGCAACACTCCTTACCGCGATTGCGAAGGAAAGGCAGACTGAGTTATTTACTGAATGCGGACATCGTTTTTTTGATTTAAAACGCACAGGAACCATTGATGCTGTAATGTCTGTCGTATCACCCGCAAAAGGTGGAACCTGGGCAAGTTATATGGCCTATTTTCCGATACCGACCAATGATTTGATACAGGATCCCAATTTGAAACCTAATCCGGGTTATATCCAATAATTTCTATTTCGGGATAGTATTTCATCACTATCCCGTTTTCATAAAATTACGCAATGAAAAGAACACTTATCCTTTTAGCTATCTTATTCCCTCTGCTAGCTGTTGCTCAGCATGGCGAATACCAGCTTCATATTACATTCAGCAATTTAAAACAGCCTGCAAAGGCATATTTGATATCCTCCTATGGATGGACAGATCAAAATGTGCTTGATTCTGCAACCTACTCCAATGGCGGTTTCCGCTTCAAAGGTAAACTCGCAGCGCCTCAGAAAGTAGCTCTCGTGCTCCACAGACAAGTATCCGCCTATAAAGGCTGGCTGAAAGACGATGATTTTCTGACATTCTTTTTGGAGAAAGGGGATCTCTCCGTCACTGGCAGCGACTCCGCTAAAACTGCAAAGCTTAGCGCTGGTAGCGTGAACGCTGATTTTTCAGCTTATAACCGCACCGTAATGCAGGATCTGTACAGATTTGAAAAAGACATACAACTCTCCATGAGCAGGGCTACAGAAAAGGAAAGGAAAGACCCCGCCATGATGAAATCTGCAATGGAAAGATTCAAGGTGATCAGTCAGCACACAGATTCCCTCAAATTGCTTTTCATACAGCAACACCCTGATTCCTATATCAGTTTAATGGCCCTTCAGGAGCTAGCTGGAAAAAATATAGATGCTCAAAAAATAGAACCTATTTTCAAAAAGCTTTCTGCAGTTGTAAGAAATAGTCCTTCCGCTGTACAATTCGCCAGGTTGTTATATGATGATGGTCCCACTGCTATTGGCAAAATGGCACCTGCTTTTACGCAGAATGATGTAAATGGAAAACCAGTTAAACTCTCTGATTTCAAAGGAAAATATGTGCTGCTGGATTTTTGGGCGTCCTGGTGCGGACCATGCCGTGCAGAAAACCCTAATCTGCTTGCCGCCTATAACAAATATAAAGACAAGAACTTTACTGTTTTGGGTGTGTCACTTGATCAGCCCGGTAAAAAGGACGCCTGGATGGCCGCCATAACAAAGGATGACTTGCCATGGTGCCAGGTATCCGATCTTAAATTCTGGAACAATGAAGCCGCCAGATTGTATGAAATCCGGTCGATTCCGCAAAATTTCTTAATTGATCCCAGAGGGAGGATTATTGCTAAAAATCTTCGTGGCGAATCTTTACAACAAGCACTAGCTACAATCTTAAAATAAATGACAAAACACATCATAATTTTCTCCGCTTTTATTACTGTTCTTTTTACCGATACCTTAGGCCTGGCAGACTATACCAGATATGCTTTCGGGGTGAAATTACCAAACGATGCTGAGTAATAAAAGGGACCCTAATAGGATATTAGCACATTAATTATTCTATATTGAACTGTTTTTACTATTCAATTTATAGCTTATAACATTTATTATATGGATAAAGTACAACAGTTTTGGGATTGGTTTAAAATGAATGAGGCTAAATATTTTTTTCTCGATCAAATTACTGATGAAACAGAAAAGGAAAATCTTTTGGATGAGCTTCTTGATCACCTGCATTTATATTGTGACGATTTATACTTTTTAATTGGTGGCCTTCCGAATGAAAATCAGGATTTGATCATAACTGCCGAAGGCGATATTGATTTTTTTGCTGATGTCGAACTACTTATAAAACACGCCCCTCAATTGGACCGCTGGAATATAATAGCATTTAAACAGGCAGGAGCCGGCTGGATTGTCAACTATAATGATGTGGAGATGGATGCAAAAGCAATGTACTTCGATCCCCTTGAAAGTAAATCGTCGGATAAAATAGGGTTACGTGTTTATGTCGAAAATTATGACCCATTGCAAAAAAAATCTTTTTTAACGGCTACTCATTTATTGGTGGACACATTATTAGGTGAGAAATCAAGTGCAATGGATATCGGTTATATTGAAATAGCGGGCCTTGAATCGGTATCTGATCCAGAAAAGTTTATAAAATTCACTAAGCTTCCAGGATATGTTAAATGGAAAAAAGCGCAAATTAATACATAATGCAATAGACTCGTTTCTGGCGGATGGGGCACTTTAGCCCCCTTCAATTACAAATAATTCAGCCCATTCCTTTAATATCGTACTTTTAAATTCTTCTATATCTTCCGCTAAAATATAGAGTGCAAATCCACTTTCTTTCAGGTAATTGATCACAGCAGCTTCCTGTAAATTTGAAAAAAGATACTGGACTGTAGGATCCCGTTTCAGCGTGAAGAAAAAAGGAGCCCTTGTGGGGTATACCCGGTAAAGGTCGTAAGCTTTGTCACCAATATAGGGTTGGCAGCGCAATACGTAATAGCTATCCTTCTCTTCCAGAATCAACTTAAACTGCACTTTTTCCTGAGAATAGGAGATGACGTACATACCTTGTTTCAGCGGTTGCTTTTGATAATCTACCTTTCTGTAGAAGTTAATCTGTTGTAAATGTGGCTGTTTGATTAACAAAGGAAGCAGTTCTTTCCAGTAAGCAAAACCCAATGCCCTGTTTCTTTCTTTTAATGCGCTAAATGCCTGTTCATTCCTTTCTTCTTCAGGAATTGCCTCAGATAGACGCAGCTGCTCAAAATCCTGACAATATGAATTGAGTAATCGCTGTTCAGTAGAAAAGTCGCCATAAGGTTCAGGCAGTTCTAGATACTTAGTAAAGCTTTTTATTTCAGTTTTAGCCTTGTTTAATAGGCCATGATAGGGAATCAGGAATGGCATGTCAAAATCGCGGTCCAGTATTCCCATCGCATAACCAATCATACTATTTGGTTGCACATCTGGCGAATGAGGTTCTGTCCAATACGGTGGTTTTGGTACGGTAATATTACCAGCCCTGTTATAAATATGCTCGAATTCCTCTTTAGCGTTGACGGTCACCCTGGTCTTCCGGTATTTGATGTCGAAAAACTGGCGATACCTATCCATATTATCGAATGGAAATTCCCGGAATTGTTTAAAATAACCTGATCCGTATTCATGGATCAGGTGCGTTAATAAACCTTTGGTATGGTCGCAGGGTATATCCTTTGAGCCACAATCACATGAAATAAGGATGTGATCAGAATGCAACACAATTTGATGCGTATAGATTAATAGGGGATAGTGCGAAGTCATTATTATCTCGTCGCCAATTACACTTTCAATGGTTCCATATATACAAGCTTCTTTTAGCGGGAGGATTTCATCTCCTCCCAATCTAAGCTGGTATGTTTCCGAATCTACCTTTAGCTTCGAAAACTCATCCAGTGGCTTATTCATCTATGTCATTGTTTAAAAAATAAAACTCATACCTGCCCAGCCAATCTGCAAAAGTACTTTCCGCTATTTTCAGAAGAAGGGTTATTCTTGTGATCAGTTCATCTACATCAGCTACAGCAACAGCTGTGTTAACGCTATTTCTGCTGTTAGCTTCATGCAGGATTTTTAACAGCCTTTCATCTGTGCAGGTGCCATCAGTGAATATTTGATGAACACTGCAGTTCAGCAGGGCGACAGATTCAATAAGTTCATTTAATTGGCTTGTTAACGAAATTTCTCCTGTCAGGGATGTTAATAGTGTATTTAAACAGGTAACCGTTGCTGTATATAAACATAAGGCAGCCTGATTAGAATTACTTTCACTATACGTCTTTGCCTCAGCAAGAAGCTCATTCATTCTCTCCATGCCACTGTCAAAACATAACGATGCTTGTTCTTTATCTGCAAAAAGATTGGTTTCCTTTCCTTCTAGCACTGCGAAATATCCATCGTCGTAAGCTAGAGTTTGCTTGTTGCAGGTTACGGTGAAGTAAATGGGACTACCCTTAAACAGCGCTTCGTATGTAGTAGATTTAATGATCCTAAAATTGATCTTTTGTTTTGTCAGCTGGTTAAGCTCCTTTAATTGGTGAATTTCGACGGCATCGCCCTGCTCATTTTCCGGCATAATAATTACCAGATTGGGTGTGTGATTGTCTTCTTCCTGCTCCATCAGGAAGATTTTTTCTGGTTGTAGTATATCCGCAATCAAGGCGATTGATTCCTTTAATTCGGCACTACAGTTAAAGAGATTGTAAGTTAATGCTATGGTATTTCTCATGTTGTTATTGATTTACTTGTCGACAAATAAACCAGTAATCTCTTGTCTATATCAGTGAAGTGCTAACTATTTTAGCTTATTTAAAAGGTAAAATACGTGACTATTAAAATAAATTAATTAATTAAATAGGAATAATAAGTCTTTAATAGTATATTTACAGTAAGAAAAGAAGTATATGAATGATACAGCCAATCGCCCGGCAAAACGCCATGAGGGCCACAATGTAAAACGTTTCCGTGAAATATTAGGAATAAAACAGGAGAGCCTTGCCGCAGACCTAGGAGAGGAGTGGACGCAGAAAAAAGTCTCTTCTCTTGAAGCTAAAGAAAAGATTGATGAGGAGGTAATGGAGCAGATCGCAAAAGCCTTGAACATCCCTTCAGATGCAATCCGAAATTTTGATGAAGAGAAAACAATATTTAACATCCAGCACAATTATGAGGGATCAACCGCAAGTGTTAATGCAAGTTCTGGTGTTGTCAATTCTGGTCCAAATTCCAGTGCATATTATGAATGTAGTTTCAATCCTTTAGAAAAATTGATCCAAACAATTGATCAGCTCACTTTGGTTTATGCAGAGAAAGAGGTGCTGTATGAGCGTCTGCTAAAATGTGAGCAGGAGAAGGTGGAGATATTGAAAGCAAGCGCTTAGCTTGTGAAACATAATGAAGCGTAATCCAGGTTAATAATATCTAAGGTAAAAGGGGGAATCCTTAATTATATTATTGACCTGGATTTACAGTATTGGTAAAACAGGATGATACCGGATATGATCCAATGACACGTTGTGTCCAAAAATTGCAAAGTACTATCGATTCTTTTAAATTAAGAGGTCTCATCAATGTCTGTAAGAGAGAGCGTAATATTGCTTTCTACAAGTTCATTTATATTGATCGTAGGGATTAAATAGGAATTGTAGCTGGTTCCTTCCGTCTTGGCATGTAATGCCCCCTTACCGCCCCAATAGTTAGAACAGTCAACTGCCCGATGAGAGACTGTGTGTAACTGTAAATTTTATAAATTTGTCTATGACGTATAATTTATTTCTTGATGAGAGCTGCCATTTTGAGACTGATCGCTCTTCTGTAATGTGTATTGGATATATTAAAGTTCCAGAGCTTTCATATCACAAGTTGTATGATTGTATTAGAGAAATAAAAGCAAACCACAAATCTAGATTTGAGTTGAAATGGAATAAATTTTCAAACTCGAGAATGGAATTTTACAAAGCACTTGTTGACTTATTCTTTGATTCATCAATGGAATTCAAATGTATTTTAGTAAAGTATAAAGACAGATTATCTCATGAGGAGTTTAATGGTGGCCCTCATGGTAATTTCTATTATAAAATCACTTATTACTTATTAAAACCCTCCAATCCAGACCTGAAATATAAAGTATATCTTGATGTAATAAATACCCGTGGAAAGGAACGGCTTGATAAAATTCAGGAAAGCTTTAAAGACCTGCATAATGGCGAGTCGCCGTTTATTTGGTTTCAGCATCTTCATACAGAAAATCTGTTTTTTCAGCTAACCGATTTTTTTGTCGGTGCGATTACCTACAAAGCCAGGGTTGCTGAAGGGAATCTCAAAAACGTCCATCCAGGGAAAATGGAGTTTATAAAATATCTTGAACAAAAGGCTGGGTATATACTCGACGAGAGTTCAGAACCTTGGGAAACTAAATTTAATATACTTGATCATCAACCTAAAAGGCATGGCGATCAATAAATTGAGGCCATATTTTGACGTGAGTGAGTTAGATTCCTCTTTCAACAAAAAACAAATTGATCAGTTGTACGAGGTGTTTAAAGAACATTTTGTTTTTGATCCATTCACAGTCGGTGGTAAAAAAATAAAGATCATTCATCAAAAATCAAGGATAGACCAGTATGCTGATTATTCTGAAACTTTTACCCATATTATTACAAGGAAAGCGTACGCTTTTAATAACAGGATATATTTGAGCGACCGGGCCAACCGGATACACTGGATCAGGCCTATACTACAATCACCTCCTAGCAAGGATATATTTTATTACCGCTGGAAAGATGATGATGGCATTTGCAAACACCATTATTGGGTTTTCGATTTGAATTATATGGTAGTTACTGTGGACGTAAAACCTGATTTGAGAATTGTTACGGCGTTCTGTGTAGATAAAGATGAGAAAGGGAAATTCTATGAGCGCTTTAAGAATTTCAAAGAAGGTGAAGATTGTCTGTAAATAAAAACAGCACCCGGTCGGTGCTGCGCGCAAATACGGCTTTGCGTTGCCAATACATTTGTCCTGTGGGCAATGATGATACAAATGTAGCACATTATTTTTGAATGTTATTTTATTTTTTCAATTACTTAGAGCAGATTACTTCCATGACACAAATTGTAAGATTAATTATGAACATTTTTCGTCACAACGGCTAAGAAAAGGAATGATGGATATTCCTAGCTTAACTGCCAATACCTAATTATTTCAAAACAACCGAAACCTTTCATCCTGTAATTGTCTGTGTTCACCCTCTAGGAATGATCGTTGTCGTAATAAATGCGTTTCTTAAGGAATTTCTTTGTAATCTGACTGCTTAACGTAATCTAGTGATATGTTTAAAGTAGGTGATGGAACATTAATGACTTTAATGAGATCCAGGGAACGTTAAATGCACACCATGAAGGAATAATGAGTTCAAAAAATGTGGTGGGGAAATTGATTAGAATAATCTGAAAATACAAAACATCTGTTTTATTATTCTATTTTGTTGCTTGAGCAAAATAGGATTTGGCCAAACACCCAAAGAAAAAGAATTGCTGAAACTACAAAAGTTATTTTCCCGAGCAGTTTCCAGAGATAATTTTAGAGATACAAATATGACCTAGATGTTCTCGTTAAGGTTGATGTTACTAAGGGGCATGTAAACATTTTCATTAAGAACGGTAAATTATACTCGCTACACTGGTGCTTCCCAATGTTAGCAATAAACCGGTCTGCGCTAAAATGAGTGATTCTCCCTGTTGTTATGTACTTGAAGTCGCAAAATGCGACTTCAAGTTGGGGTGGACGTAGAAAGCTGCCTCATGCCTTTACAGAGCATGGTGTGTTGTCAAGTGTTCTAAACAGTAAACAAGTTATTCAGGTAAATATCCAGATCATGAGGATCTATACCCGCATCCGGGAAATGCTGATGGCACATAAAGATGTGTTCATCAGAGATGAGCAGGCCGAAAAACAGTTACTGAAACATGATCAGAAAATAAATCTGCTGTTTACTTATCTGAGTAAATTCATTAAGAAGGAACAACAGCCAAGGATAGAAATCGGCTTTAAACGTTTTTTATTTGTTCATCTGCAAAACAGGGTCATGCTTTTGTGCATTTGGGTCGATAACTACGTTCTCACCGGCGGTTAATAGCCATTTTCCTTTTTGTTTTACAAATACCAGCAATGCAATGTTGTCACTGCCCGGCATCTTCTGCCCGGAGGGAGTAGTAAACTCGCTAACGAAACTTGTAAAGTGTACCAATGCCGTGGATGGGTTGAGCAGACGAATAGCGACTCCTTTTTTCCTCATGGTGGTATGCTTAAACATATTGTTATGATAGAACTGATGGGTGTATTCTACTTCCTTTCGATTCTTCCATACCATCCCTACAATATTAACCCAGCTGCAATCTTCTGTAGCATAGGTTTTCATATCACTGTAGTCGTGTTTGTTCCAACTGTCAACCATTGCGTCAATCTGCTTTTCAATTGCTGCGACAGCAGCATGATCTGTTTGCGCCCTGGTAGATAGTCCCAATAAAATAAATCCTAATAATGCGAGTGTGTATTTCATAACTATGTTTTTCTGTAAAACTAGTTCAATGCAACAGGCATAAATAGTAAGAAAACGACATCTTAGATCCGCAGATGTTCCTGTAATAGCGCAGGTGCCTTGTTGATCTGTTTGGCTACTGTTCCGGGAAGGGCATTAGTAAAATCCTTAAAATCCCTGATCAAATGCATCTGGTCGAAATATCCGCAACTATGGGCAATACTCGTCCAGCTCAACCGGGGTTGCTGCTCTTTTAGCCGGTACGCTTTGGAAAAACGAACAAGTCTGGAAAAGATCTTTGGTGAATAGCCCATAATTTCTTTCGTTCGCCGTTCATATTGCCGCAGACTAAGGCAGGCTAACGAAGCTGCACTTTCTATAGCCATACTTCCCTGTAATTGTGCTTTCAAAGCATGTTCCCAGGGCAGCAGCGAAGAGTGATCTAGTTTGTACATAAAAAAATGCTCCACCACATTTTTCATTTCCAATGCAGTTTGTGCTTCCTGTAACCGTTCGTTCACCTCGGCGATTTCGCGGCCTAATAACAAGGTCGCATCAAAAGGTTCATCATATAGTTCATGCATAGGCATCTTTAGCAACCTGTGCATACCACCAGGCATGAATGCTACAGAAACAATAATGTGATGCATGCCCATTGCAATATTCACCTGACTTACCTGCGGCCCTACAATGATACTCCCC
>Ga0247809_1000624_pt1 | contig 16212 bp, 13 predicted proteins | sample UWRJL104311B1_FD_180951 | JGI IMG/M metagenome (GOLD analysis project Ga0247809, IMG submission 180951) | Plant litter microbial communities from Arlington Agricultural Research Station in Wisconsin, United States - UWRJ-L104-311B-1 | ecosystem: Environmental > Terrestrial > Plant litter >...
AAGGACAGCAAACAAAACATACTCGGCCATGATGTCAGCCATCGAGGAATCAACCAGCCGAACCAACGATACCCCTGCGGGCAAACCGACCAAATCGAACTGATCAACGCCCGCCCCCGCCGAATAAAGGACGCGAAGATTGGGAAATTGTTCAGCAAGGTTGGCCGGAGGCTCCCAAGCCAAGAGGTAACCAATCTCTGTGGGGTTACCAACATCAGGCCACTGGCGAAATTCCAATCCAGGCGCCATCGATGACAGGCCGTCGCGCCACTTCTGTGCATCGGCCGGATCGGCCATGTATAGGAAGCACATTAAAAACTCCTTGTGCCCAATTGCGAAAACCACTGTCTTTTCAGAGTGGCCCGGTCAGATAGCTGATGAAGCGCCGGAAAAGCTCGGCGTTCGTGGAAATATTTAGGCGCTGATAAATATTGTGCTTGTGAACCTTCACGGTGCCTTCCGAGATGTTCAACACGGCCGCGATAGACGTATTGCTATGGCCTTGCAAGATCAACTTGGCGATGTATCGCTGCGTCTCGGTCAGCTGCCCTTGGAGGATGTGCATGAACGCATCCTCCGATCTCGCATCCGTGCTCTCCGGGCCGGCATAAAAATCGCCGTGCTTTAGCCGGCAATGCAGCTCCAATAACGAATTGATGATAGGGGCAAGCGTTTCGAGCGCTTTCAACTCGTTCGACAGAAAGGCGCCATTCCTGAGGTTCCTCATCAACGAATAAACGATGGCGACCCTTGGTTGAACGGGGATGATGAAACCTATTTCCTCTATCAGGGTGCCATGCTCGGAAGACACACACGGATGCAAATCCTTGGAAATCGAAAACCCCGAAGCAAAGAAGCTGTCAGGTGCCAGGTCGCTCATCCGCCAAAGGCCGGCCGGATGATTATTAATGCAGGCGACGTAGAAGGGATCAAGCAGGTAACCACCGCGAACATAGGCGTTAAGCGTCCTCTCTGGCACCGACTTGTTGTAGCCGTTGTGTATCAGGATCGGCGCGCGGTTGAAGCGGAAGAGATACCCGCAGCTCATATCGAAACCCAGCGTATTTCGCAGGACTGAATCAATAGATGTTCCCAAGCGATCGGAGCCAACGGCACTGATCAGGGTTGATAGCATCTGCGCGTCATCGGCTCTCATGCTAGCGACACTTCCTCTTAAAGAACGGCTCAGGCGGACTCAAATGTAAACGTACGATGGTCACGGAGACCATCGTGCGTTACATCACCCCTGCGTATATCAGGTCAACTCAGGGACAGTGCCGAGCGCACTCTGCGCGCTGTCCTTCTCACCGAGCTCAAGTGCCTTGGGCACTGCAAGCCAATACGCGAGCATCATACCGATCAGGCCGCCGCTCAGTTTGCCGATGATTAGCGGAAGAATGAGCGAAGGCTGGAAGTTGGCGGAGTAAGCGAGATGGTCACCAAAAGTAAACGCTGCACAAACGGAAAAGGCGATCACCAGCACTTTGTCCTTGGGCGGCATGTCGGCAACCAGTCGGAACATTGCCAATATGTTGGCTGACGCCGCAAGCAGACCTGCAGCACCTACGGGAGAAAGCCCCAACGCACCCGCCACTTTCTCTATGGGTTGGGAAAGGAAACGCTTGATCAGGTAGACCATTGGGAAGGCACCGCACAACATGATGCCAACATAGCCAGCGATTTCCAGCGCGCGGAATTGGTCTTCCTTATCGGCGATGATGGGGGCGAAACCCCAAGTACCAAATACAGAACTGAAAAACGAAGTGAAGTACTCGACGATCGAGGCCACCAATACCAGAGTCACGATCCCATATACAACCTGTCCGAGTCTCAGGAACAGCAGCACCATCAGGTTAGGGAAGAAACGCAACGCTGCGGCCAACGCAGCACAGAACAGAATCAACGGCATTAGGTTTTGAAGCAGCATCCCGAGGTTGAAATGTAGGGCCTGGGTGGCTTCGCCTGCCGTGGCGATGTCTGGACGCACTCCTAATCCAAGAAACTGCATTGCCATCGCGATAATAATGATGCTGATCGGAATGCTCAGCAGACCCGCCATGATACCCAGCGCCATGTACTTGTGATCGGCCTTGTTGAGCATTGCCAGACCGACGGGGATGACGAAAATCACGGTCGAGCCGGACTGGAACCCGGTTATCAGCCCCAGGATCCAACCCTCGGGACTCTGTGACAGGGCATGAGCCAACTGATAGCCGCCAAGATCGGAGGCGATGAAGATCGGCCCAGCGATACCGGCATCCGAGCCCATGGCGAGAAATATCGGCGCCAGAACCTGGCTAATGAAACTAGAGATAAAGGGGATCGCGGCCATGATACCTGCAACAGGCAGGAAGATCGGGCCAATGCTATGAATGCCGGCGTTGAATTCTTTACCGAGTTCCGACTCTGCGTTAACGATGGAGGCTATACGGCGCACACCATGATGATATAAATGACATACGTACCTATATGTTCCATTGCTGCCTCTGCTATTTAAGTGTTGTTGTTTGGCAGAATTCAGGTGCAAACGATTTTATTATTGGTGGTCAGTGTTCTGACTTAGAGCGCGGTATATCCGTTATCGACGAACAGATGCGTGCCGTTGACGAAACTCGAATCATCGCTGGCAAGGAACAGGGCCGCCGATGCTACTTCGCCGGGTTCACACAGTCGGCCTTGCATCGCGCCGATTGCCTCATCGGATGCGTCCACACCAAATCGGCGCAACAGATCAAGTTCGCGCTGACCATGTGCAGTACTGATAAAACCAGGGCAAATGGCGTTGCTGCGAATGTTCCGATCGCGATACTCGACCGAAATGGCCCGCGAGAACATATGGCAGGCGCCCTTCGTGGTGCAGTACAGAACCTCCATGGGCGTGCCGACCACACCAGAGATGGAAGAGGTGCAGATGATGCTGCCGCCGCCCGCCTCGATCATTCCCGGCAGGACAGCCTTGGTTACGAGAAACATGCTCTTGACGTTGATGCTCATCAGGCGATCCCAGTCAGCCTCGCTGGTTTCCAGGAAAGGCCCGGCAGAAATTGTCCCTGCATGGTTCATCAAAACGGTAATAGCGCCAAAGCGCTCCTCGGCTTGCCCGACCGCACGATTGACCTGATCGGCAACCGACACATCCGCAGGTAGGAAACAAGCAACGCCGCCGGCAGCATTAATCTGTTCAGCGACTGCTTCGCCCTGACTGGTAGGCAGATCCAGGATCGCTACTTTCGCGCCCTCTCTTGCAAACAATTGTGAAACGGCCAAGCCACAGCCACCTGCCCCACCACTGATCAACGCTACTTTGCCTGTCAGCCGACCCATTTTGGTTTTCCTTATTTGAAATCAAAGTGAAGTTTGCGATTCGAAGCTAAGTGCCAGCGATAGGACGCGTCCATATATCGACCGATATATAAGGTCGTAATCCGTTGTTTTTATTCGTTTTTATATTCAAAAAATCGAGCAGCGGCGGCTGGGCTGCCGTCGCTGCTCGATCAGGGGGGATCAATCTCTATCCCATTACGACTTTGCTGAAGCGGACGACCACGCCGTCTTTTGGGCGTGGCGACGAGTACTCATTACCCCCAATTCGATGATCACGATCGTCAAGGCTCCGGTAGAAAGCACCTCGCTACGGTGCGCGGGTATCGCAACCATGACGCCTAACGCGCACACGATAAAACCGATGACCAACCAGGTCAGCCAAGGGAAGAACCATATCTTCTGCTGAATAGAAAAAAGCTCCCGGATCGCTCCGGAAGCGAAAGCCGAACACGCAGCCGTGGGTCACCAAACCTCAAGAAAGCGGCTGCTCTTCTTCAGCGCGAATCTTGTTTGCGCGCTCGTACTGGTAACTCTTGTGAGTTATTAGTGTGAAATCGTGCTGGCGCTTGGTGATTTCACTTGGGCTGATAGGAGGATCGCCAGAACTATCAGTGTTGCCCCGGCAAGCATCCGGTAGGAAGGCGCCTCGTTGAATAACCACCAGGCACAGGCAATGGCATAGACGGGTTCCAATGAAATGATCATCCCTGCACTTCGAGCATTCAACCCTTCAAGACTTTTCACAAACAAGTACTGCGACAAACCGGTGCAAAATATGCCCAAGAGTGCCAGGTTCAACCAATCAAATGAACGCAGTTCGATCAGGTCGGAAGCCGCGAATGGAACCATCACGCATGCAACGGTAACGTTTTGCCAAAATGAAACCTGAACGGCATCGACCCCTTTCGCAGCGCGTCGATTCGTCATGGCCAACAACGCAAACGAAAGCCCTGAACCTAGCCCCCACAATAACCCCACGGTACCTTGATCGCCGAGGCCGAACGATGGCGTCACGAGTACTAAACCAAGTGTGACCAAGGAAAGCAGAACAGTTTCAGAGAAATGCAGTCGATCACGAAACACCGCGATATCGAGCAACGCGATGAAAGCGGGGAAACTCGCAAAACCCAGTGTCGCCACTGCGACCCCACCGACCTTGATAGCGATGAAAAAGGTTACCCAGTGGGCGGCCAGCAAGAGACCGGACAAAATAAAAATGCCGACTACGGATTTATTCAATCCGCGAAAAATTGGTCGTTTCTGTATCAATGCGTAAACAGCTAGGGCAAGTACCGCAAAACCTGCTCGCCCCAGTGTGATGACACTTGCGCTAGCATGAATCAGCGCGCCAAAAATACCGGTTAAACCGAACAACAATGCAGTGATATGGGCAGAAGTTAAGGCAGTGCGATGAGTCGTCATAAAATGGATTCGAGAATATTGGGTTAATCCGTGGCTATTCTCTTCGACGTGGGATTATTGTCATGGGCAGCATTGAGCACTGCGTTCTATTACCGCGTCCCTTGGCCGAGAAACTAGCCGTTTTTAATATGCACCCGAAAATGCAATTTTGATGAATGATTAGCATTAACCTGATCTCGTCGTGCTGTTGTTTTTATTGGTCGCCAAAAGACAGAGCTGGTGTTTTTTTATTTTCGCTATGGTGGCTTACGAATTAGAGCAGCACCCGTCCCGACATTCGTGGTATTCGAGACTGGTGCGCTTATCGCTGTCCTCAGTTCGGCGAATTAGCGTTCCGAGACGTCAATCCAGATAGTTTTAATTTCGGTGTACTGATCGTGGGCCCAGATTGACTTGTCGCGGCCACCAAAGCCGGATTCTTTGTAGCCACCAAACGGCGTGGAAGCGTCGCCCTCACCAAAGCAGTTCACCGTCACAATCCCCGCACGAATCTCGCGTGAAAGCTTGATCGCGTTGCGCAGGTTGTCGGTATAGACCGAAGCAGCCAGGCCATACACCGAGTCATTGGCCAGCGCGATAGCCTCGTCAACGGTGTTGAACGTGGTAACCGCCAGCACAGGGCCGAAGATCTCTTCCTGGAACAGTCGGCTATCGACACCTACACCATCGACAACAGTCGGCTCGACAAAAATATCGCTCTGGGTGTTGCCGCCATAAACGACGTCGAGGTTCTCGACAGCAGCTTGCTCGAGGTAGGAGCGAACCTTCTCGAAGTGCGCTTTGCTAACCATGGCGCCAAGGCGGTTTTCTGGATCAAGTGGATCACCCATTTTCCAGTCGCGCATCTGAACGCCGATGCGCTTCAATAACTCGTCCTTGACGTCGGCATGCACGATCAAACGCGAGGAAGCCGAGCAGTTTTCGCCCATGTTCCAGAACGCACCATTGACGACGTGGCTGGCGACCAGATCCAGGTCTTCAATGTCATCCATCACCACTGCCGGGTTCTTGCCGCCACACTCAAGCACGATGCGTTTGAGGTTCGAATCTGCCGCATAGTTAAGGAACTTGCGGCCGGTAGCTGTCGAGCCAGTGAAGCTGACCATGGACACGTCCATGTGCCGGCCAAGTGGCTCGCCCACTTCACCGCCACCGCCCGACAGCACGTTGAACACACCGGCCGGCACACCGGCCTCATGAGCCAGTTCGGCGACACGCAGCGCCGTCAAGGTGGTCTCCTTGGCCGGTTTGACGATGATGGAGCACCCTGCGGCCAGCGACGGGCCGATTTTCCAGGCCAGCATTAGCAGCGGGAAGTTCCAGGGCAAAACCAGACCCACTACTCCGATGGCTTCACGCACCACCAGACTCAACGCGCCGGAACCGACCGGTGCGGTGCTGTCGTAGATCTTGTCGATCAGCTCCGCATGCCAGCGGATCATGTGAATAGTTTCCGGAACATCTGTGAGTTGGCACTCGCGAACGGGTTTGCCGCTGTCCAGGCTTTCCAGGACAGAAAGCTCGTGCGAGTTTTGCTCCAGCAGATCGGCAAAGCGCAACAGAACCTTCTTGCGCTCGCCCGGGCTCAATTTATGCCAGCGGCCATCTTCGAACGCTGCCTTGGCATTGGCCACCGCGAAATCAACGTCCTGAGCATTGCAGGCGGTAATCTCTGCCAGCACGTCATTGGTCGCCGGGTTCGTCGTGGTGAAGGTGTTTCCCGACACCGAGGTATAGGGCTCACCATTGACGAACGACTGAGTCGGGAACTTCAGTTCCCGAGCGATGGCGGCATATTCTGCCCCGCTGAGAAGGCCAGTCATTTTGCGCTCCCGGTCACCTGGGCGACGTCACGTTTCAAAGTGGTGATGATGTCCTGCAAAGCCTGTTTCTCGTGGTCATACATTGGTTGCAGAGGCGAACGAACACCGCCGGTACGAAGGCCGTTGAACTCGCAGCCCACCTTGATCGACTGAACGAATTTTCCGCTTTCCAGGAAGTCCATCAGCGGCATGAACGCACTCATGATCTTGCGACCTTTGTCGAAGTCCTTTTCGACGACACAGGCCTCGTAGAGCGCAACGTGCTCACGGGGAATGAAGTTCGAGCCGGCGCATACCCAGCTGCGCGCACCCCAGGCGAAGAACTCCAGCGCTTGGTCATCCCAGCCACAGGACAGGCTGATGTTCGGGTATTCCCGTGCCAGACGATGGACTTGCGCCATGTCGCCGGAGCTTTCCTTGATGGCCACTATGTTTTTGCTTTCGGCAACGGCCGCAAAGTACTCAGGGCCCATGCTGACTCCCATGCGAGCCGGGTAGTTGTAGAGCATGATCGGCAGGCCGGCAACGCGATCCACGGTCAGTGCATGGATGGCATTTTCTTTCTCGGTCGGCAATGCATAAGGCGGAGAGCCCACCAGAATCGCATCGGCCTTGATCTCTCGAGCCGCCTTGGCGTATTCGACGGAGTCTTCAGTACGGATGGCACCCGTACCCACCACCAGTGGCAAGCGTCCGCCGATCACGTCTTTAGCCTGGGTCGCCAGTTCGATACGCTCTTGAGAGGTGTGGGCGTAGTACTCGCCGGTCGAACCACCAATGATAATACCGTGCACTTTCGACTCGATCAGATACTCCAGCACGTCGGCGAAAGCGGCCTTGTCGATTTCTCCGGTTGCGGTCAAAGGAGTGATTGCCGGGGTATAAATGCCTTCGAATTTCATGATTGCCTCTCCATCACTAAGGGAATGTTATTCAACCTGGCGTCCACCGCCATTTATCAGGGACAACTCATCGCTGACGGCTCAATTGCAGTTTTTCAATTGCTCAGCGCCGCTGCGTCGCGCAAGTTCAAGGAGCGTGTTTCAGGTGCCATGGCCCAAGCTGCCATCAGCCCGACAAAGGTGACCATGGCAGCCACATACATCGTATTGCCGATACCCAGGGTCTGTAGCGAAACAGGTACCAGGTAAGTGCCAACCGCTGCTCCCACTCGGGAAAGGGAAGTTCCGATGCCTACGGCAAATGCACGAATCTCTGTAGGGAACAACTCGTTCGGATAAACAAGCTGCAACACTTGTGCTCCGCCGATAAACAGCGCGTAGGCCCCGAACAGGAAAAGCACAACCACTGCATTGCTGTGTGAAAAAGTCGCCAATCCCAACAGCGCCAAACCAGACCATAGAAAGCTGTGAATCAGCATGCAGCGCCGGCCAATTGTGTTAATCAGCCTTGTCGCGAGCACACACCCCACAACAAACAGCATCGTGATGATCATGGAACCATAGGAGGCCCACTCCCCTTTCAAATTCAACGCTAGGAGAACCTTGGGGGCGAAGGCATAGACTGCAAAAACAGGAATAATCGAACATGACCAAAAGATGGAAACAAAGAACAGCCGTTTTCCATACCCGGAGTGAAGCAAATCCCGGAATGACATTTTCTTTTGATCTGGTTCTTCAGGGAGATCTCGAAGCGAATAGTGCTGACCGTACACATGCTTGATCACGCGCTCTGCCTCGCCCTTTCGCCCTTTGCTCAAGAGCCAACGAGCGGACTCAGGAGTACCGACACGTAACAACAGCAGCATCAGACCAATGACGGCGGCACTCGCTAGCGCATAGCGCCAGGCGTCATCACCGCCCACGTTCAGAATTGAAGTACCCACAACGTAGGCAAAAGCCGCGCCCGCAAACCAAAGGATGGTCAGCGCTGCGAGCCTCGGCCCGCGTTGTTTCTTAGGCAGGAATTCGACCAGTAACGACGTGGCCACGGGATATTCAATACCCACTGCCAGACCAATGATAAATCTGAGCGCGAACAATGCCGGTGCTGACTCAACCCAAAACTGTGCCAACGAGCAAATAATGAACAGCGTTGGGCCAACGAAATAAACTTTCTTGCGACCTAACTTATCGGTTAGCCAGCCACCGATGAAACCACCGAAAAACACCCCCATGAGTGCCGATGCGGCAATCATTCCTTGCCAGAATTCCGACAATTGGAGCGCTGATGTAATTTGCATCATCGCGATACCGATAATGCTCAACACATAACCATCTACAAATGACCCGCCTCCGGAACGAGCAGTCAGTAAACGGTGAAAATTATTGAGAGGAACATCCTCAATAGAGATATTAGGACTTGTCATTATTGTCTCCTATTCCGCTTCGGTCATTCAGAGGGCTGAAGCGCAAACCCAAAATCCGGGCGAATCAAAGCCGCCTCGATAAGAAACCATCAGCCTTAATGGGCTAACCATTAAGCTAAAACTTCAAACCAATAATTTAACGTCTAACTTTCCTATTAGCGTGATGCGTAATCAGCTTTCTTTACCTGCCCGGCACTGCCCCCACAGCAAGTTCATATTCACGCCTGCTGAAAGTAGGGGTTCGGGTGGGTTTCTGTTGGGCCCTGGGGACGACAACAGAAAATCGATCAGTGGATTGCTCTTGCCAGCCAGCCAGTCGGCCAACAAAGTTCCTGTCACCGTGCCACGGGTTACACCCAGTCCATTGCAGCAGAGTGCACCGTAGACGTTGTTAGCCAGTTGCCCGAAATGCGCCATGTGGTTGCGCGACAACGCCAGTGAGCCACCCCAGGTGTACTCGAAATTGACATCGGGGAGCATGGGAAATCTGCGATCGAACGAATCTTTGTGTCGCTGGATAAATCGCTCCAGGTATTTCTGATGGCTGCGTCCATCGGCATTGAAGCTGAAGCTGTTACGCACCAACAGGCGGTTATCCGTTGTCCGGCGCAATGTGGTGCCGAAGGGATCGGCTGGAATCACGCCCCAATAGGGTTTGCCTCCCAGACGTGCTTGCTCATCTTCCGTCAGCTGCCGGGTCAGGCTGCCATAGGTAAATATCGGCAGCATGCGCCCTTTCAGAAAACCGAAGCTCATGGCAAACGCGTTATTGGTCAGCAACAACTTGTCCGCAACAATACGACCGTTCTTATGGGTGAGAATGGTTTTGTCGCCATACTCCACGTCAGTAATCGGCGTATTTTCATAAAGCGTCACGTTGGCCGGCAGGCTGTCGGCTAGCCCCTTCACCAAGGCGGCCGGTTGGATGAGTGCCGTGCCCGGGGTGAAAAGAGCCTTACGATAGAAATGCGTTCCGATGTGATTCGGCAAATCCTTCTCTTCGATCATTTCGTATTCTTGACCGAGTTTGTCCAGACCACGGCGATAAGCATCCAGAACCGAGATACCCCGATCTTCAATCGCAGCCTGATACTTTCCGCACATGCGGAACTGGCACTCAATCCGGTGTTTTTCCACGAGATCTCTCAGAATGTGTTGCCCTGTCAGGTTCAACTCCATGCTGATTTTTGCTGTTTTGATATCGCCGATATAGTCATCTGCACCGATATCGTGTGGCAGGTCTATGGCAAAACCGGCATTTCTGCCGGAGGCCCCATAGCCGACCTCCTGGGCCTCGATCAAGACAATCTCGTCATCCGGAAAATTCAGTGCCAGTTGGCGAGCTGCTGCAAGCCCGGTAAATCCGGCACCCAGCACAACCCACCGCGCCGAGCGAATTCCAGAGTGGGAGGGACGGGCCACTCTCGGCTGGCTTAGGTGGAACCAGCCGCATGTAGAGTCATCTGCAGGTGTGTATCTGATTTTTGCCATTTTTCGCGACCTGGGCTCTTTTATATTTGTAGTTACTAAAAGCGTCCCTTCTGCACGTCTCATCACACTGTTCATGCAAGTGGCATCGGTGCCGCTTTTTAGTAGGTAAGTGCTACATCCAAACCTTCCGGTGCGGCGTATTCGGACATACGGCGTCGCGACAATTCCAAATGTGCGCGAACGATATCTCCAGCCAAAACCTGATCATGGTTTTCAATGGCACTGATCATGTCGTCATGTTGTTGCGCCGCCACTTCCAGGTCTTCTTGCATGTCCACTGTCGTGGGATGGCGATAGAAGATCTTCCCCAACCGCGCATGGTCGATTAGCAAGCGCTGCAGGCTTGGCATCAAGTAAGCGTTGTGAGCCATCTTGCCGATCTGCAAATGGAACTCGTCGTTGTAAAGCACCCGCTTCTCTACATCCTTTTCTTCGATGGCCGTGCGGAAGAACGCCTGGATGCGTTTCAGCTCTGCAATCTCAGAAGGAGTTGCATGCGCAGCCGCCAATTGGGTAGTGGCGATGTAAATCAACGGAGCTGCCAGAAAAAAGCTTCTGAGCGACTGGTAACTCATCGACGAAACTCGTGCGGCACGGTTCGCTTCAAGATCGATGTATCCCTCGGCAGCCATCTGCCGCATAAGTTCGCGTACAGGTGGGCGAGAAAGGCCGAACTCGTCACACAAGGCCAGTTCGTCCACGACTGCACCAGGTGCCAACTCCATGCTCAGAATCCGGCGCCGTAACGCCTCTCCCAGCACAGCTTTACGGTCGACAGGCAGATCCGAGGAAGCCTGCAGATCGAGTTCTTTGATAGCCATTATTAGAAACCTTTGTACTGGTGAGTGAACGCTGTCTACTACCTGTATTGTCACTATAAAACAACATTATTCTTTGTGTCTACAATTAAAATACACATTCAAAACAGCCGCAAACACCTAGCGACGAGTGGCCGTTGAGATGGGAATCCTCGGTTAAAAGCAGAGGGATCAAATTGCACAAGGCGCAGACGGCAGCACCGGTTCATTGACGAATAGTCAAGCGGGTAATCGTCGTGACAAAGCCCAAGCGTATACTTGGGTGCGTTCGCCTCTCGAATGGCGGGAGGGGCCTCTGTCTGAGCATCAACTGAATGGAGACATCTCTACTTGACCAGTCTGACTTCCTTGGACGGGCGATAGCCAAAGTAAGAGCTGTAGCACTTGCTGAAGTGGCTAGGTGAAACAAAGCCACAAGCAACCAGCACATCTACTTGTGAGAGCTCTGTGTGTTGCAGAAGCCGACGCGCTTCGGTGATGCGCAACTCCAGGTAATAGCGCTGAGGTGTAGTTCCCAGTTGCTCCCTGAACAGGCGTTCGAGCTGCCTGCGTGAACGTCCGGCGTAGACCGCCAGTTGCTCCAACTCCAGCGGTTCTTCGAGGTTGGCATCCATCAGCTTGACAACCTCGCGTAGCGGCGCACTCAAACAGATATTCTCTGTCGGCTTGATGCGTCGGTAGCGAGACTCTTCAAAAGCAAGAATGTCCTCAATGCCCTCAACAAGGGCTTTATCGTGCAGTCCTTTGATCCAGTCCAGCGCCATGTGGAATGCCCCGGATGGACTGGAGGCCGTAAGCCGGTCTCGATCAATCACATAAGGCTCACTGCTGACCTGTGTCGCCTTGCAGAACTCGGCAAGTGCGGGGCGGTGTTCGGGGTGAATGGCACACCGGTAACCGGCGAGCAATCCTGCGCGCCCAAGGAACCATGCCCCATTCCACAATCCGGCAAGAGTGATGCCTAGATCTGCCGCTGCCTTCAGTAAATGGATGAACTCATCAGAGGCCCTGAGCTCAGTCCTGTAACCACCACAAATGACCAACAGATCGAGGTCTTTAAGCTCGGAACAATTGATATGGGTATCTGGCCGGATGACCAAGCCTAAATCACTTATGACCTCCCCATCGTTCAAGCCAAACGTCTGAGAGGAGAACAACTTGGGACGCAGAAGATTCGCGGTAACAATCGTATCCAGCGCTTGGGTGAACGCGGGTAACGAAAAATTCTCAAGCAATAGAAATCCTGCTCGAACGATTCGTGTCGGTTGGTTGGGGTTGTCACTCACATAGCGAAGATTTTTCCCCTTCATGCCTCCGCTAAAATGGCGTCGTTCGATCAATCTTCGATCCACTCATCTACGTTTGAGAATGCGTTATTGGTAGCGTTGAGAAGCCCAATGCGAATTACAAGAAGCCCCTCATCCTGACGCCATTCCTGTTTGGTTACGCCAGTTGAAAGCCATGACGAAGGGGATCTTTGTCGTCGACAAAAATGGTGTTGTGTCCGGTGATTTGCGCCCAACCACCAATACTTGGCCTGATTCCTTCAAACGCGCCCACTTTCACTGAAGCTTCGACTTTCCCTTCGAAGATCGTACCGATCAGGCTTTCGTTGCGGTACGTATCCCCAACCCTCAACCGTCCTTTACCAAACAGTTGAGCCATTCGTGCCGATGTACCTGTGCCACCGGGCGAGCGATCAATTGCCTTGTCGCCGTAGAACACTGCCCCTCGCCCATCAGCTGCCGTGGTGTGTTCATCGTCACACCAAATGACATGGTGAACGCCGCTGATTCTGCTGTTCTCTGGATGTACGGGATCACTTACTTCTGCCAGGGCGGTACGCAGCTTCTGGCTCAGGCTGACGATGTCTGCCGTGGTCAATCCTTTCAAGCCTGACCAGTTTTCCTGTGGCTCAACCACCGCGTAGAAATTACCTCCGTAGGCAATGTCGACGATGAGCTCACCAACACCAGGCACATCGACCACTACATCGGCACTGTGAAGATAACTGGCCACATTGAACAGGCGAATAGAGTCCACATATTCACCGTTCATGGTGTAGTCGACATCCACACGACCCGCTGGTGTTTCGATGGCCAGCCGACCTGGTTCGCGAGGCGTGACCAACCCTTCTTCGATGACAACAGTCGATAAACCGATTGTGCCTGCGCCACACATGGGCAGGCACCCACTGACCTCGATAAACAAGGCACCAAAGTCGCAATCATCACGGGAGGACGGATAGATAATCACGCCAGACATGATGTCGTGCCCTCGCGGCTCAAACATCAACGCCGTTCGTATCCAGTCATGATCGCGTACGAAAATTTCACGTCGTTCCGCCATCGAGACGGATGGCAATAATGGCCCTCCACCTGTCACGACTCGAACGGGGTTCCCACACGCATGGGAATCAACACAGAAAAAGCTACGTCTCATTTTGACAACCTCTCACAGGAGTTTGCGTGGGGAGTGACGCTGCAACGCGCCGCGAGACAGACGATCCAGTAGAAGTGCGACAGCGACAATCGCTAGGCCGGCACGAAGACCTAAACCCATCTCCATCCTTGTGAGACCTCTGGTTACTTCAGCGCCAAGGCCGCCTGCCCCTACAAGACCTGCCAACACCACCATTGCCAACGACAGGAGGATGCATTGATTCAGCCCTACCAACAGAGTCGGAGCAGCCGTAGGTAATTCGATTTTGAACAGAATCGACCTCGGTGAAGCGCCAATGGCCTGACCCAGTTCAAGGAACTCTTTGGGTAGTTGCTTGAAGGCTAGAGTTGTCAATCTGAGCATCGGCGGAATGCCGTAAACGATTGTCGCGATAATTGCTGGCACCCTTCCCAGGCTAAACAGCATCACGGCAGGGATCAGGTAAACCCAAGGCGGTACGGTTTGCATGATGTTGAGGATCGGCAAAAACGCCTCATCGACTCGCTTCACTCGGGCTGCCAGAACGCCGAGTGGAAAGGCAATGGATACCGAAATCAGAACTGCAACTGAGACCAAAGCAATGGTCTGCATTGACGCAACCCACAGCCCGGAGAACAAACAAAATGCCAACATCAATCCGGCAAACAGAGCCACTTTTTTATTGGCAAAAAAGAATGCCAGTACCACCACTCCACCGATCAGGACGTAAGGATGCGGTGCAAGCAGCGCAGCTTCAACCCCACCCAGCACAGCCTCAATCACCTGGCTGATGACTTTGAACAGCCCATGCAAATTGGCGTTGAGCCAATCGACTACGGGAGCAAGGAATGCGCCTGGTGAAAAATGGATTTCTGCTGAAGTCATTTCGATTCTCCCATCCGAGAATGCGCGGCACTCTGCGCCAATCGATCCAGAATCATGGTCAAAATCACGATGGCAATTGCGGCGTTGATCGACTTGGCGATATCGAGTGTGCGCACGGCACCATAGATCGATTCACCCAGGCCGCCGGAACCGACGATGCCGGCGATGACCACCATGCCGAAGGCCATCATCAGACTTTGATTTACCCCAGCCATGATGCTTGGCATGGCGAACGGTAAGCGAATCTTGAAAAACATCTGCCACCCGGTGACGCCACTGGCATCCCCTAACTCGATGAACTCTTTTGGAGTCATGCGAATCCCTAGGGAGGTCAGGCGCATGGCGGGTGGAACGGCAACAATAAAGGTCGCCAACAGCGCCGTGGCAGTGCCATAGCCCAGCAGCGCAATCGCCGGTAGCAAGTAGATGTAGGGCGGCATGGTCTGGATCAGATCCAGGAACGGATCCACGACCCGATCAAACGAAGGAGCGAGACCCGCCAGCACTCCCAATGGAATGGCTACCACTAAAGCAAGCACGGTAGCTGTAAGCACTAGGGCAAGGGTACTGACTGTTTCTGGCCATAAACCCATGACATTACAAAACAACAAAGCCAGACCGGTAAGAATCGCAAAACGCAATCCAACAGCACGCCAACCGATCAGGGCAATGACAATCGCAATGACGTAGTACGGTGGGTAGGCGATGCACCACTGCACACCTTCGTAAACTCCTTTCAAAAACGCATTGGTCGTGTCGAAAACGGACTCTCCATTGTCCATTAGCCATTCAAGACTCGAGTCGACGACCGAATCGAATTGGTTGGAAAAGTCAGGCGTGCTCATGTCGAGGCCTCCAGTGCAGTAGCGGCTGGAGAAGCTGCGAACTCGTTTGGAATACCTTGAACGCCACGAAGCAAATCACGCGGCGTAATGATCCCGACCACCGCTCCGTTATCAACCACAGCGAGTGCGTCGCGCTCAGACTTCATCGTTAAGCCAATAAGCTCGTTGATATCAGCATCGACCGAAGTCTTGGTGAGCCTGGCGATGTCGCAGCCTGGATTTGCTACTTTGAATGTCTCGACGGGCGTCATGACGGAATGCGCTCTCACCAGATGCAACCTGGAGATACCGGCCACAAATTCCGCCACGTAATCGTCAGCTGGGTTGAGAACAATCTCCTCGGCAGTCCCCACCTGAATGATCGCACCGTCTTTCATGATCGCGATCCGGTCACCAATACGAATTGCTTCGTCTAGATCGTGAGTGATGAATACAGCCGACTTGCCCAGTTCCTTGGTCAGCTGACGGAACTCATCCTGCAACTGCCTGCGAATCAACGGATCGAGCGCGCTGAAAGGTTCATCCATCAAGATCACTTCTGGGTCAGCGGTGATCGCCCGAGCAAGCCCTACCCGTTGTTGCATTCCACCGGACAGTTCGCTGGGGTAGCGCGACATCCAATCGCTCAGTCCAACTTTGGCCAAGGCCTGCTCGGCGACCTTGTAGCGCTCAGCTTTGCCCACGCCTTGCACTTCCAACCCAAATGCCGTGTTCTCCAAAACCGTACGATTAGGCAGCAACGCAACACTCTGAAAAACCATCCCAATATGACGTGCTCTCACCTCACGTAGCTGTGCGGCATTCAATGACGAAAGTTCTTTGCCTTTGACAACTATCTTGCCGGCGCTAGGTGT
>Ga0247809_1000625_pt1 | contig 16189 bp, 19 predicted proteins | sample UWRJL104311B1_FD_180951 | JGI IMG/M metagenome (GOLD analysis project Ga0247809, IMG submission 180951) | Plant litter microbial communities from Arlington Agricultural Research Station in Wisconsin, United States - UWRJ-L104-311B-1 | ecosystem: Environmental > Terrestrial > Plant litter >...
CCACGGGCGACCTCGACCACCGCATCGCCCTCGGCGGGCGCAACGACGAGTTCCGGCAGCTCGCCGACAGCTTCGACCACATGCTCGACCGGCTGCTGCACGCCTTCGAGGCGCACGAGCGGTTCGCCGCCAACGCCTCGCACGAGCTGCGCACCCCGCTCGCCGTGACGTCGACCATGTTGGACGTCGCGTTGCGCGACCCCGAGGGGCAGAACTACCCCGAACTGCTGAGCCGCCTGCGTGCCACCAACGACCGCGCCGTCGAGCTCACCGAGTCGCTGCTGCGGCTCGCCGACGCGAACGCGATCAACGCCGCGGCGCAGCCCGTCGCGCTCGACGACCTCGTGCGTGCGGCGATCGCGGAGAACGCCGACGAGGCCGCGCGGCGCGAGGTGACGCTGACCTCGCGGCTCGACGCCGTGACCGTGGTCGGCGACGCTCCCCTGCTCGCGCAACTCATCGCCAATCTGGTCGAGAACGCCGTGCGCCACAGCGGGCGCGGCGGCAGCGCCCAGATCAGCACCGGTCTCGACCCGCGGAGCCGCACGGCCGAGCTGCGGGTCGAGAGCACGGGCAGCGAGTTCTCGGTCGACACGGCCGCCCGGCTGGCCGAGCCGTTCCTCAGGGGTTCGGGGCGCATCGCCACCGGCGAGCGCGGCCACGGGCTCGGGCTCGCCCTGGTGCAGCGCATCGCCGAGGTGCACGACGGCTCGCTCACGATCGTGCCGCGCGACGGCGGCGGGCTAGTGATCACGGTGCGGCTGGGCTGACGGCGGCCTTGCGCACCTAAGGTGGCCCCATGGGCAGATACCGCGCGATGGTCATCGGCTCGGTGTTGGTTGTCGCGATGGCGACGTGCATTTCCGCCTGTTCGAGTGGCGAGGCCCTCACCCTCACCGGCGACGAGATGGCGAGAGAACCCTGTCCCACCACGACGAGCATTCCGGTGGAAACGTTGGACGAATTGTCGACGGACGAATGCGACCCGCTTGGATCGTCATTGGAGTTTCCCGACGGCGAACAGATCGCGATCGGTGGCGGCACCGGTTCCACGACCGCCGGCGAAGACAGCTACACCTACGGCTATGTGAACGTCGGCACTTTGGGAATCGTCGCCACGCGCTATATCGACGGGTGCCGCGACCAAGAGGTCTGGGGTTCCGACGCCGCGATCGCGAAGGTGCGGGATGCCTTCGGCCCGGCGCTCGGAGCGTGCTGACCGCCGGCTCGGCACGAAGGATGCTTTTCACTGATTTCAACCTTCTCCGCTCACCCTCCAACATGAATATGCCGAGAAGTGCCCGGCTCTCGCAGCGGTCGCCTGAGGGGGGACACGACCGCAGGCGCACCCCCGCGCGTCGCCGATATGGGTCGAGCAGTAAGGTCGTCGGCCGCCCTACGCCGCGGCCGCGCTGAGCGTGACTCTGAACGCAGGTCTGCTTTGACCTGGATCTGGGCGCCCGTCGAACCGCGCGTCGCGATGGTGCCTCCACTTCTCGCGGTCTAGTGCATCACGCGCGGTGTGATCCGCCCTCAACGCGGAATACGGGCGGTTGTGGGAATAACGGGGAATATAAGCCTCGAAAGCTGACTTGCACGTTAATACTCAGCTTTACGGGATTCCAAAAGAAAGAGATCAATGACTTCCCTCAACAATGCCGTCGTCTTCGTGGCCGGCTCCAATGGCGGACTCGGGCGCGAGTTTGTGAAGCAGTTCCTCGACCGCGGCGCCGTGAAGGTGTATGCGTCCGCCCGATCACCCAGAGAATGGGACGACCCGCGAATCGTTCCGGTCACACTCGACGTCACCAGCGACGACTCGGTCGCCGCGGCGGTCGCGCAAGCGGGCGACACCACCATCGTCGTGAACAACGCCGGCTCCTACCGTGCGGACGACAGCATCACGGGCGGCGAGCTGAGCGACATCCGCGAGATGTTCGAGACCAACTTCTTCGGCGCGGTTCGGGTAGCCAGGGAATTCGCACCGGTCTTGGGCAGGAACGGCGGGGGCGCGATGCTCAACGTCCACTCTGCACTGAGCTGGTGGGGGGTTGCCGGCGCGTACAGCGCCGCGAAGGCCGCGATGTGGTCGGCCACCAATTCATTCCGAATTGAGCTCGCCGGTCAGGGCACGCACGTGGAAGGACTCCACCTCGGCTACACCGACACCCCGATGATCGCGGATCTAGAGGTCGAGAAGAACGATCCCGCGGACGTCGTGCGCCAGGCAATCGACGGCATCGAGAATAACGAGTACGAGGTGCTCGTAGATGACGCGAGCAAGAGCATCAAGGCGGCCCTCGCCCTTCCGATCGAGGCACTGTACCCGGACCTGCCTGACCGGTCCGCCTGAGCGCGGGCGGCAGCCCCCACCGACATGAGTTGGTGGGCGCTGCCGCGCGGTATCACTTATCGCCGAAATGGTCAGGGCTGCCACTCTCCGTTGCGAAGGTTTCGAGAGGCCTGCGCGGCCGGTCAACGTTTCGATTCGACGTCGCGGACACTTACGCTCCCGCTACATCCGAACGATTTGACTGATGACACAGGCCGTTCGGGCCTGTCCCGTGAGGGCTATATCAGGAGATGAAATGATCAAGAACACAATGGCCACGAAGTGGTTCGCAGTCGCCGGCGCGGCAGCGGTAATCGGAATCGGCGCCGTCGGCGTCGCTGCGTCGGCCAACGCAGCTCCGGTCACCGGCACCGACCAGGGGCAGGTGGCCCCTACCGACGAGGTTCCGGTCGCCACCACCTACAGCGGGCAGGCGACGCAGCTGACCGAGGTCCCGGGAGCGGCACCGGATCTGTCCGACGTGACGTTCAGCACGCCCGTCGTCATCGGCTCCGTGCCGGTCGGCGCCGTACCGGAGGGTGAGGCCGCCCACACCACCGCAGCGCGCTAGCGGACACGGCGCCGCCCGTGGGATGCGGGCGGCGCTACCGAGTGCGACCTGCTCGGCATCATCCGACGGCCAGCGGGGTCGCATGCGGAAGGCTCATGCGCACGACGAGCCCGCCGGCTGTCCGCGACTCGATGCCCAGGGTCCCGCCGTGCCGTTCGACGATCCGGCCGACGAGGGCCAGTCCGAGCCCGTGGGAGTCTCCTGTCCCCGGCACCCCGGGGGACGCGGACCGTCCCCGTACCCTGTAGAACGGTTCGTGCAGCCTGGCGAGCTCGGTCGCCGATACCGCGGTGCCGGTGTTTTCCACCGTTATCGACCAGCCGTGTTCGGTGGTCGTCGCGGAGACCCAGACGTGGCCCCCGGGTATGTTGGACTGCACGGCGTTGCGGATAAGGTTTGTGACCGCCTGACGCATGAGCAGCTTGTCGATGCGTGCGGTGCCGGGTTCGCTCCGGAGCTCCAGATCCACGTCGAGGTGTGCTGCGAGCGGTGCTACTTCGGTCGCGGCTTCGTCGAGCACCGGCGCGAGTTCCTGCTCGTCGAGGTCGGGCGGGGCGGACGACGAGTCAGCGAGCTGGAGCAGGGCGTTGACGATGTCCACGGCCCGTTCGTTCATCGTCCGGATCTGCCCGAGGAGCTCGGCGGTGTCGTCCGCGCTCATCGTGTCCCGCGACGCGAGGTCGAGGAGGAGCCGGGTCGTGGCCAGCGGCGTGCGGAGTTCGTGGGAGGCGTTCGCTGCGAACCGTTCGTTCGCGTCGAACGACCGCTCTAACCGGTCGAGCATGTCGTCGAAGGTCTCGCCCAGCGCCCGGAACTCGTCGTCGGCTTCCGACAGCCGGACGCGGTGATGCAGATTTCCGCCGGCAGCGCGTCGTGCTGCCTCGTTCAAGTCAGTCAACGGGCTGAGGACGCGGCCTGCCACCACCCAGCTCGCCGTTACTCCCGCTGCGCCGATGACGAGCAGCGAAACGATGCCGATGAGCAGCAGCGACCGGACGAGGTCGGCGGGGTCGGCGATGACGACTCCGGAGACAGGCGTGGGGACCTGGGGGATTACGGGCGATGCGGGGAGGGTGCCGACTGCTGACGACGGCGCCTCGGTCGCTGTGGTGAAGGCGTAAGTCGGTATCAACGCCATCGCCGCGACGATGGCCGTGACCGTGGTGGCCGCGGTAGCCACGACTACCGCGGACGTTGCCCGGGTTATCCGGCCCCGGGCTGTCCGGCCCCGGGCTGTCCGACCGCGGGCCAGATGCCTTCTATGCGACATCGTCGGCGACCCGGTATCCGACGCCCGGTACCGTCTCGATGTACGGCGGTCCGAGTTTTCTCCGCAGCGACGAGATCGTCACCCGGATCGAGTTGGTGAAAGGGTTGGCGTTTTCGTCCCACGCTTTCTCCAGCAGCTGTTCGGCGCTCAGAGGTCCGCCGCCGGCCGACATGAGGAGGTGGAGTACCGCGAACTCCTTCCGGCTGAGGGAGAGCTTGACGCCGTTCCTGGTTACCGTGTGGAGGAAGGGGTCGAGTTCGACGGAGCCGATCCGCAGCGTCGGCGGATCGCCTTTGGCCGGACGGCGGCCGAGCGCCCAGAGGCGCGCTTCGAGTTCGGCGAGGACGAAAGGTTTGGCGAGGTAGTCGTCGGCGCCCGACCGGAGGCCCGTCACCCGCTCGTCGGGGAGGTGCGCGGCCGTCAACATCAGGATCCGGGGGCTCACGTCTGCACGGGAGATCTGGCGGGCGACCTCGTCGCCGGCGACTACCGGTATGTCCCGGTCGAGGACAACCACGTCGTAGTCGTTGATGGTGACCAGCTCCAGCGCGGATGCCCCGTCGTGTACGACGTCGACCGCCATGGTCATCAGCTCCAACGCGCGGCGGAGCGCTTCGGCGAATATCGGTTCGTCTTCGACGATGAGAATGCGCAACGGTCCTCCGGTTGTCCAGGGGTCGATCCCACCAGATACGGCGTAAATTTCCCGTAAGGCCGTCAGGGTTCAGGCCAGATCAGGAAGCCGTTACGCGTACTGCGCCTCGCCGGCACCGAAAGACCAGTTCTCTTTCGGCACCTCGACGAGGTTGATGAACACGTCCTCCGTGCGCATCCCTACCCGGTCGTGGAGGCCGTCCGCTATCGCCCGGTACAGGTCCTTCTTCGTCTGGGTGTCCCGCCCAGTGTTCAAAGTGATCTGGATGATGAGAGCCGCTGGGGTGCGGTCGACGATGTAGTGAGGGTCCATCATCAGGTTCTCCCGCTTGTGCTCGGACACGACGACGAATCTGTCGTCGACCGGTGCGTGGGCGACGTCCACGAGGGCCCGGTAGACAGTGTCGGCCACCGCTTCCCGATACGCGGCCGTGGTTCCCTCGGCCAAGTCGATTCTGACGAGTGGCATGTGTCTCCTGCTTTCAGTTGCCGACGGTTCACATCTGGGTGTGGGTACTGGAGTCCAATTCGCCCTCGACGTTCTTGTCGAGGTCGCCGATCGCAGCCATGTCGGCGTCGGTGAGTTCGAAGTCGAAAATCGACACGTTCTGCCTCTGGCGTGCGGGGTTTCCGGAGTGGGGGATGGGGACGATGTCCCGCTGGATAAGCCATCGAAGCGCGACCTGCCCGGTGCTGACCGACAGCCGGTCGGCGATGCCGGAGATGGTCGGCGATTCGAGGACACCGGAGTTCCGCTCCAGCGGGCTCCAGGCGACCACGACCGTGGATGTCTTCTGCACGTCGCTGACGAGCTCCCGGCGGCCGATCGTCGGGGAAACCTGGATCTGGTCGACTGCCGGCTCGATTCCTGTCGCCGCGACGATCCGCTTCAGGTGTTCTTGCTTGAAGTTCGAGACGCCGACGGAGCGGACCAGTCCTTCTCCGGCCAGTTCGAGGAGCTCTTCGTAGGCCTCCACGTATCGGTCGATCGAGGGGTTCGGCCAGTGGATGAGGTAGAGGTCGAGGTACTCAAGGCCGAGCTTGTCCAGCGAGCGCAGCAGCGCCTCCCGCCCCTTACCGTTGCCCTGTGCGTTGCCGCGGAGCTTCGTGGTGACAAACAGGTCGGCGCGGGCGATGCCGCTCTCGCGGAGCCCGAGTCCGACGCCGTCTTCGTTGTCGTATGCCGACGCTGTGTCGATCGACCGGTAGCCGGCGTCGATCGCCGAAACGACGGAGTCCGCCGCTTCACGACCCTTCAACGGCCAGGTCCCGAAGCCGGTCGAGGGCATCCGGTGCCCGGAGTTGAGGAGGACGGTGGGCGCTTGGCTGACTGTCATGCACACACGCTAGCAGACTGACTTGCATAATAAAAGACAGGCTTGAGGGGCCGGATCGCGCTACCCGAGCGCGGCCTTTTCCGTGGTGTCGCCAGCTGCCGGCTGGACGGGGACTGGGCCCACCGCCCGAGCGCGGACCACGCGCGGTGCGACGAGCATGACGACAGCGCCGACGAGCACGGCCAACAGCGCCGAGAACAGAAGGCCGTGGGAGACGCCGCTGCTCAGCAGGTGAAGGTCCGGCGGCGATCCGTGGGCCGGCTGTCCGAGGTGGGCGATGCCGACCAGGACCGCCAGGCCGACGGGCGCGCCGATCTGCTGGGCGGTGGATGTGATGCCGGAGACGATTCCGGCGTTCTGCTTGGACGCTCCGGCGGATGCGGTGATCCACATCCCGGTGAACGTGAGGCCCTGGCCGACTCCGGTGACGATGATTCCAGGAAGCATCTGGGTGAAGTAGTTTCCGTCGGGTGTGAGCGACAGGCCCATGTAGGCCAGTCCGACGATGCCGGTCGACAGTCCGAGCAGAAGCGTGGTCCGTGCGCCCAACCGTGTGACGAGTCTGCCGCCGGCCTGCGCGCCGACCACGATGCAGAGCGACAACGGGAGGGTGCCGATGCCAGAAAGGGCCGGGTCGAAGTCGCGCACCTGTTGCATCCACAGATTCAACAGGTAGAACTGCGCCCCGAACATGGCCATGAACGCGAATGCGACGGTCGCCCCGGTAACCAGGCCCCGGTTGCGGAAGAGGGAGAACGGCAGCATCGGATTGGCCGCGCGCCGCTCGATGAGGACGAAGGCGGCGCCGGCGACGACGGCTCCGGCGAATATCGCGGCATCGGACAGGGCGTCGCCTTCGTCTCCGAGCGCGCGGATGAGGCCGAAAACAAGGAGCAGGGCGGTCACGGTGGCCGCGACTGCGCCTGCGACGTCGAACCGTTTCCACAGTTCCCGCGCCGTGGCCGCCAACGGCAGATCGCGCGCCAGAAGCAGGGGCGCCAGGATCGCCGCCGCCGCTGCCAGCGGCACGTTGATGAAGAACACCCACTCCCACCCGAGGGCCGAGGTCACGAGGCCGCCGGCGACGACCCCGAGCGCCCCTCCTGCGGCTCCGGCGCTGCTCCAGATACCGATGGCTTTGTTGCGTTCCGCGCCCTCCGCGAAAGTCGTGTTCACGAGGGACAGCGTCGACGGGAACAGCAGCGCGCCGCCGATTCCTTGAAGCGCCCGGGCGGCGACCAGTACTGCGCCCGTGCCGGCCAGTCCGCCGAGCAGGCTCGCGGCCGCGTAAAGGCTGAGCCCCAGGATGAACATGCGGCGTCGCCCGAGGAGGTCGGCAGCGCGGCTGCCGAGGAGGATGAACCCTCCGATAGCCAGCGTGTACGCGGAGACGACCCACTGGAGGTTCTCGGGGCTGAACGACAGCGCCTGCCCGATGCTCGGCAGTGCCGTGAAGACGATGCCGAAGTCGAGTCCGATCACGAGCTGCGCGAACGCGAGCAGGGCCAGGGCCCCGCGTTTCCGTGGGAGTCCCGGCGCCTTCGCGGCTCTGTTCATCGCCGCCTCGGCGGCGTTCCTGTGATGCCGGCCGGCGCCGCGTTCGCCGCTCACGCCGATGCGGGGCTGTCCGCGGCGGGGCGCAAGACGGCGTCGAGGGTGATCTCGCAGTTCATGATGCGCGAGATAGTGCATCCGTCCGCGGCGCGCTGAGCACGGTCGGCGAAGGTGGCCTCGTCGATGCCGGGGACACGGGCTTCGACCGTGATGTGCGATCCGTAGATAGTCGGCAGGCCGGCGTCGCTGATGCCGTAGTCGATGGCGACGACCGTCGTGATGTCGTCTGCTTCGAAGCTGACCATGTCGAAATTGTTCGCGAGCGCCTGGTTGAAGCACGATGCGTGCGCGGCAGCCAGGAGCTCTTCCGGGCTCGTGCCGATCTCGTCGACGAAGCGTGTTCCGAAGCTGTATGCGACGTTTTCCACCGCGGAGGTGGCGCTCGAAATGGTGCCGCTGCCCGACTTCCACGAACCCTGCCAGGTCGATTCTCCGACTGCCTTCATGTTGTGCTCCCGCTCTGTGTCTTGCGACCGTCACGCCGAGGGCCGCACGACCAAGCTACCCCCCTAACTTGTTAAACAGAAGTTAGATCCGGGTAGGGAGCGTGACGACGGGACGAGCCTGTGCGCATGCCGGTTCGCAGCGGTCAGACCGCCGCCACGCGAGCGCGCGGCTCGACCGTCACATCTTCCGCGGCGAGGACTCGGCCCTCGGCGCCGAGGGCGGCGGCGAGTACCCGCTGCCCGCTGCCGGTCTCGACGAGCTGGACGACGCCGTCCCCGCCCTGGAGGTAGGTGCCGCCCCACTGAATGAGGGCGGTGAGAACCGGGAAGAACCCGCGTCCCAGTTCCGTCAGCAGGTATTCGAACTGGCCGCGCTGGCCGGGTTCCGCGTATGGGTGACGCTCCAGCACTCCGGCGCCGGCCAGGTCTTTGAGCCTCGTCGCGACCACGGGGTCGGACAGGCCGGTGTTGCGGGCGAAATCGGAGAACCGCGAGGTGCCGTAGAAGCATTCGCGCAAGATCAACAGCGAACTGCGAGAACCCACCACCGATGCGGCGGAGGAAACCGGACACGCTTCGAAACGCCAATCCCCCAGTGGTTCCAGGTCGGGAGCAATTGTCATGGACATATCCCGACGCTACGCCTGCCTTGCGGATCAAAAGTTATTCGCCACGCCGATATTTGTCCCGCTTCTGACTTGTGCTTTGGTAGTCAGCCTGTCTACGGTGAGGCCATGACATTCCTCGATGATTTCAAACCCGCCCAGTTCACGCTGACCGCAGAGTCCGACACCCTGTGGCGCGTGACGTTCACCAACCCGCCCGTGAACGTGATCGGGCCGCCCATGATCCGCGAGCTCAAGGAGCTCCTCACCCACCTGGAAACGGACCCCGGAGTCAACGTCGTCGTGTTCGACAGCGCCAACCCCGACTACTTCCTCGCCCACTACGACCTCCTGGCCAACCCCGCCGAGGCCGAGTCGCTCCCCAGCCCGACCGGGTTTGCGGCATGGCCCGACGTGCTGGTCCGCCTCAGCAAGCTCCCGGCCGTGACGATCAGCGCGATCCGCGGCCGAGCCCGCGGCGCCGGCAGCGAGTTCGCTCTCGCCACCGACATCCGATTCGCCAGCCGGGAGAAGGCGATCCTCGGACAGATGGAGGTCGGATTCACCGCCCTGGCCGGCGGCGGCGCCCAGGCGCGCCTGAGCCCGCTCGTCGGACGCGCGCGCAGCTTCGAGATCATGCTCAGCGGCTCCGATTTCGACGGCGACCTGGCCGAGCGCTACGGGTACGTCAACCGTTCGATCGCCGACGCGGACTTCGTCGAGTTCGTCGACGCATGGGCGACGCGGGTCTCCCAGTGGGACCCCCGTGTCATCCGCGAGATCAAGGCCGCGGTCAACCGCGACACGCTTCCCGCCGACGCCCTGTTCCCCCCGCAGTCGGACGCCTTCTGGGCGGCCGTCGCACGCCCCGAGTTCCCCGCCATCACCAAGGCGCTCGTCGAGCGCGGCCTCCAAGATGCCACCGACGTAGAGCTCAACCTCGGCGCCGACATCGCCGCCATCTCGGTAGAGGCCGTCAACAACCTCAAGTAAGTACCGGCAGCGGGGCGGGCGGCAGCACATGTCGCCCGCCCCGTTTCAGCTGTAGCGACGGGGTCGATCACGGCACGAGCTGCTGGCCCCCGTCGATGTCGAAGACCGCACCGGTGACGGCCGTGTTGCCCATCAGGTGCACCGCGAGGCTCGCGACGTCCTCGGGCTGTACGACACGTCCGATGGGCAGCGTCGATTCGAGCTCCTTCCGCCTCGCGTCGAGCCCGGGGCCCAGCAGACGCGCCGACAGCTCGGTGTCCACAAACCCGGCGGCGATCGTGTTGATGCGCGCCGGTGCTATCTCCAGCGCGAGGTTCGCAGCCGCAGCCGTCGTCGCGGCCGCCATCGCCGCGATGACCGTCATACCCGGCGCCGGCCGGCGCGGGCCCGTGCCGCTCATGAAGACCATGGACCCGCCGGAGCTCAATCTCGCCGGGACGATCCTGGCCAGGCCGATCATGAGCCCGACCGCGTTGGCGACCGACGCGACCGCCTCCTGCACGTCCATGTCCGCGAGCCGCGCATAGTACGGGGCGCCCGCGGCGACGAACGCGTGGTCGACCGCCCCGACCTTGTCGAAGAACGCCTCCAACGCCGCATGGTCCGCGACGTCGAATGCTTCCGAGGCGAAGGCGCCGACGCGCTCCGTCGCGGCAGCGAGTCGCGTGACGTCCCGGCCCGTGATCGCCACGTCGGCGCCCTCCTGCCGCGCGAGCCGTGCGACGGCGAAGCCGATCCCCGAGCTGCCGCCCAGTACCACGACCCTCCGGCCGTCGAGCCGGGGTGCACTCGTCTGCGCGGATTGCACTTCGTCCGATGTCATGTCAGTCCTCTTTCTCGCTGGATGAGCCCGTGGCGCTGGCGAATGGCGCCCGCGCTGGCTACAGTTACTATAGTCAGACGGAGCGCGCAGGCACAGGCCCGCGGGCGTCGGTCTGCAGACCAGGAGACGCCATGCCCACATCCCCCGCAGACGAGTTCGACGTCCTCGCGCTGACATTGTTGAACGACGCGGATGCCGACGTCGTCGCCGTGGACGACGGCCTGGCGGCGCGGGGCGTGATCTTCGCCCGACTCGAAGGGCCTCGGCTCGCACTTTTCCTGTCCGACAGCCGGGCAGCCGACCTCGTCGGACGCGGTGCCGCCCACGTGCACCCCGGACAGGGCCGCCGTCCGGGCACATGGGTCCTGGTAGCCGACGTGTCCACTTGGGGCGAATTGGCGGCAGAGGCTCATCAGTTCGCCGGCGAACCCGCCGTGGGCTCCGAATCGTAGCCGGACGGCCTCGCCCATCCGACCAAGACCTGGCTCGCGGACGGCACCGCAATGACAACCCGAAGGAGAACCGCATGCTCGTACTCGCAGAAGGAACATTCACCGTGGGCCCGTCCGGACGCCCGGACGGTGCGGAGGAGACGCAGGTCGCTCTCGCCCTGGCCGCCGGCGGCGCCATCGTCCACGCGTTCATAAAGCTGGACTTGTCGGGCGTGATCCTGTTCGTGGAGGCCGAGTCGCTCGATGCCGCCGAGTCGCTGGTCGCCACGCTCCCGTACGCTGAGGACGGCACGCTGGTATTCGCGTTGTCCCCGGTCAAGCCCCTGTTCCCGGCGCTCGACTAGTCCTTCGACGCACGGGCCGCAGCACACCGGTCCTCGGGACGCAGCCTCGACGACCCGGGCTCAGTGCGCTCTGGGCTCGACGGAGGCGCGCAGCAGCGGGGCGAACCTGCGGACCTGGTAGGCGAGACCGAGACCCAGCACGACCAAGCCGACGACGGCGCCGACGGCGACCGACACGCCTGCGGGCAGCGGCGTGGAGATCGACAAGATCACGGTGAGACCGGCTCCGCCGAGCACCGCATTCACCACGGCCACCATGCTCGCGGTGGTGAACAGCACCGACCTGGCCCGGTACCGCACCCCCAGGGTCCCCGCCCCCGTGCTGTCATCCGGGGCGAAGAACTTTTTCGCGAGAGGATGGATCTCGGCGTAGTAGCCGCGGATGAGCTCGATCCTGTTAAGGGCGACCACGTTCGCGATGCTGGTGTCGACGAGCCTGACTACGGTGAAGCAGCCGAGCACGAAGATAGTCGGGAAGATCGTGAAGACCAGCCCGGCGAGGATGCTCGGGGTGCCGCTGGAGAAACCGATGGCGACCAGGCCGCTGGACAGGGCGGCCAAGTAGATGGACGCTCGGCTGCCGCTCTCGCCGATCGTCGAACTGGCGGCGGACTGCAGGACGAAATGCTCCGTGACCAGCGCGCTGAGCAACGCAGAACTGTCGCCGGCGTCGACGGGCGTGGGCGAATCCTGGTCTGCCATGTGAAACCTCCGCTTACCTAGCTTCCCAACCTATTGACCTGACTACGTTTTTGCAACTTAGATAGGGTCATGACCACAACCGCTTTGTTCCGCCAGCTGCACGACCGCCTCGCCGGGACCGGCGTCGAGCTATCCACTGTGTTCGGCGACGAAGCGCTGACCCTGCAGGGGAAAGTGGTGGCCGTGCTCCTCGACCACAGCGTGGCCTTCCGGCTCGGCCGCGGCACCGACGAGGAAGCCCGCGCATTCGACGTCCCGGGCGCTGCCCCGTTCGATCCGACCCGCAAAGGCCGCCCGTTCCGTGGATGGGTCTGCGTGCCGGACACGGCGACAGACACCTGGCCGGGGTTCGCCGAGGAGGCGATCTCGTTCGTCGGCCGCACGGTCCTAGCGGGAGACGGCGGCAAGGCGTGACCTGTCGCACGCCGACGCAGCGCACGCTCTCTGCATATTGTTTCGCAAGTTAGACTCGGGGGCGTGCGGGGCCAGACCTGCACGCTCACGGATTGGTTAGAGATCAATGGCGACACCTTCGCTCGAACGCCGCTGGACCCTCACTGTGGTGATTCTGTCCATAATGTCCGGCGCCGCCGTGTCGGTCGTCTACCTGCCCCAGACGCTGCTGACCGACATAGCGCACCACTTCGGTACGACGCCTGCCGCCGCGGGAGTCACGGCGACCACCATCCAGATCGGGTATGCGCTGGGGATCTTCTTCCTCGTGCCGCTGTCGGACCGCATCGCGCCACGGCTCCAGGTGACGGTGCAGGCACTGCTGCTGGTCGCGGCCATGGTGGCGACGGTGTTCCTCCCCTCGGTCGGCGCCGTCGCCCTCGGGCTTGTGGTCGTGGGCCTTGTCGCGAACGTGGCGCAGGTGATCCTGCCAGCTGCGAACCGCCTCGCACCCGCCGGCCGCGCCGGCTCCACCACCGCGACACTCATCGGCTCCTGGCTGGCGGGCATCTTCGGCGGCCGTATCGTCGCCGGACTGCTGGTCCAGGTCATCGGTTGGCAGTGGGTCGTCGTAGTTTTCGCCGCCGCGCTGCTGGCTCTCCTTCCGTTCGCACGAGCGGCCCTCGGCACCGACACCCGGACGAGCGCGGCCCGCACCGGGTACGGCCGGCTGCTGTTGTCGACGATCTCGCTCATCGGCCGCAGTCCCTCCGTCGGCGAATCGATCGCGATGCAATTCCTGGTCTTCGCCACCTTCAACTCGCTGTGGACCGTGGTCGTGCTGTACCTGACAGGCGACAGCGTGGGATGGAGCGCGACCGCAGCGGGCCTGTTCGGCTTCGTCGGCCTCGCGGTCGTGCTCTGCGTCCCCGCCGTGGGAAAACTCGTCGACCGTTTCGGACAGCTCAAGGTCGCGGGAGCCGGGCTGACCGTGGCCTTCGCCGCTTCGCTGTCCCTCGTTTTCGACCACGGCCTGCTTGTTCTCTACGGCGTCTCCATGTTCCTGATCGCCCTGAGCCAGCAGGCGACGCAGTCCGCAATCCAGAGCCGCCTGCTCATATCCAACCCCGGCGCCCCCGGGCAGGCGAATACCGTGTTCATGTTCTCGATGTTCGTCGGCGGCGCATTCGGCGCGTTTATCGGCCCATGGGGATACGCGCAGGGCGGCCTCGGGCAAGTGGCGGTGCAGTGCTGCGTGTTCATCGCCATTTCCCTCTGCGTCTGGGCAGCGGTCTACCGCCGTTCGGTGAGAGCCGCCCGCGCTTCGGCGCAGACGCCTACACCCGCCGGCTGAGCCGACTCGAAGCGGGCCTGTCCGACACCGTGCCTGGCCGTCCAGCTGGATGATCGGGCCGGCCAGGGCTTTCAGCGGCCGGCACGGTCGTCGAGTTCGGACGGGACGGTCACCGCGTCGACCAGGGCACCGTTGCGCCAGACCGTTATCTCGATCGGCTTGTCGACCGCGTCGCCGACCATCGCCGCCTGGACAGCCGTGGAACTGTCCACCCGTTTCCCGCCGAGCTGGAGGAGGATGTCCCCTCTCTTGATTCCGGCGAGCTCCGCAGGGCTTCCCGCCGATACCCCGGCGACTTGCATGCCGGTCGTCGACCCGATCTTCTCCGAGAGCTCCACCGGCAGGTTCACCTGCACGCCCGCGATACCGAGCCACGCCCGGCGCACGCGGCCATCCCTCATCAACGCGTCGATGATGCCGCGGGTCGTCGTGTTGATCGGAACCGCGAGGCCGAGCCCTATTCCCGCGACGGCCGTGTTGACTCCGACCATACGTCCGCCGCTGTCGGCAAGTGCTCCGCCGCTGTTCCCGGGGTTCAGCGCTGCGTCGGTCTGGATGACTTCGTCGACCACCCTCCCCGAGTGGGTCGGGAGGGACCGTCCGAGAGCCGAGACGATGCCGGCTGTGACGCTGCCGGCGAGGCCATGCGGGTTCCCGACCGCGATCACGAACTGGCCGACCCGCAACCCCGACGCGTCTCCCAGGGCGATCGGACGCGGGACCGGGCCATGAGCCCGAAGAACCGCGAGGTCCGACAACGTGTCGCGACCGACGACCTCGGCATCGGCGGTCCGCCCGTCGGCGAACCGCGCTTCGATCGAGCGCGCGCCGTCGACTACGTGCGCGCTCGTGAGCAGATACCCGCTGGTCGTTATCACGCTCGCACTGCCCGCGCCGTTTCCCCGGTATCCCGCGACCGTGACGCTGGCCACGCTTTCCATAACCCGTCCGGCAACACCGATCACCGCGTTCGAATAAGCGTCCAGCACCGCTGTGTCGTCGTTTTCCATGCCGGTTAGAGCGTCGTCACGGATTCCTTTATGCCCGGGTTCGCTGTGGGCATACGGCTGTCCGGGCCGTCGTCGGGCGCGAAGCGACCGAAGGTGTGACGGGCCGCCGCTGCGGCTACGTGTGCAATGACCGCACCCCTTCGCTCGGCGCCACGGTGTATGTTCGACATCTAGCTATTGAAACTGTAGTTAGAGGGCTCGCCCGCATCGGGCAGAGCATCGCCAGGGAAATAGGAAACGACCACATGCGCGCAATCCAGGTCTCGACACACGGCGGTCCCGAGGTCCTCCGTCTAGCCGACGTCGAAGCTCCGATCGAAATACCGGGATCCATCCTCCTGGCGGTGACCAGCGCCGGAGTCAACTTCGCCGACACGATGATCTCCCGCAACCAATACGTCCGCCCCACCGAGCTCCCCTACGTTCCGGGGACGGATGTGGTCGGGCTGGCGTCCGACGGACGGCGAATCGTGGGATTGACCGACACCGGAGGCTATGCCGAATACGCCCTCGTCGACGAGACCCGGAGCGCCGAGGTGCCGGACGGCATCTCGGACGCCCAAGCCCTCGCGTTGGTCAACCAAGGCCTGACCGCGTGGCATCTGGTGCGTACAAGCGCGCGAGTTCAACGCGGCGAGTCCGTGCTGGTCCACGCGGCGGCTGGAGGCGTAGGCAGCATCGCCCTCCAGCTCGCGCATTTTGCCGGAGCCCATGTGATCGCAGCGGTGAGCAGTGAAGACAAGGCAGCCGAGGTGCGTTCGCTCGGCGCCGACGCGACGATCGACTCGGGTCTGGGCGAACAAGAGATGGCCGCAGCGATCCTCGCCGCTAACGGAGGGCGCCCCGTGGACGTCGCACTCGACGGCACGGGCGGCAAAGCCTTCACCGCGAGCTTGGAGACGCTGGCGCCGTTCGGACGGCTGGTCCACTACGGCATCTCGGGAGGGCAGGCGGCGCCGCTGGTCGACCCGTGGAGCCTCACCGGGGGCAGCCGAGGAGTGATGGGCTTCTACAACCGGGACGCCTATTCACTCCCCGGCGGATTCGACGTCCCTCTCGCCCAGATGTTCGCGCAGACGGCGTCGGGGGAGCTGCGACACATCGACTCCGTTCCGTACACCCTCGAAACGGCGGCCGCCGCACACACGGACCTGCTGGGCAGGCGGACCAGCGGCAAAGTCGTGATCTCTCTCGGACGCTGAGCGACCGCGCCCCGACGAGAACCCGTCGTCGGCCACCGAACCCGCAGGGACCGCCTGCGTACACCGAAAGGAATACAGGATGACGAC
>Ga0247809_1000626_pt1 | contig 16164 bp, 18 predicted proteins | sample UWRJL104311B1_FD_180951 | JGI IMG/M metagenome (GOLD analysis project Ga0247809, IMG submission 180951) | Plant litter microbial communities from Arlington Agricultural Research Station in Wisconsin, United States - UWRJ-L104-311B-1 | ecosystem: Environmental > Terrestrial > Plant litter >...
ATTGATAACCGTCGATTACCATCATCGAAGGGTGATCAGGTAAAACTCGATATACTGTCGGGAGAAGAGTGCGGCAGGTGAGGTGTCGCTGCAGTCGAAGTGGACGGAAGCCTTCACAACAAACGGGTTACTTGATGGTACATCTCGCTCCTTCCGTGTCAATGTGATTTAATCACATTTCTCGGTCTTCACTCTTCACATCGCTCAACAAATATTGTCATCTGTTTTGCATCAATAGCGTTTTCTACCTAACAGTCCATGTCGCCTCATCAAACCGGTTTCCTATCCATCTCTACACTTGCTCTACTTCGTTCTCGGCGTGACGCTCTTGTGTTCGTATGAGAGACAAAGTACGCCTTTCAAGCAGCAAAACTTTCCAAGCTATTCCTAGAAATCCTCATTCTCCTGTTGTGCTGAACGTCAACGTAGGAATGCCTTTCGTACAAGATGAGCATACCGACAATTGTCGAACTCAACATGATGTACCCATTCTCAACACGATATTGATGGTCCGGAGCTCCAACCTACGAGCATATGTGAAGAAGCGAAGATGGATCATTGGTATCATCATCATAATGATGATCGTGGGGCTGTTGTTGGGCCTAATCTTCGCAGCCAGACGATATTACCTGAGAATGACTAGTCAGGGAACACTGGGAGCACGCCAGGAATCCTCCCATTCAATCTTGCTCCCGCCAGAAACCATTGTGGCATCTATCACTCCAAGATCCACCAAGAATAATGTGCCTTACTATGCATGTGGAGACCAGCTGCACAATTGTGGTGCATTCAATCAACCGGTCAGCACTTCCAGCTCTCTTGTTGAAGTATAGCACATCTGCTAAATAAGCAATCTAGAACATATGTTGCCCTGTTAAGACCTTCTGCCACAGAAACGACTTCTCACCATCTGGCATATTCTGCTGCAACTCAACCTCCATCAACGATTGCCCAGTCGTCAAGGAGCAACAACCTCAATGTCCTTATGATATGGTGCAATGTTCAAAACTCACTCATGGTGGATGTTGCCCACAGAACACGATCTGTACGCCAAATGGATGTGTCAGGATCATTGCCGCCTCCGTCATTTCGGTAGAAACCACAACATATTCGTCACTGTTCAGTGTTTTGGATGGCAGCGAGGTAACCAAAACAGGCGAGGCCACGATCACCGTCACCGAACGACCTGCGGCCACAACTACGGGTGTAAAGTATGGAGAAGTGCTGCCACCAAGCTCCTCCGCAGGCCAGTCAATCTTCGTTGCATTTTGTCTACCTTACACACTTGCTGCACTTTTGGTGATTGTAGCCTTGATGACGGGATTTTTGTGAGACATTTCCGTACATGCAGCTGGCTTCTAAGAGACGTGGAAGAGCTCTGAAGTTTGGGTGCATATACACAAATATTTATTTATTGCATTCCTCTAGCATATCCTAGAATACACTGCATGGAGATTGCGAACTGTTCATGCCAGCTATAACACGCTTGTCACATATGTGCCCATTCATCTCAAGTCCAGCTTATAAAATATTATCTCAGGGCGTAATGAGTCGCAATCACGTGCATACTGCTCAAATCCAACGTTTTCATACACCTTGATCGCTGCAACAAGGTTGGCCGATGTATCAAGTCTCATCTCGTCATATTTCAGCTCTCGCGCAAATTTCGCGATAGATCTCAATAGCATTTTGCCAACGCCCTTTCCACGAATCTTTGGTGCAGTGAAGAAACGTTTCAACTCGCACAAACTTTCCCCAAAAGGGTTTATCGTTTGCTTTAATAATCGGTGCTACGGACGATTCTGTGCCAACTTGGAGTGGTCCAAGTGCTGCACGACCTACCGCTTCGCCACTTTCACTGTCAAATGCTAACAGAAAAACTCGTTGTTCCGAGGACTCCCATATCTTGTCTGCATTGGCTACTTCGTCAAAGTATTCTTCTTCTCTGATGATCTCCTGGATTGTCGCTGGGAGAGAGGCGGCATATTGTCTAAGTAGGTGTTGCGTTGCGAATTTATCTTGTGGGAAACGTGCTTTACGGATCGTTATACCAGAAAAACAGGTTAATTTCCTCGAGTTGCCCACATCATTGGTAGCCATGGTGACTTGGGATGTCGTCTTCTTCCTCACAGTAGTGATTGGCTGTTGTCGCGTAATGTTTGACGTGAAAGTTACGTGAGAGGACAAATTGGCCCGAACTCTGATATATTGTATGTCGTATAATGCGATCAGTTCAGAACAATTCTCGAAGTGGGATACTGTGCTACAATATCTATCATGCCATGTCTCTAATAGGTAAAGCTGAAATGGAGGTGATCATGTCAGAACAGTCTCAAATCACCAAGAAAGCGTGACAAGAGCTGACGTGATGCTTTTACAACGTCGCAGCTGTACAAAACACTAAAGATCTCTTTGATAGACGTGGAAGGCTTGGCAGTATCCCCCTTTGCTGAACTCCACCGTCATGTTTCGATGGTTTGTGGAAGCTGTCAACTATGAGAGATGTAGTACATATTTGCCAAGACTGAGCATGAAGCCGAGAAACTGGAAACGATCTAAGATTCTGGACTGGTGGTTCGTTGACCTGAGGTGGGGCTATACTGATGGCCAGTTGCACATTGTACATGCTAGAAAAGGTCTCGTGCCATATCTATAGGCATAACTTCATGATGCACCAGCAATACTGCGACAAGGACTCCTCGCGTTTACACTTAGATGCCACGAGTTTTGTTCTCATTTTCTTTCGGTTATGATATACCCTCCTATTCAGGATGTCTCAATGCGAAAGTGAACAGCACAGATCACAGCTTTACACAGGCATGGTGCACGACACTTCTAACTTACAAGAAACTTCACCCATCAACCATGTTGTCGCTCACAGGGCTGAATCATGGGCCACGTAAGCAACGGGATCATCCGCTCGTATGGTCATCTATATCCGTTCCTAGGTCCATATATGTTCGGCTTAAACAGGCAAAATACTATAACATTTTTTCTTCTTCTTGCAAATGTGATTTGAAATGCGTAAAACGATAAGTAAGGCAAAGAAATCTCTGTATTGTCGGAATCGGCTTTCGGCAAGTGGAAGGCCTGCGAATGGAAAAAGGTGATTGGTGGTTCCGATGGATGAGTGGATCACTGCGCTGTGACATCATCTTCCAGGTTTGTTTTTAGAAATGGTGTTCTTCGTCTGTGATTGAGAAGAAGGCATGACAGAAGCTGGTTGCTGAGACAGTGAACATAGAAAGGTTAGTGCTCACTATCTAATGACAATGTTTGTAGAATCTCAAATGAAGAAAAGGCTCTTATCTCACACATTCGCTTCAACTATTACTCTGTTTCCGAACTTCACATCAAGTACAGGGAGGAAAAGCTTGACTTGAATAGAGCTTGAAACAAGGCGATCAATTGGAAGATTGCACCCAGCTCTATCCACTTTGACTCCATAAGTGGCTGCTTATGATCATGTCTACGTCTCCACCTGTAAACTCAAACTCCGTGCGCTCACCAATTTTTTTGACTCGAGTCGCCCTCGGGAATCGTTCGCGGTCTGAGATAAAACAGTCACGGCCGCCACATGTGTCTCCTCTCCTCATTCTTATCTTTTGTTCAGAAGATACTTTAGACTTTAGCATTGCTATTCTGTCTACGTCGCTAATACATCATCAATTGGCACAAAATGAACAACATAGACAGAGCCATCAGTGACGATGAGCGCGCCGCTTCACCCATGCGATTTCAACCTCTCGGACGACCTAGCCATGAAATCGAGCGTATCCCAACAGCTTCGACCACCTCGACCTCATCGTCAGAGAACTCAATCAGCCGGAGAAATACAAGACCAGAGCTCATGAGCAGAATGTCCACGCAAAGAGATTTGGAGCGACATCCCACGGAATTGAGTCGTATACAGACCCAGAGGAGTCAGCATACTGGGACTGTAGGAAGGAGCTTGACTGGTAAGAGTAGAGATGACAGGAGGCCTTTGCCTGGCATGGGTGCGGGCAAGGCTATGCCTCCTGCTTTGCCTGAGCAGGAAGAATACGTGGTGGAATTTGACGGCCCTGAAGATCCATTGCATGCGCAAAATTGGTCGCTCAAGAAGAAGTGAGCATTCCAGAATATCGATTCTAACAATCGTTGCTAATGTGTCTCTAGAGTTCTCACCGCACTTATGCTAGGATATACCACCCTCGTCAGCGCATTCGCTTCGAGTATCTTTTCCACGGCCACAGGCGTGATTGCTAAAGAATTCGGCGTTTCCACAGAAGTAGGACTTTTGGGATTATCTTTCTACGTCCTCGGTTTTGCCTTTGGTCCCATCTTCTGGGCACCACTTTCAGAATTGAAAGGACGAAGATTACCACTCGTACTCTCCATGTTCGGATTCTCCATCTTCCAACTCGGTGTAGCCGCCGGTAAAGACCTGCAAACAGTTCTACTCTGCAGATTCTGGGGCGGAATGTTTGGTGCTGGACCACTCGCAGTCGTCGCAGCTGTATTCTCTGACATGTTCGATAACAAGACTCGAGGTCTTGCGTTGACTCTGTTCTCGATGACTGTATTCTCTGGACCGCTGCTGGCGCCTTTCATTGGTGGTTTCATCATCGAGAGTTCACTCGGTTGGAGATGGACTTCCTGGCTCACGGCAATCATGGGATGGATTGCCTTCTTTCTCGATCTCTTCTTCCTCGAGGAGACTTACCCTCCAATTATTCTCGTCTCCAAAGCACAAGAGCTGCGAAGAAGGACGAAGAATTGGGGTATCCATGCCAAACAAGAAGAAATCGAAATCGACTTCCGCGAACTCGTCAACAAGAATTTTTCGCGTCCTCTTAGACTGCTCTTCACCGAGCCAATCGTTTTCTTGTTGTCCCTCTACATGGCCTTCATCTACGGCCTCCTCTACCTCTTCCTAACAGCCTACCCAATCGTTTTCCAACGCATCCACGGCTTCAGCCCTGGCATCGGCGGCCTTCCATATTTTGGTATGATCTGCGGTCAACTCATAGCAGGTCTGTACATCTGTCTCGAGTCACCTCGCTACAACCGCAAACTGGCCGCCAATAACGGCATTCCAATCCCCGAATGGCGCTTGAAGCCAGTCATCGCTGGTGGAATCTCTTTCGCAATCGGTCTCTTCTGGTTCGGTTGGTCAGGTTATCGTCGTGATATCCACTGGATTGTCCCTACACTTTCGGGTCTCTTCACCGGATTCGGTTTACTCGCTATCTTCCTCCAATCTCTCAACTACCTCGTTGACGCCTATCTGATGTTCGCCGCCTCCGCCATCGCAGCCAACACATTCTTACGTTCCCTTGCCGGTGCAGGCTTCCCTCTGTTTTCGCAAGCCATGTTCTCTAGCTTGGGCGTGAATTGGGCTGGAACATTGCTGGGCTGTGTTGCCGTGGTGTTGGTTCCTATTCCAGTCATCTTTTTGAAGTACGGACAAAAGATCAGGGCGAAGAGTAATTTCGCACCTAGTTTTCCGCCAGTGATGGGTAATGCTGGACGGGATGAGGAGGAGACCACTTCTAGTGCTGTGGGGAGCGAGAAGGAGGAGGATAGGGTCGATGGGAGGAATGGTAATTAAGGGTGGAAATGGAGAGAATAATTGGGGATGAGACTTTTGTGTAATGGGTCAGGTGGAGGGATAGTGCTGAACGTGGTTGATGCTTTATACATGTCAGGCATGAAAGAGTCTTGTGGCTGGATAGTTGTGTTGTTGGATATACCTTGATCTTTTGCAGCGAGCATGGCGTTGGTGGACAATTTGAAAGACCATATCTACGTACTATAATAATATCACATCCAATGGATTTCACAATGTTATCAATCCTTACGTGCAGTCTGTATTATGCTTAGCTGTTGTGAATCTCGTAAAAGTCAAAGGATACCAAATTAGCTATTTAGCTAAAGTCTAGTATTAGCAGGTCTAGGCAGATGAGTGGCAGTGTCATTTAGTCAACTCAGCTGGGGCAGTTTACACGGCCCTCGTCTTGTAGAAATCGTATTTGAACATGCTACATGCTTAGAATCATTTACTGTTGACTGTCAACCAACATCACTGACTGCAACCGCTAAAACAGAGACTCTCTCGAATGCTCCGACCTAAGAAGAACTATCGTGTCAAAGTCAAAGATTTCCTAACATTTCTTAAGAATCCGTCTAGAAACTCCATCGCTATGCCGCTAAACAAGGTCCAAAAATCCTCCAAAAATCCAACAATCTTCGATCGATGCCCGTCTGTCTACACTCCGTCACCCGCCCTGACAGATCAAGGCTTCTGCACGCCGCCTCCTCCGCCTTCGCCAACAGCAGCTTTCCCTCCAGTACCGTTTCTAGGCTTGGGTATCTTCTCATACGCATTTGGACTCCTCTTCCTCGCTTTCACTTTCCGTTTTCCGTTCCCATTTCCATTTCCATGAGCGTGATCGTGCCCATCACAGTCTCCATGTCCGTGACCCTTCTTCGCGTTCGCTCGACTAGGTTTCGCACCGCCATCGTTCCCACTATCGCTGTCGCTATCATCACTTGAACTTGAACTCTCATCGCTCGATTCATCAATGCCTTTTGGCGCGTGGTAGATGCAGCAGACTACGCTCACGACATCAGCATTTGTTCCTCCCTTCTACATGTCCATTCCGCTTCCACGATCATTGCTGGGAACGCATACCTTTACTCTTCTTCCTCCCTAATCCTTCGTTATCAATCACATCTTCTGCCCACTGTATCCTCTGCCGTCTCTTCTTTCCGCTCTCTAGACTCTCTTCCTCTTCGTCCCCTACTTGCTGTGAACTCGCGCCTCGTAATCGCAATACAGCTTGTTGAGGTCGGATTCGTAAAGGAACGGTATGGGTTTGTGTCTGAGTCGGTCCTCCGGCTGCCGCTGTGCGTTGTGAAGTCGGAGGATGATGATGGTGGTGGGGTAGATGCGACGAGGAAGACATGAGGGCTTTGTGAATTGGAGATGCGAGGGTGTTGCGGGATTTTTGTTGATTCTCTCAAAAGAACAAAGATGGTAGGTGAGGTTGTGTTATGAGGTCTTTTGCCGTTGTTGTGAGTGCACAAACCGAAGATGGTGAATGTTCTGTCTAGAAGGGACAAAATGGTATTTGTTTAGTAAGTATTTGCCCCACTATCTTGCGTCGTCGAGAGAATGTGGGATGATGCCGCTTTTGTAAACAAGTGTTTTCAGTAGCATTTTGCTGGACATCAAGGTATTCAGGCAATCTGTAATAGTAGTGTTTGTATATAATGGAAATGATTTACATCTGAAATCATTTGCGTCACTCATGCTTGCTAGCTATTTCAAACATACTATCGAAAGACTCGTAGTATCAAGTACATAGAAGGACAAGGAGTTTGGTTCATCATAACGCCATCTATTTCTTCTGATATAAAGATTTGCATATACGAAGATTGCATCTGAAAACACTTTCCATATCCGCTAAACACGCAAGAACGCACTATACACGCTTACAACAAGGCCCAAACCATGGCCGTAGCAGTTATGACCATACTAATACCTCTGATCTCCACCACACTCCCCGCAGAACTAGGACTATTCTTTCCCGCAACAGCAGTCTGACTAGCTGATAAAAGCGTACAACTCGCCGTCCCACATTCATAGCCACCCGGACAGCAATTCCCACCTAGCTCTGGCGCACACGTCTGCCATCCACTCGCACACACCCCAGTCGGCGCATTCACAGTGGCCGCCGCCCCAACAGGAACAACAATCGTCTGCGACGCATCAATGATAGTAGTATATTGCGTTGGTGGACAAGAAGTGACTTGGCAATCTCGTCCTGTTTGGCAACAGCCTCCTCCGTAGCGGGCTAGGCAAGCGTAGAAGTAAACAGGGCAGTTGGCGGTTAGTGTTGACCCTGCTGGGAGCTCGGATGTTGGGCGGATAGGAGCGCCACCGGTCATGGTGGTGGTTGGGGGAAGAGTGGATGTTGTTGGAGGGGAGGAGCCTGGTGGGTAGGCACAGATTCCGGAGGATGCGCAGACGCGATCGGTGTGGCAACATCCCCCACCTAAAGAAGCTGGACATGGGTTGCTGTCTGACCGGCATGTCAGAGTTGGCTGAGTAGCAGGTGGTATGCTTGACGACGTGGTTGTTATGGTGGAAGACGAGATGGGAGGTGGGTTGGTAGAGCTTGAAATCCGTGTTGTAGACGTGGATGATACTGTCGGAGTAACGAGAACAGTAGTGATAACATTCACGACACCTGTCTCTCATTAGCTTTCTTCCCCAGCCTAACGAATACAGATATGACTTACAGCCAACACCTTGACACGCAAAGCCCGGTATGCAACACCCACCACCCAACTCTGACGAGCAAGCTGTATTCGGAGCATTGCAGCTATTAATCGTGCCTGAACATGCCCTCCCATTGGGACAACATCCCACGGGTCCCAAACCTGTATCCTGAATCTGAAAGCAAGTCTCTCCTTCTGGACAACAACTATTCTGATATCCGATCGAAGCACAACTGTTTGTTCCCACAATACATCTGAACTGCCGCTTCTCCAACGCCGCGAGTGCAGCTGCACTTCTTCCGATCGCTGCCCTGGCCTTCAGTTCCGGTAAAGTAGTCTCATCATGTATCGCAAAAGGAGCTCTGTACTCTATCGCTGCAGAGACATTGGCGATTAATTTATTGTCATCCTTCACCTCCTCCGCCCTCCTCAGATTCCTTGCTGCTCCTTCAGCTTCATCCACTCTACTCTGCTCAACAGCCTGCTCGTACTGCCAATACTCTGGAAAGAACTTCTCGCCTGGGTCAGGACTCATCTTCATGACTCCCGCTACATTATCTCCTCTTCGAATATGCGACTCGAGCGCCTCCAGATCCCGTCGTCGATGCGGTGGATCTTCAGGCCAGTATCGAGCATGTTTGGGAAATGAGTCAAGATCATTACTTTCTTGAGAGGATTCGGCGTTGACGGTGTATTGTGCTAGGACGAGGAGGAGGAGGGAAGTCGGGAGACTTAGTATACTGGAAGTGAGTCGCATGGCGAATTGCGCAGTTGGCGAGGGCGGTACAGGTACTTTACGAGAAGAAAAGGGTTCTAGCAATCAAATCACGAAGATCATAGGTCGTGACACAATCCGAGTATACACTAGAAGTCGAAGTTGTCTTGTGTTGAAATGGTGGAGAAAGTAAACAAATATTCATGAGGTCGGGGAATGCGCTCACTTTCGAAAACCGGGTTTTGGGAAAGTTGATGTGGCTGGGAGATCTAATAGCAATTGCCCCATCGCGACTCTGTATCTCAATTGCATGTTGATTGTACCAGAATGCGAGATAGTTATGTCAAAGTAGAACACAGAAAGAAGTAAGCAAAAAAACTGCGTACATACTTGCAGATGTCACGTCGACTCACTGCGCAGCCTCAAAAGTGACATACATGTCAGACTTAAAAGCAGCCACACAAACCACGAATCTCCACCAAAACACCTGATATCGTGACTTCTCTCTCTATGATATATCATGACCAACAAGAACACACTGTGTCTACTTTGAACGTCAGGTTATCTCATCGCGCTTGTCGATTGTCAATTCATTCCCTTTCGACTGTGTAAAAGTTCTTCTCACCACGATACTACTTTCCAACAACAAGAACGGCAGTACCATTTCTTGTCACACTCAAAATGCCTCGAACAGACGAAGCAGAGGCATTCTTCCACGCAGTCTACAGCGCCATCCAAGAGATTCCACACGGAAAAGTGACTAGTTACGGCCACATTGCAAAACTAGTAGGAACACGTATGTTAATCTTTCTTATTTTCTTTCTTTTTTTCTTTCTCTTGTAAACCAAACAAGTACTTGAACTCATTAACACGCATCGAAACATAGCACAACGACCACGTCAAGTAGGCGTCTGTCTGAAACACCTCCCTAACGATACGACCATGACATTTCATAACGGGAATGTCCCATGGCAGAGAGTAATTAGTGCAAAAGGACAAATATCGCCTAGGTTAGTGGTTCTACTCACTTCTAAACCTCAACTTGATGAGACTACGTAGAGGCCATCCATCTGGAGCAACGAATCAAGCGCAAGTGTTACGAAGGGAAGGTGTGATTGTTACGAACGGCAGGATCGGTGAGCTGTTAGTGGACTTCTCCGAATATGGTTGGTTTCCACGACAGTTACCGAGTGAAGCGGCTGCTGGGCTTGTACCGCACATAGACTCGGATGAGGACTGAAGAAGAAAATAAAAAAATAAAATGACTGTATCCCATATGTGTTTCACGGATGATTCAGTATACCTATGACTACGACACAAGATACTACTCTATCAGGTACCCATGTCTTTATCAGGCGACACTTCCTCCAGTCCACAATAGCCCAATAATCCTCCAAGCCATCCATCCCAATTGAAACTGCCATGTCATCTCAACGATCAATCCTCATCTGCCAGGCTGATCAGCTTTTGCGCCATTTGCATTGCTAAAAACTCTTCAGGCAAGAGGTATTTAGTTAATGGAATGGTCCCGCCCTTCCTCCCTGGCTACCAGTTGGAGTGCGAATTTTCCCGAGGAGAGATGCTGCAAATGACAATCGTAGACGGCTCTGCTACTTTCTGTATCAGATGCTTGATATAGTATGCAACGTAGGAAAACCTACTCACTTCTGCTCTACTAGGTCGGAGCCAGATAAGCAACACTTTCACTCCAGATGCCACACGCTGACGGTAAACAAGTGGTAAAGAGCGCCTGCGATAACTCATAATTATACTTTAGTGATGTTGGTTGAGTGGATCCGCTCCAAACAGAATTGTGGTTGATGCAACGCATCGACGCTAGAGTTGGCAGACACTACCAGAGCAGGCTGCTTCATTTTGCTTCCTCAACCTCAGATCCTCTTGACTGAGGACCCGAAGGAGCGGACGGAGGACCACTTGGAGACTGGCCATGAACTTGCGGAGGGTTCTTGTTGTAGTTGCCGTTCTGATGATTGTTTCTGTGTTGCTGATTACCGAATTGATGCATTTGTTGTGGACTAGTTCCGAACTGGTTGGGGCCACCATAGCCTCCTCCACCACGCATTTGCACTACAACCAATTAGGACAAATCATGTGAGTTGAATATTAGAATAACTTACCTTGAGCCGGGGGTTGTTGGCCATACATTTGTGCATATTGTGGGCCAGGGCTCATGCCAGGATACATCTGTTGAGCATTTGGGTGTCCTTGCTGAGAACCTTGACTCATCATCATTGGGGCACCACGACCGGGACTTGGGTAGCCATTCAGGTTCACGCCCGGCATTGTTTGAGGATGAGCATTGCCAGGAATGAAAGGGGGTTGACCGTTTTGAGGATACATCATTTGAGGATTAGGAGCCATGCCACCAGCTGGCAAGAAGCCCGGACCCGGGTTGGGCATCATCATCTGGGGCGGGCCTTGGTGCGGCATAAATTGCTGATTTTGTGAGAAGGATCTCATGGCCATTGGCGGGCCACCAGGATAAGCCATCATGTTTGGATTGTAAGCCATTTGTCCTGGGGAGTTCATTGGTGCTGGGAATGCCATTGGCATGCGTGGCGAATTGAAGGATTGCTGAGAGTTCGAGACCATCATGCGATGGTCGTCAGCATTGTTGTAGGATTGATTTGGAGCATGCCCGTGCTGACCTGCACCCATCTGTGGCCGACCCGGTGATGGTCGAGGTGCCATATGGACATTTTGTTGCAAGTGGAAAGGCAATTGATGTTGATGAGCTGCTTGAGGTGCAACGTGAGATGGGTTGGGAGGAGACATCGTTTGTGCCGGGAAAGGCGCTCGCTCGAAAAGCTGAGTGTAAGTCAAATGGACATTGGAGTCAGGCTTATCTTCGCTTGTAGACGCCCTCCAGACAGGTGGTGTATCGTAGGCAGGTTTCAGTCCTCCTGTTGCTTTCCAGTTCTTCTCAGGTACAGGCTTGATAGTCTTTATATGCTCCAAGGCATCAAATTTACCCGAAATCGATGGGCGCTCGGATTCTGAAACTGGCTTACGCTTTAAGAGAGATCGCGTTGCCGGTGGCCCAGATGACGCGTTCAATGCAGACCGAGGACTCGAGGCTGTGCTTGGATTACCATTGGGATTGAATGGTGCAGCAAAGGCGTTTGGCCTGAACTCGTTGCTGTTGGGGTTAAGTCTCGCAGCCTGTCCGGCTGCGACACCACTCGAGCGACGGGAGAAGTTAGGCTCAACGTTGCTTGAGGGACCAGTCGGTGGAAGTCGCGCTTCTTGGGCAGGATGCTGTATCTGGTTTTGCTTGCTCTGCTCGATGTTGCGAAGACGCGCACTGAGATTACCAGGCTGTCGACCTTGCTGGGCAGGATTCGAGTAGTGAGCTTGAGCAGCTGCAGCTGTAGTTCGATCGTTTCGATAGGACTGCGAGCCGTGAGGTGACTGCTGTGAAAATTGAGCAGCACGAGATGATGGGACCTGCCTGCCCGGAACAGCAGCCGGCAAAGTTCCATGTGTGATAGGAGCTGGACGAGAGTTGCCAGTCTTGGCGTCAGGCACAGGCGCTACAGGTTTCGCCGTCTCCAATTGCAACGCTTTGGCTTCCTCTGCATTACGTTTCGCTTTCTCTTGTATCTCCTTTTGCTTCGCAGGATCCTTTGCGATGATAGAGACCAGATCTGAAGGCACGGGTGTATGCAATTTGAAGCTATCAGCAAACCTCTTCAGATCATTCAGCTTGACCTCCTTATCATTCCTAGCCTTAGTGGCACGCGCATGCTCCACAGTCTTGCGTTGCTGGGCGGCGAAACCCTTGAAAGCCTGGGTGACATCACGCTCAACAGTCGCAGTTGCATTTGGTGGATCACCAGCACGAGGTTGTGGTGAAAGTTTTCGACTTGATGATGAAGCGACTGAGGACACCGCAGGCTTGAGCTCTTTGACTTCTGAGACAGGGATAGGCGTTGCAACTGGCGTGGACTCTTTTGTAGGTGCAGGTGTGGTGGACTCCGAAGCTTTCGCTGGAGTAGGCACTGGGGTAGCTTTTGCTTTCTCTGGCGAAGGCTTCTCAGATCGAAGCGTAGCCGAGATAATCGCAGGATCAACCGGAGCACCCTTCACGCTCGATTGAGCAGCAGGTGCTCTGCGTGCTGGAGGCTGATACTTGTTTGCAGATGATGACAAAGGAGGAAAGTCCTGTTGATTCTGTCTTCGAACACCACTATATCTGCACTGCTGTTAGCAACGGTCAGAACTACCAGGAAGCCAATTCATACTTGTCTTCTTCATCGCCTCCATCTCCAGTCAAATTGTCCGTGATTCTCTCTTCTGCAACGTGCGCATTGTTCGTGGTGCTGCGTTCAATCTCCTTTGCCTTCCTGTCGGCCTCCGCCAACCTTTGCTTGTATTGTGGATGACTCTTGTCAATCGCAGTTGTATAAATGTTCTCGTCGTAGTCGGTCGTAATACCAAATCGTCTTTCGTTCTCTGCAAACTGATCCCACGTGCCTCTTGATTTTGAGCTAGATTCTAAACCACCATCGACAATTGGAAGTGGTCCATCTGGCACCCACTTCTGCAAAACCCTCTCGCCCTGACTTCTGTTACCAGAAATGGCGGTGTCGGTACGGAAACCACCCGAGTTGCCTGTCTATGATGAGTATGTGAGAAGGACTATTGTTCAGTGGTGACTAACCATTCTGCAAACCACCTCTTCCGTTCGACAGATCCTTTCGTTGGAAAGACATGCTGCGTCACAGATTCAGATTTTCTTCCTCTGGGATGCGCTTGTCCTGTTTATACCATACACCGCGCGAACTGTTGATTGCTATGTCGCACCCGATCCTCGTCTGGAGACCGCGTCGACGTTGGAAGAAGTGAGAAGACCTATTCCAGCACACAATAAACTTTAGCATAGATCAAAGGTAGTAAAGGCAATATCATCAATGCAGATTCTTAACTTGTGATCACAAAAGTGAGGCTGCGAGTGTGGTTGCTGGTAGCGGGAGGTAGTACCCACAAAGGGTAACGGAGAACGTGGACGACTGCCGACAACGACAACGCAACCAAACGATGGAATTGTGCATACCTCTTTGATATTTTCAAAGTCCACAATACCCGTTGAAATGCCTCCTTTCGTAAATGCCGAGCAAGCAGCTTGTTGCGACGAAAAGCGCTGCTGGATGATGGAAAATCCCCTTTTTCGATGTGGTTGAGCAAGCACAAATGTTACGGATGGATCGAAGGACAAAAAAGCGCCAGTTGAAGAAGAACAAGGAAGAAGAAAGGGCACAACAAGCAACCACAACGACAACTTCTGCGCTCCGAAATCTGCCTCGAATCTGCCTACATTCACCTCGAGAAGAAATTGGGTAGAATGGGTAGGAGGAGAAATTGGGCGACGAGGGAAATGGGTTATGAAATGGGGTTATGAGGGAAGGAACGAATGTTGGTGTCGTGGAAACAGCTGGCTGGCATGGAAGGGGCTAGCGTCAATTGGAAATATCTCTTGGCTTCAACGTTACCGACATGTTGCTAATTGTTCCTGCGCATTACCATGACATGCTTCAATTGTGTATATATTGTTGTCATGATGTATGTTTGAAAGGTTACAATTACACGTAAATGTATAAATTCTTACCATCAATTCGTATATCGTCTCCCGTCCCATAACTTGTGACTTTGGGGGAATCGCCATTTCAGAAACATTTCAGACCCTTGCTCATCCTTCCCCGGCAGGAGCCTTTTCGATCCACACAAGCTACTTTGTGGTGAAGATCGAAATGGCACCTCGACGTCAAGAGGATTCTTCCTACGAGAGTATCCGCTCTGCAATACCTGATTAACATGACGGACAATTGTCCATCTTTCTTGCTCAGTATCAGCAGTGGTTCTCGATGATGAAAACTCGGAATTGGCTAATTGATACTGCTGTAGTACAAGAAGTCATGTCACGTACACGATGAATTCTTGCTCTCGGCCTGTCCAACTCTAGTGTCGTATTCCATCACTTTGAACCAGTGAGACAAGCCTTGCGCACCCCCATGGCTGATCAACACATTACTCCAGCATGCAAAGATGTACTTCCTCTCCATGAGTAAGAAGCTTTTGTGTGATAGACGTTCATCCATGCATCATCAGGTTCAGCAGCATGTACATGTACAACATCATGCTTACCCCACAATGTATATGTATGCCCAGGTGTATTGCAGTCCAACAGGTGGCGATTCGCAGGACACTACTCAAAGTCGAGGCATGCGTACCGATACCAAAATATATACAGCCTTTCAACATGACTACTGACCACCTTTGATCCGGCATCAGAGACAACTTTGATCATGTCCAGATCCCTTCTGGGATTGATCATTTCAGTGCTCACACTGGAGAGAGTGAGACTCCTTGTACCGGGACTCCAAAGAGACAAGACTTACAACCAGGAAGGCGAAGCATGATGCCATACACGCATATTCACTAAACAAATAATGTACATAGCATTCAATCATTCCATCTTGCATACAATTCTTCAATCTGAGGCTGCTCGTAGTGTGGAGGATGTTTGTTTACAGCCAAGCAAGCTAATCATGTCATCGCGCCTGTGATGTTCAACGGTGACACTCATGCTACCACTAGGCGTAAGTAAAGTCGATAGTGTAAACAATTCTGTGTGAAAGTCGGATGCCATGACTGATCATATGATCATCTTATACTCAATTCCTCCCTCTGTTCATCAGTCTCACACTACATGCGCTTTGCCGAAATGCTTGTTCAGACGTGAAACTTTATGTTTCGACGATTCTCTATGATACGCCGGAAACCTGTTGCATGAAAGCCAAACCGAGCACCAGTAACAAAGACACAGACAGACACAAGATGCCATCACCTAGAACGAGACAATTAATCTTTGAAAAGAACGACCATCTTTCACCATAATAACAGACAAGACTTACTGAGAAAAAGGGCGGAAGTTGTCCCCCGCCACTTACATGTGACCCCCTGAACAAGCCAGCCGAAGCTAAATGAGTTCCTACCTCGACGTTGGGAACAACACCATCGTGACATGACATTCAACTCTGCACCACAAATTTTACATCAACCACAAACGAAACATCGCCCGACGGCGGTGCAACCATCTTTGTATTATATAGACGACAACTACGAGATAGTATCACACGACATGTCAAAGGAATAAGGAT
>Ga0247809_1000631_pt1 | contig 16086 bp, 15 predicted proteins | sample UWRJL104311B1_FD_180951 | JGI IMG/M metagenome (GOLD analysis project Ga0247809, IMG submission 180951) | Plant litter microbial communities from Arlington Agricultural Research Station in Wisconsin, United States - UWRJ-L104-311B-1 | ecosystem: Environmental > Terrestrial > Plant litter >...
CTTCGCCAGAGGGAAAATCAAAGCCACTAATAAAACGTGGCAGGACGATTGGGTCTTCGCCATTACCGTGCGAAATGGAAAACTGACGAACATCCGGGAGTATGTCGATACACAAGCGCTGGCTCGGGCCTGCGAGACAGACGCGGACTCAGGGTCCTGATCCGCAGGAATCGATACCACACGACACTATTCACGTTTGGACAGCGACAAAGTCATGCCGAAACACCAAGCAGCAGGTAACCAACTATGTGGAGGATCGTTGATCGAAATCGGAGCAATTACGCCCCAGGGAGCGGCGACGCATCGCGCGACCTATTATTTAAATCGACCCCCCATAGAAAAGCCCGCACAGTCGGGCTGTTCTGCATTTGTGGGAAACCATCCTGGGCGTGACTCAAGTCGCGTTCCTTAACCCGCCGAGAGCTATCTTAAATCAACTCGTCAAACCTGGAAGTGACCTATTTGCTGCTGCAGTACGTTGCCCAGGGTTGCCAGGTTATTACTTGAATGGGCCGTTTTTTCGCACGATAAAGCTGAATCATCGGCAATATTGCGAACTGAACTAACACTGCGGTTAATTTCCTCGGCCACACAGCTTTGCTCCTCGCCTGCCGTTGCGATTTGCCTTACCATCTGTTGGATGTTGTCAATCATCTCGACGATGGTTTCAACCGAGTTTCCAGTGTTTGAAACCTGTATTACGGTTTCATCAGTCAGACCGCGACAGACTTCCATCATCCCGGCAGCTTCTTCAGCTATTTTTTGCAGATTGGCGGTCAGAGTTCCAATCTCCAGGGTTGCGCCCTGAGTCCGTTTGGCAAGCGTTCTCACCTCATCTGCCACCACCGCAAATCCTCGACCGGCATCGCCCGCCCTGGCAGCCTCGATAGCGGCATTTAGCGCCAATAAATTGGTTTGATCAGCGACTGATGTGATCACTTGCAATACACCGCCTATATTCAAACTCTCCGTTTTGAGTTGCGCCATGGCGGCGGCAGATTTTGCCACCTCAGATGCCAGGCGTTTTATTTGCGTGATTGCGTCTTTTGCCATGGTGCCGCCGGTCTGCACTTGAAGGTTAGCGCTGAGGGCCGCATGGGCTGCCGCTTCGGAGTTGCGCGCAACTTCGAGGGTGGTTGCTACCATTTCGTGGATTGCGGTAGCGACCTGATCGATTTCAATTCTCTGGTTTTCCACGCCGATGCGGGTCTGCTCTGTCGCAGCGGAAAGATCTACGGCTGCAGTAGAGATGACTGTTGATGAAGTATTAACCTGACTGATAAGCGAGCTCAGACGTGACTGCATTTCGCTTAAGGAGGACAGCACACTACCGGCCACTGACATTTTCGCTTCGAGAATCGGGCGCAGGTCACCACTGGCAACGCGCTGTGCGATTGTAGACAACACAGTGGGCTCTGCACCAAGAGCACGTGATAATCCACGAACTATTAGAACTGTCAGCACCACCCCTATGGCAATTGCTATTGCGCAGAAAAACATCAGAAAGCTGCGATTGTTTTGATATTCGACCTGCGAGTCACTCACGCTGGCCTGTGCCGCCTTTGAGTTAAACTCTTTGTAGTTATTGACGCTGGCCACCAGCTTTTTCAGGAGTGGCAAGCATTCATTATTCATCATGTTGATGGCCGCGCTATTATCGCCACTCATGGCCAGCCGCGTGATCTCCAGGGCGACCGGGCCATAGATTTTCTCAATTTGCTCAATCTCGGCAACCAAGCTCCGGGCATTATTGCCATTAGTGGATGAAGGCAATGCATTAACTCCAGCTACGAGTTCTGACAAAAGCCTTCCAACGTTCTTGTGTTCTGTGTTTATGCTGTCGGTCTCGGACTGTCGGCCAGTTGCAGAGGTGACCAGTACAAGATTGCGGGCGGAAATAGCACGCTGCTGTGCAGCGAGCAGCAAATCATTCATCAAGCCCATGCGCTTACTCAAACCATCGACATAGCTGGAGAAACGCAGATTCGAATCACTTAGGCTAATAACTGAAAGCGTAGAAACAAGAAATATAATCAATACCATCATGCCAAAACTTAATACCAATTTTGTCCTTACCGACAAGGAAGTTAGCATGTAGATACCCCTTTCATTTTTTAGTATTTTTTGTAGTCAGAAATGTGGCGCATTGGCACTATGGGGCGTGCGCTGTGAATCTTTCAAGGGGTAAAGTCCAGTTTTGGTGAGAAATTATATAATTAAGAATGCAAACAACCTAATCGAATTGCTGGTGTATCTGCTGGTATCTATTCGAATGCGCTTCCTGTTGCTGATTGTCCATTTGCTATACAGATAGGAACGTGAATAAGAAGCACTCTATAGTTGGCTTGAATATATTTTATGGATTCTAAGGGAATATCTATTAATTAGCCTCCTAATGAAGCCCATCCCGGTGGGCGTTATTTGCGCCCGCCGTTATCCGAGGACGCGCTGCATTGACTGGCAAGCCTGTCGCTCGTGGACGTAAGGGACAGTAGGTACGGCAATCCGCACGACGGAGCGTTGAGTCGCTGAACTTGCCAGGTCGAACGGACCCTGTCTTGATGGACTGAGCAGGCAGGCTGCCGTGACTGAAGCCCCCTAACCACGACGCAACTGCGCGGGACTGACACCAAGCCGCTGCCTGAAGGCGGTTGTCATGTGGGCCTGGGAGTTGAAGCCGCAGGTGAGGGCGATGTCCGACAGGCTGGCGCAGGAGTCGTGCATCAGAGCGCGGGCTTTGGCGAGACGTCGGTCGATCAGATAAGCGTGAGGGCTTTTGCCCGTGGCGGTTTTGAAGGCGCGGATGAAATAGCCCTCGGACAATCCGAGCAACTGCGCCATGGCTTTTACACTCAACGATCCGCCAAGCATCGCGTCGATGAACTCATCGAGCAAGCGCATCCGGGCACCGGTTATCGAGCCGGTGTGAGGTATCGGCAATGCGCCGTGACTGTGCGCCCGTTCTGCCAATGCAAGTGCCCAGCTTTCCCAGTCGTCCGCCAGCGAGGCGTGCAACAGCGCGTTGCGCATGCACGATGCGAGCCTGGTCGCCTGGAGATCAATGCGATTGTTGAAGGCTCGATCACCCCCCAGCGCCATGCCGTCAGTGCGGATCACCCGCAGGTATTCTCCACCCTGAGGGGATTCGGACAACACGTCACAGCCGGCCGGGACGAACGCCAGGCCGTTGGGGACGGCCGTGAAAGGCAGCACCCGGTCGCTGCCGATAGCGTGCACGCCCCGCTGGCTGTCGAAGGCGAAGCCAATTGCTGCCTGAGTCGGTATATATCGGGTTGCGTAGGCGCTGCCGGGTAGTAATTCAATGGTCCACGGCCCTGTTTCGACCCGACGGACCGGTTCAGGCAGGCGCGATGACTGTGGGCGATTGCGATGGCTCATGAATGCCATAGTAGCGAACAGGAGGCTGGAAAGTCAGGTCAGTTTTCTGAAAGCCAAACCGCTGCGCGCGTCCCTAGACTGGGCCAAACTTTCGGAGCACAAACCATGCACAGACTGACGCTTGACGATATTGAACAGGCCGCGCATCTGGTCTATCAGGTCATGCCTGCTACGGCCCAATACGCCTGGCCGTTGCTGGGTGAACGCTTGGGTTGCGAGGTGTGGGTCAAGCACGAAAACCACACACCTACCGGCGCTTTCAAGGTGCGAGGCGGCATTACCTTTATGCACTGGCTCAAACGCGAGCATCCAGCTGCGAAAGGGATCGTCAGTGCTACCCGTGGCAATCATGGGCAAAGCGTGGCGTTGGCGGCGCGCGCGCTGGGCTTACGGGCGTTAATCGTCGTGCCGCAAGGCAACTCCCCGGAAAAGAACAACGCCATGCGCGGCTTTGGTGGCGAAGTCGTGGAGTTTGGTCGCGACTTTGATGAGGCGCGTGAAGAGGCCGCCCGCCTGTCGCAGGTGCATGGGCTTTTTCTGGTCCCGCCATTCCATACCGAGCTGGTCAAAGGTGTCGCCACTTATGCCCTGGAACTGTTCAAGTCTGCACCAGATCTGGACACCGTCTATGTGCCCATTGGCTGTGGATCGGGCATTTGCGGGGTGATCGCCGCCCGCGACGCACTGGGCCTCAAGACTCAGGTGGTGGGCGTGGTGTCTACCGAGGCTGCTGCGGCAAAATTGTCGTTTGAGGCTGGAGCCATACGCGAGACTGCTTCGGCCGATACCTTCGCCGACGGTCTGGCCGTGCGCAAGCCGGTCCCGGACGCCTTTGCCATCTACGCGACAGGGGCGGCGCGGATCGTAGCGGTCAGTGACGCGCAGATCCGCGAGGCCATGCGCATCTATTATTGCGATACCCATAACCTCGCTGAAGGAGCCGGGGCGGCTGCCTTGGCAGCGCTCATTCAGGAGCGCGAATCTATGCCGGGGCGCAAGGTCGGTGTGATCCTGTCCGGTGGCAACGTCGACATGTCAGTCTATTCGAGGGTCATTGCGTAGATGGTTTCACTCTCCCGCGCTCATGTTCAGGTGTGACGGCGCGAACGGGGAAATCTGGAAGCCTTGCAGCACACTGTCGACCAGCAGGTCATAGGCCTTTTTCAGGTTTCCAGGTTGATTTGACCGAACGATCCAGATGTCCATCTTCAGCGAGAAGTCGTTGATTTCGACGATCGCCAGCTGGTTTGAAAACGGACTGGTTTGCAAGAGTTGCCGAGGAATCAGGCCCAGCCCTAAACCGGCGGCAACCATCCGCATCTGCATGACCGCTCCCTGAGTGTCGACACGGAGCTTCAGCTTTTGTCCTTGTCCACCCATGGCCGCTTCCAAAGCTGAGCGATAGCCACATCCCTTGGGGTTCAAAATCCATTCGTTTCCAGACAAGTCTTTTATGTCGGTAATCGAGCCTGCAACGGGCTTTTCTTTGCTTTGAACGACGAGGATCTCAAGCGTGCTTGCCCGTTGGCCTTGCAGCTTATCGGGCAGGCTGCTGGGGGAGGGCAGCATCAGCGTTGCGGCGTCCAGCGCTCCATGCAGAACCAATTGCTGCAACTCGGAACTCCAGTCAGTCATCAGCTGCATGTCGAGATCGGGAAACTTCTCACGCATTCGAGTCACAACCTCAAACACCACCGCATCCGCGACGATCTGGGTAAATCCCACTCGGAATCTGCCGCTGGGCAACGCATCCTCTTCTGGAATACTTAGCAAGTATCGAGCATCCCGGAGCAAACCTACTGCGCATTCATAAATTCGGTAGCCCATTGCGGTGGGCACTGGCGGGCGGGTAGTACGATCAAACAAGCTCACATTCAGCACATCCTCCAGATGCTGGATTCGCCTGGAAACTGCCGATTGAGTGATGCATAACGCCTCGGCAGCCTTCGTCAGGGATGCACACTCAATCACTGCCACCAAGGCCTTGAGATCTTCGAATAGCATGCGTAACCCTCATACTTATTACGAGAATAATGCGCTTGATGAATCATGTCGTCCAGCCTAGCTTAGTACTGTCGGCCAAATCAGTAATGCCGAACATGCAAACAATTCCATTCAATGAGGAACGCCCGATGCCCTTGGCCAGAATCGATATTGGTGTGCAGGCTTCAGCAGAAACCGTCGCCGCAATTGGCGATGTTGTTTATGACGCAATGATCAATGTTGCGAATGTACCTGAGCATGACAAGTTTCAGATCATCCACCGTCATGCCCCGGATGAATTGGTCTACCCGCCTGCGGGGTATCTGGGTTTGACGTACACGCCGAACATTGTATTTATTCAGATTACCTGGGTGGCTGGACGCACGGTCGCGGTAAAAAAAGCCTTTTTCAGAGCAGTCGCAGACGGTATTCACGCAAAAACCGGACTGCGCAAAGACGATATCTGGATCAGTTTGATCGACGTGAAACGTGAGGATTGGTCTTTTGGTCATGGTGATATGCAGTACGAACCGAAAGAATAATTGCTACATGAAATAAGCAGTTGGAGGGAGCAGCGAGAGCTGCTCCCTTTTTTTTGCCAAGCGCAGTATTGGGTGTTTCAACGAGATCAACCTGTGAACTTGCCAATGGTGAAACCTGTTAAGGGCTAATTCTTCAGGACGGGGCGGGGTAGATCTGGAGTCGGCGCTTTCGGCGGTTGCCGGCGGCCTGTCTGGACCACATACACACCCGCCAGAATCGCTGATATGGCGACGAGATCAATGGCATGCACTGGTTCATTTGCCACGAAGAAGCCGATCAGCAGTGCTACGACCGGTGGAATGTAGGTCACCGAGGCTGCTGCCAAGGCGCCCAAACGATGGACGATGTAGTAATAGAGAACGTAGGCGACACCTGTGCCGAGCAGGCCCAAACCCACCGATACGCCAATGAAGGCTCGTCGATCTTCCAGTATTCGACCCATGCCATGGAAATCCGTGAACGCCGCGATCACCAATAACGCCAGACCGATCTGATAAGTGGAGAGAGCGACCGGCGAGATGTTCAACCCGGTGAGAAAGCGCTTGGCGTAGACAAATGAGCATCCGACGCTCAGCGAGCCGAGGACCATATAGAGCACACCTTCGAGAGAAATGCTGCCAACCCCGGTAGCCCACGGACGGGCAATGAGCAATACACCGGAAAACCCCAGCAACACCCCTACGGCGGTACGTTTGGTTAAAGGTTCCTGGCGTAGAAACAGCAACGCGCACGCAAAGGCGAACAGCGGGATAGCACCACTCAACATACCCGCCACACTCGAAAGAAGCAGAGATGTGCCTTTGGCAAACGCGTAGTAATAGAAAACCGTCGCCAACAAAGCCATTACCAGAAAGTGGTGTGCATAGCGCAGATGACTCATTCGTAGCGAGCGCGTGACCAGCGCGAACACCAGGATCGGCAAGAAGCCGAAGAAAATGCGCACCAGGACGATTTGTGATGGCGTGATCAATACCGCCGCCCATTTCATGAAGACGAAATTGGTACCCCAAATGACTCCCAGGGCAACAAATGCCAGATAAGCGATATTTTTCATAGGTACCGCCTGCCAAGGTGAGCGAGGAGCTGTCACGATGGCTGGATAAGTAATCGGTTAAACATCCGGGTGTGGCTTGGCGGGAATTACTATCGACAACTGAAGACAGATTGTCGACAGCGCAGTTGGTCAGATATCTACGATCACCTTGCCAGTAGCCTTGCCTGCACCAACAAGTGCATACGCGTCATTTACATTGCCCAAGGTGAAGCGTCGTTCGTCCAGCAGAACCCGCAGCTGTCCTGCTTCGGCCATGGCTGTGGCTTGAGCGAGAATTTCACCGTGGTGTTTACGACCTTTACCGGTAATTAATGGAAGTAAGGTAAATACGCCGGAATAGGTCGCGCCGAGAAACGACAGCGGCGCAAGTTTGTGTTCGCCCCAGCCAAGACAACTGACAACGTGACCGGTGTACACTTTCACCGCCGTGAAAGAGGCATCCAGTGTCGCACCGCCGGCGGTGTCGTACACGATGTCAAAACCTTCGCCAGCGGTGTGCTGTTCAAGATAGTCCGCAGGTTTCTGAGTTCGATAATCAATGGCTGTGGCGCCGAAGCTTTCGATTACCTGGAGGCCATCGGCACTCCCGGTGGCAAAAACCTGTGCGCCTCGTGCAGTAGCAATCTGCACAGCCATATGTCCGACGCCACCTGCACCGCCTTGCACCAGGACCCGTTGCCCAGCCCGAACATTGGCTCGGTCTACCAACCCTTCCCACGCCGTTATGAATATCAGGGGCAGGGCAGCGGCTTCACGCATGCTGAGATTGTGCGGTTTAAGCGCCAGGAGATCGGCATCGACCGCGATGTACTCCGCCAGCGAGCCTTGCTGACCCCCGACGCCCCCCGCCATCCCGTAGACTTCATCGCCGACGGTAAATCGGGTAACGCCCGCACCGACCGCTTGAACTACACCAGCCAAATCCATACCCAAAATCGCCGGAAGCGGTTGCCGCGCATGCTGTCCTTGGCCGCTGCTGATCTTCGTGTCCAAAGGGTTCACGCAACTGGCGATGATCTTCACCAACACTTGCCCTGTCGTGATTTTGGGGACGGGCAGGTACTGAAGCTGCAGCGGGGTCCCGGCATGTAAAGCGATGGCAGCGCGCATAGTCTCGTGGCTCATGTGTGTAATTCCCTTTGAAGTGTTTTGCTCGTACTCGGCAATGCCAACAGTCTCGCGCAGCAGATGAATTCCGATAAGGAGTGAAATGGCTATAGTATTAATGCCAAAACACCGCTAAGTGAGTAGCAATGGACACGTTGGAAGCGATGGCGATATTTATACGGGTGGTGGAAAGGGGCAGCTTTTCAGCAGTAGCCCGGGAGGTTGGATTCAGTCAGCCCACGATCAGCAAGCAGATCGGTGCGTTGGAGAAAAGGCTGGGCGGCCGCCTGTTTGCCCGCAGCACGCGTAACCTTTGTTTGACTGATGAAGGTCAGCATTACTATGAGCATTGCCGACAGATTCTGGCGGCGGTGGACAATGCCGAGCACAGCTTTCAGACAGGTCAAGAGCGTGTCGCCGGACCACTTCGCATTGCTTCGTCAGGCAGCTTCGGACGAATACAAATAGCACCTCGGCTGCGCGGTTTCCTTCAGAGGTATGCTGACGTGTCTATCGACTTGCAACTCGCTGACGAGAACGTCGACCTCGTCAGCGAGGGGATCGATATCGCGGTGCGTATTGGCGAGTTGAAAGACAGCAGTTTAGTAGCCAGGCAAATAGGCCTGACGAAACGTCAAGTGTTCGCAGCGCCGGATTATCTGGAACAGTTCGGTGTACCGGCTACTCCGGATGAGTTGCGCGTTCATAACTGCCTTGTCTTCAATCAGTTGGAACATTTCGGCAACTGGCGTTTCGAGCACCGCCGTGAATGGATCGGCGTTCAGGTCAAGGGCAATGTGCGCAGCAATAACAGTGAGTCGATAAGGGAAATGGTCTTGAGTGGACTGGGCATATCGCTTTCTCCATCCTGGTTGTTTCGTGAGGATCTGCAAGCGGGGCGGGTGGTCGCGCTGCTGGACGGCTATACCCCTGCGTCACTTCCTATTCATGCGGTTTCCCCGGCCGATCGCAGGCAATCGGCCCGAGTCCGGGCATTCACCGATTATTTGAGAGACGCTTTCGCAATGGACAGCGACGTTTGCCTCAATTGAACTCGAACTCATAACACATTCAAGGGCGTGTGTGGCCAAGCGCCGGGCCGGGTACGCAAGGGGATATTGGCTCGGCAACTTAGCTCACAAGTGCATTCGAGGACGCTATTTCTTCAGCGTGTCGTAAGCTTCCAGCGCTCGAAGTGAATAAATATACGCAGCACCTGCATTTAGCGAGATTGCGGTTGCCAGCGTAGCGGCGATTTCTTCCCGAGAAGCCCCGGCTTTGATAGCCGCGTCGGTGTGCACGCTGATACAGCCGTCGCAACGTGTCGTCACTGCGACGGCAATCGCAATCAACTCGCGGGTTTTGGCGTCCAGAATGTCGTTTTCGGCGGCAGCTTCACCCAGCGCGATGTAAGCCTTGGCCATTTTAGGATTGCTTTTTCCCAAGGCAGCGAATGACCTCTGAATCGCAGGCAGCAGTTCGGACCATATGATGAACATTTTCGTTAACTCCCGTTTTGGTTGGGTAGACTGTTTCGACTGACACAGTCTTAACTTTTTTCCAAAAACAGGTTTCATCGATCCGCTCAGGTTTTTCTTCGATGCGCTCAAAGGTGTCGGGGAAGGTCATCGTATTGCGCGTCCATATAGCCGCTTCTTTTGTGTTCGGCGTCCGGTCTAGAGGGCGTGCACCGACTATCGGTTGAAAAAGGTTCTCAGGTCGGTAATCAAATCTGGCCCGGCAGGTTTCCAACCCAGCTGCATTTGGGTCTTGGTGCTCATGCTCGACATGTCTTTACCCACAAAGCTCGATAGCCAGCCGAAACTCGCCATCGCTTCGTTTGCGGGCACCGCCACTGTGGGCAGGCCCAGACCTTCCCCGATGGCTTCAGCAATGAAGCGAAAACCGATGCTGGATTCGGCGGTGGCATGGTAACGAGCGCCCGGCTGGTGCTTTTCCAGTGCCAGGCGATACAAGTGCGCAGTATCCGCAACGTGAGCGGCGGACCATCGATTAATGCCTGCATCGATATAGGCTGAAACTTGTTTTTCCCGCGCCAGCTGGATGACCTCAGTGACCAGGCCTTGTTTGTACGGGTTGTGGATTTGGGAAAGCCGCATGACCACCACGTTGACACCGCGCTGTAATAACGCCTCCCCAGCCAATTCCGACGCGACCCGGGGATTGGGATGCTGTGGGTCAAAGTGATCCTCATCTGCGGGCTGTCCTGGTGCTGGCGAACCCATCGGCGTGCCGGAGGTGATGATCAACGGCCGCTGCGAACCTTGCAGCGCCGAACCCAAGGCCGCAATAACACGCGCGTCCTTTTGGCAGTTAGCGGCAAAATGTGCGAAGTCGTGATCGAACGCGGTATGGATGACGGCGTCACAGGTTTCAGCTCCGCGTTGGAGGCTGGCGAGGTCTTCGATATCGCCCCGGTGGGGCTCGGCCCCCATTGCCAGCAACGTACGAGCCCCCGTATCGGAACGCGTCAGCCCCAGCACCTGGTGACCTGCGTTGAGCAACTCCCGTGCTACGTGGGAACCAATAAAGCCTGTTGAACCGGTGAGGAATACGCGCATATCTGAAATCTCTCTTTGCGAAAGTCGGCAGAGTGCGCGTAACGTTTATCCGCTTAAAGACGTGACATTATCAGGGTATAAAAACTAACAGGATCACCATGGCAAGCCAGTCTGCTCATCTGTTGGGAACGTATTTGAAAGATTGCCGGGCGCGTCTGGATCCGGTGAGTTTTGGCTATTCCAGCGCGCGTCGACGTACGCCGGGATTGCGCCGAGAGGAAGTGGCGCACCGGGCAAATATCAGCGCTACCTGGTACACGTGGCTGGAGCAAGGACGCGGTGGTGCACCTTCCACGCAAGTGTTGAACCGCATTGCTCAAAGCCTGTTGATGACCGAATCGGAGCGGGAACACTTGTTCATGCTCGCCTTTGGTCATCCCCCCGAAGTTGTTTATTCTGCCCCTGATGGGGTGACGCCGCGCTTGCAACGAATTCTGGACACCCTCGAATTCAGTCCTGCCTTTATTAAAACCGCGACTTGGGATGTGCTGGCCTGGAACAGCGCGGCGGCGGCAGTGTTCACTGACTACAGTCTGCTGCCGGTGGGGCGGCGCAACATCTTGCGTCTGATGTTTTGCAACCCCGGCGCGCGGGCCAAGCAAGACGATTGGCAGGCTGTCGCGCGGTTCATTGTCGCGGCGTTTCGGGCCGACGCTACCCGCGCCGGAGCTGCCGCTGAAGTCGTCAAGCTCGCCGATGAGTTGTGCAGCCTGAGCCCGGATTTCGCGGCACTGTGGCGTGACAACGACGTGCGTCTCCAGGGTGAAGGAACCAAGCGCCTGCGCCATGCAACCCATGGCGTCATCGAACTTGAATACTCCGGCTTTGCCGTTGATGGTCGCCCGGATCTTTCAATGATCGTCTATAACCCGGTTACGAGCGCCGATGCAGATCGCGTTCGGGCAATTGTGGCGGACCACTTGGCACCAGCATGCAAGCCTTCAGACTTGTTAAGCGAGATTTAGCAGTCGCCGGGTACTGATCATCGCCGTCTCGAAAGGCTGCATGCTGCGAGTGATCTTGACCATCACACTCGCGCCCACCCACAGCTGGTACAGACTCTGGGCAGTGGCCTGAGGATCCTCGCTGATGGCAAACGATCCTTCTGCAACGCCCGCTTCGATGGCATGTCCGAGCCGGCTGGTGATGCCCGATGTGCCGCGCTTGAGAACAGAGCGCATCGTCTCCGAAAGATCGGCAACTTCCACACCCAACTTTACGGCCAGGCATTTTCCCTGGCAGTCTTCAAAGGATTGGGTGTCTTGCCAGATGCGCCAGTAGTCCATCAGGCGCTCGGCCATACTCATGCCGGGCTGGCCAAGTGTGCGGTCCAGTTCGGCCAGATAGTCCTCGAAATAGCTTTCCAGAATCGCCTCGCCAAAGGCGTCTTTGGAACTGAAGTAATGATAGAAAGACCCTTTGGGTACGCCTGCGGTCGCGAGAATCTCGTTCAGGCCGACCGCAGAGTAACCTTTGGCCGCCATGATGCGCTGGCCTACATCAAGAATATGTGAGCGAACATCGGAGGTTTTAAATTTGGTGGATGCACTCATATCGGTCAATTCACAGTTGAATAAAGGGTTTAGCTGAATAATGCAGGACTATCGCGGGCGACCAGCATCATCAGGATGCGCGCACTTGCGCGCTTACTCCTTTAGCGTGGGCTCTGTGCAGCCATTGATTACCAGTTCATTATCCACCTCCAGAAACTGTGCGGTCGTCATTCAAGAACGAAGCGGAAGTGGCAGGGCATACTAGCAACTAACTAGACTGGTCGTCTAGAAAGCTCGCGCTCATCAACCTCGCGCCGCCAGCAGTCCCGCCACTTCTGCACCGATGCCGGTGCTGCCGCTATGATCAGGACAACTGTCCTTCAATAGCTTTACTCATGACAGCACCTCTTCCTTAACGTCGGACTCAGATCTGCAATACACCGGATAATCTGTGAAGCCTTGTGCGCCGCCGCCATAGAGGGAGGCGGGATCGATTTTATTCAGAGGCCAGCCGTTGGCGATCCGCTGGGGCAGATCAGGGTTGGCGATGAATGGCCGCCCGAACGCGATGAAATCGCCAAGACCCGCCTCGATAATCCGAGCCGCCCGAGCTGCGTCATAGAGTCCTGCATAGATGATTCGGCCGCTGAATGAGCGCCTCACATCACGGCGAAATGCCTCGGGCAAGTCGGGCGCATTCGCCCAGTCCGCTTCGGCAATCGACAGGTAAGCAACGCCTGCCTGCTCAAGCACTTTGATTGCCTCAATGTAGGTTTGATGTGGATCGTCCTCTACGAAGCCGATATAAACCCGGTCTTCGCTGGTGCTGGTGAACAGCGGTGTGAAGCGCACGCCGACGCGCTCCGGACCTGCAACCGCACTGACAGCCTGAACCACTTCTCGCAGAAAACGCAGGCGGTTATCCAGCGAGCCACCGTATTCATCGTCGCGCTGGTTTGCATGTGTCGAGATGAACTGGTTGACCAGATAACCGTTGGCCGAGTGAATCTCCACGCCGTCGAATCCGGCGCTCAGCGCATTTCGCGTTGCCTGGGCGTAGGCCTCGACCAACTCCTTGATTTGTGGAACGGTCAGTTCGCGGGGCATGGACGGCTCGACGAGTGTGCCAGCGCCTGGAGAGGTTTCGATGAAGGCCTTCACGTTCAGTGCCTGGATCGCAGAGGGCGCAATCGGCGCAGCATGTTCTGGCTGCAGTTCGGTATGAGAGACCCTGCCAACATGCCAAAGCTGCGCGAAGATCACGCCGCCTTCGGCATGCACTGCGTCGGTCACTTCGCGCCATCCGTCAATCTGAGCCTGGCTGTAAATCCCCGGCGTCCAGGCATAACCCTTGCCGCGCGGCTCGATCTGGGTTCCTTCGCTGACGATGAGGCCGGCGCTGGCGCGTTGCCGGTAGTAGGTGGCCATGAGAGAGGTGGGAACATCGCCGGGCTGACCGCTTCGCTGACGGGTGAGCGCAGGCATGACAATCCGGTTTTTCAGGGTATGAAAGCCCAATGTCACCGGTTCAAAGAGTGAGCTGTGGTGCATGATTCGATTCCTTTTGGAGCGTACTTCAGTCGCCGCGCAGTGTTTACCAACTGCGACAACTCAGGTGATCGGGAGGGAATAGTGGAAGGCGTAACAACGCCTTCCACCCAAGCTCATTCAGGCTGCCGGGTGGCTGAGCTGCTTCACAAGGACCTGGGCGGCTTCAGTTGAAGAGCCTGGGTTTTGACCCGTGATCAGCAGGCCATCGCTCACCACGTAAGAGCTCCAGTCCTCGCCTTTCGAATACAGTCCGCCGTTAGCTTTGAGTTCGTCCTCGACCAGGAATGGCACCACGTTGGTCAGGCCGACAGCCTCTTCTTCGGTGTTGGTGAAACCTGTGACGTGTTTGCCTTCGACCAGCGGTGTGCCGTCAGGCTTTTTCACGTGTCGCAGGACGCCGGGTGCATGGCAGACGAGGGCCGCAGGCTTGCCGGAGGCCAGGAATGATTGAATCAGTTGGATGGAGTTCACATCTTCGGCCAGGTCCCAGAGCGGACCATGACCACCTGGATAAAAAACGGCGTCGTAGTCTGCCTGGGAGACGCTGTCCAGACGCACGGTGACTGCCAGTTTTGCATTCGCTTCGGCATCGGCCTCGAAGCGGCGGGTCAGATCGGTTTGAAACGACGGTTCATTGCTTTTGGGATCAAGTGGCGGCTGTCCACCTTTAGGCGAAGCCAGAACAACTTCTGCTCCCGCTGCCAGAAACGCGTAGTAGGGCGCAGCCAGCTCTTCCAGCCAGAAGCCGGTCTTACGACCGGTGTTGCCAAGGGTGTCGTGGGAGGTCAGGACCATGAGGATTTTCATTGGGTGATTCCTTAACAGGTAGAGGGTAGTGAGTAATGAGACAGCTTCTGGAATTAACACGTAGACCGGTCGTCTACGATTCGAATAAATTATTCAACGTGCAGCGCTACAGTGGGCGCTAACAGGGCTAACGAGGAAGCTGGGGTGAAAAACTTCAGTCCGGTATTCATGAAGGATTAGCGCTACTCGGTGAATGTGTGGCTAAACTAACAGCAATTAGACCAGTCGTATAGTGGCGCTTCAATTTTTTTTGCTCCGCCTTGGGGGGGCAAATGGCGTAGCCTGCCTGCAGGTCCTGACCTTAGCGGATGGGAAGCCGCCCACGACATTTAGTCTGCACACAGAATCAGGAACGCTTTCCATGAAGCCAAGGGTCTTCGACACTCATGACATGGACTTTGACTTGGGGCCTGATGCCGCAGCCAACTGGTCTGACGTCATGCTTGAGCACCATGGGCTGTACTGTCGGTTTGATGAGTCACGCTCAAGCAGTTCCACATCGAAAAGCTGGACGCTGGGCAATATTGGCATGACCCAGGCTGACCTGGCGTCTGTCGTGTTGGCTCCCGTTGGGGAGGAGCAATCTTCCTGGCAGGGTGATTGGCTTTACCTGAAGTTGATGACCGGCGGGCATGTAGATATAGAAGAAGCTGGAAATCGGCATCGCTTCAAAACCGGCAGCATGTTTTTCATTGACCCTGAACGGTCGTTCCAGGAGTCGTTTACCGACCGCGGCCAAATGACCGTTCTGCGCATTCCCAAGCCCGGCTTGCGTGATCGAGGACTTCGATATTCATTGTCTGAATTGGTAGTCGCTGATATGAACTCGGCTGACATGCGCGCCACCCGCGAACTGATTAACTGCATCGCGCAGCAACAAATCGCGCCCAGCCCTTTGATCCGCGACTTGATGGGCCGACAGCTGTTCGAGCTGATAGACGCTATTCTGGGTAGTTCTGGGGATAAGGCAACGTCTCGCAGTACCGACGTCGTACTGTTGCGAGCGAGACGTTACATCCACACATCTTTAAGTGATACCGGACTGGACACTACGGCGATTGCCGCCGCCGCGCATGTCTCGGTTAAACACTTGCAGCGCTTGTTCAGAAATCAGGACACTACGGTAATGCGTCATGTCTGGTACGTCCGCTTGCAGCACGCACAACGGCTGCTGACCGCCACTCAAACGCTCAGACCCAGCGTCCAGGAAGTCGCGTGGCAATGCGGATTCGCCACCGCAGCCCATTTCAGTCGTGCCTACCGCGCGGAGTTCGGCATTTGCCCGTCCCAGGTTCAAGTTAACGCTTCTTGAAAATCTTTCAATAACGCTTTTCAACACTGTCAGTGAGATGAAAAGCGCCTCGCAGACATCCAGCAAGCGCCTTTCAGATAACGGGTGTGTTTCCTCTGGGCCATAGAATCAGTCACGTCGTCGCAGACTGATTTATCCCCGTAGCTGTTGCCTGGTCGCATCAGCCGTAAAACCCATTATTAGTCATTCGCTGTATTGATTGCGCTATTGCTCCTCGCCGTCAAAGCACAGCGATGTCCAGAGGCACCCCTATGA
>Ga0247809_1000632_pt1 | contig 16082 bp, 14 predicted proteins | sample UWRJL104311B1_FD_180951 | JGI IMG/M metagenome (GOLD analysis project Ga0247809, IMG submission 180951) | Plant litter microbial communities from Arlington Agricultural Research Station in Wisconsin, United States - UWRJ-L104-311B-1 | ecosystem: Environmental > Terrestrial > Plant litter >...
TTTAAGGAAATGTGCTTGGTGACTACTAAAAAATTAAACCAAAGCGCATACCAAAAACCCAAACAATTAACAGTCAATAAATTACATAAAAACCATAAGACTCTTTTCACTGCATTTAAACAACCTAAAGAAAAACAACGGTATTTCGCCACCATTAAGGTATGCTCTGATAGGTTTTTTCAAATCGCTGATAAAGTAATCGGTAAACCAGCTTCATGAAAGACCATCAATAGTCCGATGACTTTCTTAATATGGCCCCGGGAGTTTTTCCTCCTGCATCTTATAATTTTTTTATTACATCAAATTATTCAACTCTATAAAGGGGATGACTTTAGATCATGGCCATGCCGCCTCGAGCTTCTGACTTGGGAATTGAATTGTATATTTTACGGTTGATAATGTCCACTTCAGGGATTTTTAAGATTGAAAAAACAGCTAACAGGTTACTTTTGGTTAAGCAAAGACAATAGGTCTATACCAAAAACCAGAGTTATGAAAAACGAATCAAATATCAACAGAAGACGTTTCTTATCCGCCACAGCGATTACCATTGCGGCGAGCCAATTGGGCATTATCGCTTTTGCTTCCGCAAACGGTGCCTTAATTGAGAAGGTGGATGCACAGGTTTCTTCGGAAACCATGTTTGAGTTTGGTGCAATTAAGCAAGTGAAGGCCGGACTTTTGAATGTAGGTTACGCAGAGGTAGGCCCATCGGAAGGAGAGACTGTTATTTTATTGCATGGATGGCCATATAGCATTTATAGTTTTGAAAAGGCTGCAGATATCCTGGCCCAAAAAGGTTATCATGTGCTCATCCCACACCTTCGCGGGCACGGTTCGACAACCTTTCTATCTGCTGACACACTAAGAAACGGCCAACAATCAGCGGTAGCGCTGGATATCATAGCCTTCATGGATGCGCTAAAAATCAAAAAAGCAATTCTGGGGGGATTTGACTGGGGCGCTAGAACTGTCAATATCCTGGCTGCTTTATGGCCTGAGCGCTTTAAAGGCATGGTTTCGGTCAGTGGATACCTGATTGGAAGTCCCGCAGGCAACAAGGCTCCCTTACCGCCTAAAGCAGAACTGGCCTGGTGGTACCAATTTTATTTTTCCACTGAGCGTGGAGCGTTGGGCTACAAGCAAAACACAAAAGACTTCAATGAACTGATCTGGAAGACGGCCTCTCCTAAATGGAAGTTTAATGATGCCACTTTCCAGCGGGCCTCCTCTGTATTTAATAATCCAGATCATGCCGAGATTGTGATTCACAACTACAGGTGGCGTCTGGGCTTGGCAGAGGGCGAGTCAAAATATGACCAGTACGAGAAAAGGCTGGCTTCCGGTCCGGATATTAATATACCAACGATTACCATGGAAGGTGATGCCAATGGTGCGCCACACGGGTTACCTAAGGATTACCCTAAAAAGTTCAAAAGCAAATATGAACACATTGATCTTACAGGTGGGATTGGCCACAATCTTCCAGAAGAAGCACCTAATGAATTTGCACAGGCAATCATGAAAGTGGCAACAACGAGTTAAAAATAGCATAAAAATACAACCATACCATTAACCAATAAAATTTTAAGAACATGAGTACTCAAAACTTAGTGGAATCAGAAAACACTTTAGGAATTAAAATTAACAAAGTCCTTTATACAGGCAAAGTGCATATCAGCGGAGGGCGTGACGGTTATGCTAAAAGTTCAGATGGGCATTTAGATTTACCACTTTCTTCGCCCGGTACCGGAAAAGGAACAAATCCTGAACAATTATTCGCTGCAGGCTGGTCGGCCTGTTTCATTGGTGCAATGAAACATAATGCACCAGGATTGAAGATAGCGCTTCCTGAAGAGACTGCGATTGATGCAGAGGTAGATTTAGCCATGGGTGATGACGGATTTAACCTTCAGGCGAGACTGAACGTATTTCTTCCCGGCTTGAGCGAAGAAGATGCAAGAACAGTAGTTGAGGCTGCCCACAAGACATGCCCTTATTCCAAAGCGAGCCGTGGAAACATTAATGTTGAAATTACGGTAACAGTTTAGATTGGTTTGCCCCAAGAACGTAATCGTTCGAGGGGCTTACCCTTAAAAAAAAATCCTGCCATGGATTTTTGGCAGTTTACCGTTGAAGTAAAGCTGAGATGATTCTCCATTCAATGCCAAAATCATTGGTATAACGGATGTAACCAGAATTAGGATTAATTTTTTGTATATTAAACCTTGTTTTGAAAAACTGGTTTTTTAAAGGTTTTAAAGGAGGAAGTTATGAGTCTACGTCGTAATCGATTCCCAATATCAGTTGAAAAGAACTTAATACCTTATTAACTAATTTCTCATGAGAGCTCCATTAGAAAAAGTGTTGCGTTTGATTAATTTAGCTGATGTTGAACACAAAGCGCGATATACTTTTCTCATCGCCACTATTATCATTACATTCTGTGCTCCATTTAATAGCTCTGCACAATATTACCCTTCACCTAAATTAACCTCTTCTGCAAGTTTAGCGGAATTGCATAAAAATCTCAAAAAAAGCAGACCGGGAACGCATCAGATTAACCTTCTGAATTCTCTTGCAAGTCTATACCTTAGCTTTCCGGCCAAACGCCAATCCGATATTGAATCTGCCATATACTACTCAAAGCTTGCATTGAATCAAAGCGTTGTAGCAGATGATCGTATGGGTAAATCGGATGCTATTTTATTGCTCAGCGAGTGCTATTCTTACATAAGGGATTTGAAGCAGGCGGAACAACTTTTAGTACTTTCCGATAGTAAAACAAAGGTCAGACTTTTAATTCAGCTTTCATTTTTCTTCTGGAATTCTGCTTCTGAAAGAGACTTAAATAAATGCATTGATTACGCAAAGCAGGCCATTATTCTAAACAGCAACACTGGGCAGGAATCTCTAACATTGATGGCAAAAAGGATGATTGGCCTCGCCCACGTTACGCAGGGTAGCGCTGGTGCTGAAAAGGAGTTGCTCGAACTTGTTCCAATCCACAAAAGTAAGGGTATAAATGCACTTCAGTACATCTATTTTTCATTAGCTTATCTGGCTCGAATGCAGGAAAGGCAGCCGGATGCTTATAAATACATTCAGTCTGCAGTTGATGCAGTGAGCACAACTAAAGATTCAATAGCGGGCGGGGACGTTTACTTCCTGAAAGGCATTATCCTTACCGGCCAGGAACAGTTTCAACAGGCCAAAAACGCAATGGAGACTGCCTTAAAATACTATGAACGCCATTCCGGAATGTATTCCATTTCGAGCGTGGATCCGCATAACCAGCTCTCGATCGTGTATGATAAAATGGGACAGCCCAGCAAGGCGCTTGCTTACACGATTTCTGTCATGAAAAAATATCCTGCAACAAACTACCTGGATAGTTTGGATTATCTGGAGCGCCTTGGTCAGGCCTACCGGGAGCTTAAGGACTATAGGAATGCAGAGCAGACTTTCAGCAAAAAACTGAGCCTTCGTAAGGCGCACAAAGACGAGAATATTAATGATGAGTACAGTTTTGCCCAACTTTATGTTGAATCAGGACAATACCATAAGGCCAGGCCACTCATCAACCTTCTTTTAGAGTCTGAAGGATATAAAAAGTTCAGAACAAGTCGTAAACGGCATTTACATTATATCGCCTTCCTTACCGATTCAGCTACAGGTCGATACCAGTCTGCAATTAGGCACCAAAGTTTTTTGATCAATGAGGCCAATGTAAATTCCAGGCTTGAAAAAGATAAACTTGTTAAGGAGCTGGAGGTAAAATACCGCACACGGGATCAGCAGCGGGAGTTAACGCTCAAAAACCAAAACATTAAACTGTTGAGAAAAGGCATCATTGGCGAACAGCAAAAGGTTCGTCAGTCCCGTCAGATCCTCATGCTGGGCATTGGGGCAATCATTTTGTTAGCAATTATTCTGATTTTGGTTATCATACTACTAAAAAACAACAAAGCGAATTCCAAGCGAATTTCCATAAAAAACCAGATTCTTGAAAAGTTGCTGGATGAGAAGGAATGGTTATTCAAAGAGATCCATCACCGGGTAAAAAACAACATGCACATCATCTTTTCCTTGCTGGAAAGCCAGGCAAGGATGGCCGATCGGGTTGGCCGGCAGGCGCTAGAAAAAAGCAAAATCAGGGTATATGCGATGTCACTCTTTCATCAGAAGGTATATCAATCAGAAGATATGGAGCAGGTGGATTTTGCGATGTATGTGGAAGAGCTTTTACGCTTTATTTCTGAAACATTCGATTTAAGCGACCGAAAGATTAAGATTAGTTTGGATATGGACCACTTCTTGTTTCCGGTCAAGACTGCAATGGTGCTAGCCTTGATTGCCAACGAGGTATTGACAAATGCTGTCAAATATGCTTTCAAAAACATGAGGTCGGGTGAAATTAGGGTATCACTAAAAAGGAACAAGCAAGACTACAGTTTCATTATCAGTGATAATGGCATTGGTCTTTCGCAAGAGAACCTTACCCAAGGAAAATCACTGGGCATGGATCTTATACATGGGCTATGCGGCGACATTGGGGCAACCGTCGACTTTGACACAACTGCGGGCACCAAAGTTACGATTCAGTTCCAAATTAATAATGAATCTGAAAATCAAGATCTTACCCGTTATAAGAAAGAAACTTTGGAGCCTTAATTGACATAATACCAGAAAACATCGGTGTATGAGAATTCTAATATGGCAAACTTCCTTTTTCCAACGCTTATCGTTTCTCCATTTAGCTGACGCATTAGTTAATATTACAAGTATTTTCATCAAAGCTTAAAATAAGCAGATCAGCAAATGAATTATCGTTAGAGCGAATAATATCTTAAAGGCTTAGTAACATGCAAAGTTTCTCCCCCATTTTTAATGGCGATTGCCAAATCATGCTTTCTAAACAAATCAGACTACAATTTCAGCTGTAAGGGGCTTCGGACTTATCTTAAGAAAATCAGGGCCTATTTTGATAAATGTTCCTTTGAACTTTGTAAATAATACCATAAAATTCAACTAAAGTTCGACCTCAGTAAAATAACAAAAAGCTGCTCCTATAATCATAGAAGCAACTTTTTATTATTCCAGTCAAACGCTGAACAGTGAAACATTTTTATACCTTTTGAGCTGCTGAAATCTCACCCGTTTTTTTATTCTGCAGCAGGCCAATCAATTCCCATTTCTGGTCAATTAGCGAACCAGGGATGATGATAGATGTTGTACCAGAAAATTTTCCATTTAGGGAAACTTTTGAGAGTTTTCTAACCATCTGAATATGGTCGAGTGACCGTCCGGCATTCTCACCATTTAATACATTGGTAACACCCTTTTTCTGAACCAGGGCAAGCACGAGTTCATCTTCATTGCCCGCATTTTTTATTTGATAATTAACTACTAGTAGCGTTGCATTATTTTGCACAGTAAGATTTAGTTCTTGACCATGTTTAATGCTTTGCTGATTGGCGATTTCTTTTCTGACATCCCCTTCTTGTGAGCCAACTGATTCAGCATTCCCGTTAATGACCAACTGAGGAGTATAAACCTGTGCATTCAACCAGTTACTATAGCTGTATTGTCTGCGTGTATTTTCGGCACTTCCATAAAAGTCCCTCCATCCTAGATTGTCAAAATAATCGACATGATATTCCAGAATGTAAACTGGTTTTTTCGCGGACTCGTTTGCCAATTTTCCAAGTAAGTCTTCTGCTGCAGGGCAGCTATTACATCCTTCAGAAGTAAAGAGCTCCAGGACCACGAGGTTTTTCCCTGTTTTAGGCTGGTTTTGTTTTTTTTCTTCAGCCCCACTATCGAAACTAAATAATGCGATTGCGATGCAGGCGATCACTACAGCGATTAATACGGTTATATTTTTAATCCTTTTCATAACTTTTTTTTTCTGTAAAATTATTCATTATGAAGCCCCTCTGCCACCAAAACCTGCCCGTAGCAGACGGATCTATGACCAGAGTAGACAGGTTAAGGTTAAAACCGACAGGTATTTCAAAAAATAGCCTCAAATTCGGAATGTATGCCAATCGCTTCAGTTAAAACCCGGTCTATGGTGCTCATCAGATATAAGTGATCTAATCGAGCTGTCCTTGATGAATCTTAAAATTGCATTCAAGCTAAGGCAATTCAAAGATATATGTAGCAATTTATAAACCAGGCCATGATTTTAATTTTAATTATTAGAATCAGGAAACATATATGTGGGTTTATAAAAAAAATGCTATCCCAAGCTGAAGGATAGCAAAAAAGATTTCAGGTAGAAACTGAAATCATAAAGAAATATGGCTTAGTTGGGAAATGCAGAGGGTCGATGGGAAAATATATATTCTATACGCTGCTGCTCAGTGTCTGCCTTTCCGAATTTATCTTTGATGGGACTTCCCTTTTCAAGATTATATTGAATGAGGGTTTTACCTCCGGACGAGCTGATGGTTTTTAAATGCTCCGCACTCAAGAGTTTACCATTCTGATAACTTCCATACCAGTATTTATTACCCACCTGCCTATAAACGACTAGGGTATAATGTTCTCCCGGCTGGTGCGTCTGATAATCGGAAAGAGCGGCTTGTAGAGCCAGCTGATTTCCATATAAAACGGACATGGTTTGCGCTTTCCTGTTGGCGAATGAGCTCATAACCTGAAGATTTCCGGCGTCGAACATCTCCCTGGTATCTTCCTTTGACGGGACGGATGGCTTGCAAGCTGGGAAGATAGTGAAAGAGATAAAAATAAGAAATAGATATTTCATGGTAGTGGTGTATTAAGCAAATGAATTAATTAAGTTCTTTATTGAGTAGTGGAAGATTAAATACATAACCATTTTCCTTTGCTACTTTGTGACAGTTGAAGCAGGTGGTATTAAAAGCAGGCGTTGCGCCGTAAGGTTCTAATTTGATGCCATTAAACTTTGCAAATCCCCAGCCTTTGGTTTCAGGAAATCTATTGTCGTCCTTAGTCATAATCTGTACGCTATTTAAAGAGCCGGGCTTAATGTCCCCATTCTCGCTTTCAATACTGTTCCATACCACCTTAACCAATACAGTACCTTCTGGAAAATTTTTAATCTGATTGGCCTCAATGGCTTTTACGGCTATCTGATTGGCATAAATAATTCTGATGCTATGGTTATCAAATCTGTTGGTTGTACTGATCACCTGCCAGTTTCTGAAATCTTCAACATAGTTTACCCCGTTGGAGGCGGCAAGCCCCTTCACCGGTGTTTTTATCTGATCCCTAAAATCCTGATATTCTTTATCGCCCTGATTGATAACAGTTGAATCATTATACTTGGGCGGACTGAGGGTATTGACATATCTTTTTAATGTTTCCAGATCTGGGGCACTCATTCGGGAATTGGGGTGTAGAGCCAGGTAGCCTGGTAAAGGCATCCGCTCCTGGGTGACCATATTGATCATCTCCCACAGGAATCCTTGTTGAGCAGCGTTGCTTAAAGTATCCCAGGTCGATAAGTTAAATCTGGATCTTGCGGTATTGACATCATGTGCAACAAGCCAGGAAGCGGGTGCAATTTTATCGAACCACTTCAGTTCAGTTTCGTTGGAGTGGCAATCCGCGCAGGATTTTTTAAGAATCCTGGTAATTTCCTCCGGTGCTGTCATGGGATTGCTGACTGGCGGATTATTGATTTGAGTACCAAAAAACTGTAATACGATCATCACCGTGAAAAATACGGGAATAATTAACCAGAGTCTTTTTTTCGAAAATGTTTTAGGCTGCTTCATGACTTTTTTTCTTCAAATTAATCAAAGCACGCCGCATTCAGGAAATGGCTACTGTTGAAATGGACAAAGTCAGTCCTGAGGTAGACAAATGAACTAGTCACCGCACAGATTGAAGCGTAGGAAATTTTTATTTAAACATTTTTGTTAAACAAAAAAGAAAAACATTAACTTTGTGCCAGAAGCCGACGTATTATTTAATTACAGGCAAATTATGAGTTTAATTATTAAAGCACTTGGTTATACGCATCCTGACAATGAAGTATTGTTTAGGGATTTAAACTTCACACTGGGTTTAGGAGATAAGGCTGCCCTGGTAGGAATCAATGGCGCAGGTAAATCCACCCTATTAGAAGTTATTGCCGGGAGATTGTCTGCCAGTTCAGGAGAAGTGAATTCTTCTGAAGTACCCTGGTTTGTTCCGCAGCATTTGGGGGAGTATGATGGCTGTACTATTGCACAGGTTTTAGAGGTAGAAAAAAAGTTGAATGCTCTTTCCAACATTCTGAATGGAGACGCGGACCCACAACATTTCACCGATTTGAATGATGACTGGGAAATTGAGGAAAAAGTAAAAAGATCCCTGGAAAAGTGGGGCCTTTCGGATCTTTCGCTGGAAGATAAATTAGGCAGACTCAGCGGGGGGCAAAAAACCAAAGTTTTTCTAGCCGGTATGGAAATACACGAACCTGAAGTTATTTTATTGGATGAACCCTCCAACCATCTGGACAGCAAGGCCAGGAAAAAACTGTATTCACTAATTCTTCAGAGCAAGGCGAGCATCCTAGTGATCAGTCATGATAAGACCTTATTAAACCTGATGAATAAGACACTGGAGCTGAGCAAATTTGGAATTGAAACTTTCGGGGGAAATTTTGACTTCTATCAACAGCAGAAACAGGAAAAGGTGGGTGCGCTTCATGCGCAGCTCAACGAGCAGGCTAAAGCACTGAAGCAGAGTGAAAAAAAAGCGCAGGACATGGCCTATCAGCGGCAGCGCCAGGAGGCAAAAGGACGTTCAGCAGGACAAAGCCATTCGATGCCCAGAATCATTGCCGGTGGATTGAAAAGCAAAGCAGAGCGAAGTACCGCAAAGGTACTGGATGCACAACAGGAAAAAATTACTACCCTGAGCGAAACCATGCGGGAAACGCGGGCACAAATTCAGCTCTACCAGCCTTTAAAAATTAATCTAAAATCTTCGGACCTTCACCCGGGAAAAATTCTGATGGAGGCAACAGGCATTAACTATAGCTATGGCCCTGCCCCGCTTTGGACCCCTATAAGCTTCCAGATTAAATCCGGTGACCGCATTCATATAGAGGGCGAAAATGGTTCAGGAAAAACCACCTTACTCAAAATCATGACAAAACAGCTAGAGGTAACTTCGGGCGAATATTTTAGAGCTGATTTTTCATACCTTTATCTTGATCAGGATTATACGATGATTAATGCTAATCTGAGCATCTATGATCAGGTACAGGAATACAACACCAACGGGCTTCAGGAACATGAAATCAAGGCAATGCTGATCTACGCGCAGTTTGACAAAGAGTCATTCGACAGGAAATGCGACGGTTTGAGTGGAGGGGAAAAAATGAAACTTTCGCTATGCTGTCTATCTGTGAGCAATGAAGCCCCTGATGTACTGATCCTGGATGAGCCAACAAACAATCTTGATGTAAAAAGTCTCGAGGTACTTACCCTGGCGGTAAAGAACTTTGAGGGTACTTTGCTCGTTATTTCACATGATGAGTATTTTACCAAGGAAATTGGATTGCGGGGCAGTATTGTATTAAGTTAAAAAATAAAAGAGATGCCCTTAAAAAATACAGGTACAGAACAGGCGATAAAGGATACAGCGAAGCGGTTGCTTTTTGCAGAGGGCCGGCTCCATGCCACCACGCAGGAAATTGCGGATGCAGCAGGCGTGAACCGTACAGCGCTGCATTATTATTTTCGGTCGAGGGATCTTTTAATTTCTGCAGTGTTTCAGGAAGCGATGCAGGATTTGAGCAAAAGGCTGGATGAATGCATGGGTGGTGATCAGCCTTTTAAAAATAAGGTAGAATCGCTGATAGATGTTTTTTTGAAGGACATGATTGCTTTTCCTTATCAGGAAACTTTTCTGGTCACGGAGATTAACACGCTCGGCGGCGAGCTTATTGGTAACATTCAATCTAAACCTGTAAGCGACTTTCTGCTTGAGATATGGGAACAGATGGATTTGGGAAATATCGAAAAAGGTAATCCGCTTCAGTTTTTAATGAATCTTTTTTCACTGCTATCCTACCCGTTAATTATGGCCCCACTCTATCGTAAGCTTTTTCAAATTGACAAACCTGACTTTGACCTGCTGATTCAAGAGCGGAAATCTTTAATCCTAAAACTGTTGTTAAGGGCATCATAATTGAAAACCAAATACAGAATCGTAATTATTTGTCATACAAATGCCAACTATAAGCGCAAACCAGTCTTGCAAATGACGGTTATCCAATTCCATTACCGTAATTCAAACCAATAACCAGCAGAAAAAAATCCTGCCGGACACAGCTGAGGGCAGAATTGAACTAACTTCTCAAATCTAAAATTCCAATTCCAATTACTGTTACTGGTATACTTCATGATACTAACTACAAAAGTATACCAGATTACATATACATTTGTTCTAAATAATTACAATTGATATGAACTTACAAGGTAAAAAAGCCCTCGTTACAGGAGGCAACAGTGGTATCGGATATGCTACTGCTAAAGAATTAAAAGCTCAGGGAGCAGAAGTAATCATCACCGGCCGTAGAGCAGATGCATTGAAACAAGCTGCTGAAGAGCTGGATGTAACCGGTATTGTAGCAGACCAAGGCCAGCTTTCAGCAATCGAAAACCTGGCAGCAAAAGTGAGCGAGGATTTTGGTAAAATCGACATTTTATTTATTAACGCTGGTGTATTAGAGATGGCTATGATTGAGGCTGCGACTGAAGCTAATTATGATAACATGATGAATGTTAATTTTAAAGGTGCATTTTTCACATTGAGTAGGTTTATTCCAATCTTGAATGATGGTGCATCTGTTGTATTCTTATCTTCAAATACCGCATCGATGACTGGCCCGAGTGGATCAATCTATTCAGCAAGCAAAGCAGCATTAAATTCATTGACCAAAAATGCGGCAATTGAACTTGCCCCACGCAAAATCAGAGTTAATGCAATCAGCCCTGGTCCAATTAAAACTGAAATCATGAAAAAAGCAGGATTTGAAGGTGAGGCTATGGATCAATTAAATGATTATATGATTAGCAGAATTCCATTGGCAAAAATCGGAGACGCGGCAGATGTTGGAAAATTAGTAGCTTATTATGCTAGTGATGCAGCGAGCTTCATAACCGGATCAGAAATTATCATTGACGGCGGAATGAGCCTTTAAATAAATGATATGGAAAAAGGAAATATGCGTAAGGGTAACATTTTCTTTTTCCAAAAAAGTGACGGCTGATCTTTGCATAGACCCGCCGTTTCTTTTTTTTCTAATTCATCCAGAAGTAAAAATAGCATTTTGGACATGATCGCTTTTTTCAGAGATTAATTTGTCCACTTCAACCCTCAAATTGTCTGAACAGGTTTTGACCTGTTTCTTTGCAATTCTGAGAAGGGTATATTTATAATTCCTTATCAGGGTCATTGAACTACAGATAATCGCATTTTTTTCAAAATCTACAACCAATGAAAATACATGTTTTACAACTTCCGGGCATCGAAACACCAGGCTACATTTCTTACTGGGCAGACAGAAAAGGTCATGAGATTTCCTGCACCAAGCTCCATTCAGGAGAATTCCAGTTGCCCAAAAAGGCGATGGTTGATGTATTGATTATCTTGGGCGGGCCATCCGAAGAAGATGATAACCAGATTCGGGAGCGTATCGTCCGCCAAAAAAAATTCATTCATGAGTTTATCTTAACCGGTAAAAAAGTACTCATGATTTGTCAGGATAAAGAATTCCGGATTTTAAGTGTAAGCAGGGATCTTTCTGGACCTTCAGAGAAACCTCATTGTATAAAAGGACTGGAATCACCGGACCAAAAGGAGGCCGAGCATTGGCTTCAAGTCATTTTTGATGAAAGGCTCGAAGGCTTTGGTTGGGATAAGCGGAATGGTGGAGCAGAAGAAAAGCATAATTTCGATGCAATTAATGATACGAAACCTTTTGTAGAATATGACCAGAAAGTTTCGGGCATTGAGTTTTATGCACATACGCATGGCTTCATATCCAGAAACAGCCTTTCACCAAAGCACGTTCACTATATCCACGGCCAGTATCTTAAAGCGAGAACGGATATCCATGATGGGTTTTTGCACATTTTTGTGCAAAATGAAATGATTGCAGAAATTCTTAATTATTTCATCCTGGATTCAGTTGTTGCCGCCTAAACCAATCCGGTTGATGTAACTGCCCAGCATGAGAATTGCAGTTGCACTTCCTGCTTAGCTTTGATTTTTCAAGTTTATTTAAATGTTCACCTGTAAAAGCCTATAGTCGAAGTGATGATAGGTATCCAATACAAACCTGCTCATTAAAGTTGGCCAATGGAAAAATTAGGAATAAAGGGCGGAATATCTTTCCGAACCTAAAAACGGCAGATACTCCACTCCCCTTACCTCACCTATGTGTCGGTAGATTTTAAGACCTGCACCTGAGCGCAGCTTTGTTACTAGTAGGTTAGATCCAATTTTAAGCGGGTCTGGATCAGTTCAGAAATATACCACTGCTCATCGAGTTTTAAAAATTTGCCATGGTAATGCCCGAAGCCATGAAGGCTTTTGAATTGTTTGCCCTGTTCATCCTTTAAGTTATTTTCTATGGTGCTTTCCGGAAATATTAGGTAGTCTTCCATAGCGAATATGCCTGTTGCATTTTCAGAAGAGATTACCTCTACCTCGTATGAAAAAAGATGATGAATTGCAACGGCATCTTTCACACTGGAGGATATGGTTGATGATATACTTTCGCGCCCTTTCATTTCGATAATAGGATCTCCTGAAACATCCAGCGGGGTAAAAGTTCCCTCTGAGGTAAAAAGATCAGAAAGCCTTTTCCAGTCTTTACTGTCTGCAAGGTAAACATATCGGGCCATCAGGGCCCTTATCTTTTCTACGGTTATTAAGTACTCTTGATCTGATATTTTCATTTTTAATGAATTTAATTTTTCTACGGGATAATTACGTTCCTAGATTATTTGACCTTTTATTGTTTAGCGGGCAGAAACGACAAACAAAAATAATCCTATAGCTACCTGGGCTAAACGGTTATTTGGATGGAGTGGACAAAAGCGCAGGCCAACAAGACAATACAGACCATATTGAGTTACGTAAATAGTGCGGGAGACATGGCATTCGGCAAATGGATTCAACTGCCAATGTATGTGGTTATTATTTAAACGCGGAACTAATGTATTATTAGGCAGCTACAACCAAAAAAAGCCCGGCAAAAGATGCCGGGCAGAGTGATTAATTTTTGGGATGTAAGGTTATTTACCTAAAAATGCATTTGTTGAAGTCACAAACATCTCAGGGTTCTGGAAAAATGAAGCATGCCCGGCATCAGGGTAAATGATGATTTTGGCATTAGGAATGCTTTTAGAGATATTTACGGCATTGATAACCGGTACCGGCAAATCATTTTCACCCTGTACAATCAATACAGGTTGAGTGATTCTGCTAAGCTCATTGAATGCTTCTGGATATGGCTGTGCCCAACCCAGCACGGCTGTTAATTCTGCCAAAGATGCATCCTGAGTCAGAGGTAAGTCACGGTCAGTAGTGCGTTTCTGAGCCCTGTCCCAAGACCTTTTACCAGCAGCGATGCTGGTAGGTGAAGAAGTGAAAGCGAATTTCAAAAATACTTCTTCAGGGGTCAGCCCTGCAGTTGCAGCAAGTAAATTCGGAAGGTTAGAAAGTCCCTGACTACCTTTAGGACCTGTACCTGTCAAGACAAACCTTTCCACCAGTGCGGGTTCAGTCAGCACGATCTGTTGGGTAATGAAACTGCCCATTGAAAAACCAAGCAGGTTTACTTTCTTAAAGCCAAGGGATTTGATGAAAGAAACCGTACTCTTTGCCATATCGGCAATGTTATCTGGAGTTTTTCCAGTACTTCTGCCAACACCAGGTAAGTCAAAAATAATAACCTTGCTTTTTGCAGCTAACCCGTTGGTCACTGCAGGATCCCAGTCATCCATTGTACTTCCAAGGGAGGATACCATTATTAGTGGAGTTCCATCTCCATCACCAAGTACACGATATGCAATTTTCGCATCAGCGCCCGCAAGGTATTGGGTAGGAGCATTTTGATGATAATCCTTTTCTACAGGAGTATTTTCATAATCTTTTTTACAGGCGGCTAGTCCGACCGTTAAGGCAATCAGAAGTGCCATTCTTTTCAACAATGTGAATCTCACGTTTTTCATAGTTTAAATTTTTATTATTCCAAAATTAGCGAGCCATGGCGGTGGATTCAATGCAGATAGAGCTTAAACGGACAAATCCTACTGCGACGTGGACACAAGGAAGCCCAGATTATTTTGCTTATGGTGATGATTGAAGTATTATGGCTGGACTGGGTATACTGAAAATAAAATGGCCTGTTCAGGGGATGTTGAACAGGCCAAAGCAGTTTTAGCTAAAAAGGAATATTATTTATCTGTTTTCCATCCATGATAAGAAAGCAGGGGTCTTTTCTTTATTGATGAGCAGTTTATCAGGGGTATCAATAACCAGGCGGACAAACAGTTTACGAAGGAAATAGTGTTCAATATCTTTTATGGCCTTAAAGTTTACAAGATACTGCCTGTTAAAACGAAAGAATTGCTTACTGGAAACCTGTGCAGTGATGTGATCCAGGGACTGGTTGAGGGTGTATTCCTGTTTATCGAAACACATGATTGTAGAGGAATCATTATGGATGTAAAAGAAAGCGATATCCTCGGTGCGCACGGTCGTATATTTCTGACTTTTAAAAACAAGGAAACTTTCCTTAGCCGAGGCGCTTGTCAGTTTTGTCAGCAAATCACTCAGATCAGGCACAACTTTCTGTTGGAAGAAATTCTGAAGACCATCGACTTTATTGAAAGCTTCCTGAATGTCCTGCTTTGAAAAAGGCTTAAGGACATAGTCCACTCCATTTCTTTTAAAAGCTTCAAGGGAATACTCATCAAATGCGGTACAAAATATAATCGGACAGGTAATTTTTACCTGATTGAATATTTCAAAAGAAAGACCATCTGCCAACTGAATATCCATGAATATAACATCGGGCTGGCCATTTTCCTTTAAGGCAGTAACCGACTCATCAATGCTTTGAAAAGGACCTGTGATTCTCGCGCCGGGGCGAAGGCCTAAAATAATATTTTCAAGGGATTTAGCTGTTTTCAGCTCGTCCTCAATTATGACGATGTTCATAGATTAGGGGAAGTTTAATTCTAAAAATGTTTTTCTCGTTACTGATGATAATTGGTTTTTCGATCAGGTGTTCATAGCGAAGCGCGATGTTTTTAAGTCCAACGCCCAATGAATTATGCTCAACTTTCTTCAGGCGGATCGGATTCTCAAGTACAAGGGCATCATCCTGGGTATATAATGTAATATGGAGTGGAGCGCCGAGCGAAACAACATTATGTTTAATACAGTTCTCAATTAATAACTGAAGGGTAAATGGCGGAACAAGGGTTTGCAAATGGTCAGAGCTTAAATGGGAAGTAAAAGTAAAACCTCCATCGAACCTCGCCTTCTGAAGGAAAAGATAAGCATTAACGATTTCCATCTCCTCATTTAAGTGTATCAAATCCAGTTTTCGGCTTTCCAGCGTAAAGCGGTAGAAATTGGAAAGTTTTAAAATGAAGTCTACCGAATCTTTATCTGAAGTTTCCACCATTGCTTTTAAAGTATTCAGGCTGTTGAAAAGAAAATGCGGGTTAACCTGTTGTTTAAGCATTTCATACTGGGCACCCAGGCTGTCGTGTTTTATCTTTTCAAGCTCCATATTAACCTGTTGGTTTTCATAATTCTGCTGAATGAGGTGCAGAAACATGTAAAATATGAGGTTAATGAGAATACCCCTTACTTCGACCATCAGCATAACCGGACCAAAGTTTATATGCGAAAGAATCAGTTGCTGGAGGTAGGCCAGGAATAGCATGACAACAATACCTATAAGTAACGTCTTAAATAACTTGGAATAAGAAATACCCTGGTTCGCACCTCTTGAAGACTTTCGCGAAAGCATAAAGATGTTAAGGTACCACATCAGTAGGGCAAATAACGCC
>Ga0247809_1000635_pt1 | contig 16026 bp, 13 predicted proteins | sample UWRJL104311B1_FD_180951 | JGI IMG/M metagenome (GOLD analysis project Ga0247809, IMG submission 180951) | Plant litter microbial communities from Arlington Agricultural Research Station in Wisconsin, United States - UWRJ-L104-311B-1 | ecosystem: Environmental > Terrestrial > Plant litter >...
TCTTTCTGGCGTCTGACTTCTGGAAAGTGCATAATTCCTGCTGTTGAAATAAGATTCGCCTAAAAATGAAGGAATGATTGCCAATAACAACATTAAAATCAGCCAGGGATTAAAAGCAATTAAGCCAGTAAGCAGAAATGCCATGGATATAAAATCCTGAATCTGGCTCATCACCTGGGATAGTAAAATTGTGCGGCCTACCGTCTGTTGCCTCGCCCGTTCGAGCTTATCGTAAAATACAGAATCTTCAAATTGATCTAAATCCAGTTCAGTTGCATGACGCATGATGCGCATTGAGGTATGGTTGGAAAACAAATCGCCGAGCAGGCTATCCGTAAGGTTAATCATTCTGTTGAGTCCGTCGGTTAGGATAGCCAGCGCAAACTCAAGCCCGACAAGTTCCCAAAGCCTTGTATTGTCTCCTTGGGCAGCACCCGAATTCAAGGCGACAACCTGGTCGATAATAAGTTTGCCGGTGTAAAGTAAGGCCACTGGCATTGCCGAACGAAACAGGCGTAGAACAAGGCTGATCAGCGTTTTTTGAGGACTGCTCAGCCAAACCATTTTGAAAAATACAGGTAGGTTTTTGAAAGATAGCAGACGTTGTTTAAACGTAATTTCTTCCATTTTTATCGTATTCCTGCTTTTCGCCATAGTTTTGACTGAGTTTTGCTCAAATATAAATGATTCCTGTATAAGGCCTGTCGATACGGCAAATCTTATCAATAGATCCTTTGCTGGTAAAAAAAGAACAGTATGGGATGATTACCTGATGTTATTCGTACTCTTCAATGCCCAATAAATAAGTACAGGTTGAAAAAACAATCGGCCAAATCTTTTTGAATCTGTATTCAAGCCGAATGCGCTTCTTTGATTTTTATATTGGGAAATATTGCCGGGAAATACGGCAGTGAATAGTCCAGCTGCGATTTTTCCTGCCATTTGCTCATGCTTTTTAGGTGCTAAAATTAGTGCAGTACCTAAGGCGATTTCTACGAATCCTGATTGTACAACAGTGACATCCTTTTTTATTGGCACCCAGTCAGGTACCTGCGCCTGAAATTCCTTTCTTGCAAATGTAAGGTGTCCAATACCTGCAAATATCAACCCTGCACCTAATAAAATTTTAGCGGTTTTTTTTATGTTTTCCTCTTTCATGTCATGGTAATTTGATAAACTAACAACCGTGTTTAATGAAAGTTGGATATTTTTGAAAACCTGTTTAAAATTTTTTCAGATAACCTATTCCGTCACCTGTTGATTCGAAACCATGTGCTCTCCTGATTGCCTCCTGCTGTTCAGGTGTGGTATTTTTCATTTTACCTTCAGCGACCGCAATGAAAAATTCCTCCATCTTTCCCGCTGGTTGAAAAGTAATTATCATTTTAGCCGGCCCTTCGCTCGTTTTGGAAAAAGAATGCGGAATCCCCCTCGGTCCAAAAACAGTGTCTCCGGTTTTAGCCTCGTAGGTTTCCTCACCAACTTTGATTAAGAACGTTCCTTCGGTAATGAACCATACTTCGTCCTGAGCGTAATGAAAGTGCATAATCGGACCTCCTTTTTTTACTCTCGTGGATTCGTACATGTATAAGTCACCGTTAGTGTCTTTTGATGAAACCTTTGTATAAAATGTATCGCCCTCAAACAGCGTAATGGGCTTGCTGAATCTATCTGAATTTGCTTTAACCTGGAAGCCTTTTCTGCGCTCACGGAAACTTAAAGCTTCTGCGAAATTTTTAAATGGTAAAATAGAAAGCGAAATCATCGCTGAACTCGCTTTAAAAAATGAACTTCTTTTCATGGGGTTTTATTTATTTTAATAATTTTTAATTGTTTGATTGTTAGTTCAATATGTCTAATCTAATAATTATTTTTTTGAAATGTTATAGCCATTACGCGTTTTTAAAAAACTTAATTTTGCTCTCCTTTGACATTTCATCTGAAGATGTATTTAACAGCATTGATTGCGAATAAAATTATGGCTTAAAAAGTGGATAATGTCCTTAGCTTTGGGCTTTGGAATCCAAAATCAAAAAAAATATTTACAATAAATTAAATTTTTTAAAATGCTAATTTTTGTAGTTAACTTGCTTTTTACCAATGATTAAGCGCGTTTTGTAAATTTTTTGATGGTTTCTTTTTCGGTCGTTTTTAGGGGAAAGTGGGAGAAATTGGATGTGGAAAACTTTTTTGTGGTAAAAAGTGGTAAAAAGTGGTAGAACTATTTACTTTTACACTACATAAAAAGTGTAGATACCACTATGACCCATCTTTTAGGAGAATTTGATTGTAAACTTGACGCAAAAGGCCGCTTAATGGTCCCTTCTGTGCTTAAGAAACAATTGCCTGATGTAGAGCGGGAGGGTTTGGTCATTAACCGTGGCTTCGAGAAAAATCTGGTTATCTATCCAAAAAGCGTTTGGGATAAAATTGTTGCTAAGCTTAGTGAGTTGAATGTTTATGATGAAGAGAACAGAAAATTCATCAGGGCTTTTACACGTGGTGCTACGGAGCTAAGTCTAGATGCGGCTGGCCGTGTATTGTTGCCAAAATCACTTACGGAGTATGCGGGTATCGGTTCCGACATTATGTTGGCTTGTCAATTGGATAGAATTGAGGTTTGGGATAAGCAGTCGTATGAAGACACCTTAGATGGTACACCGGCAAACTTTGCGGCACTTGCTCAAAAGGTAATGGTTGATAAGAAAGGAGGGGTTGATGGAATATAATTACCACGTTCCTGTAATGCTTCAGCCCTGCATTGATGGGTTGAATATTAAACCCGACGGTGTTTATGTAGATGTAACTTTTGGCGGCGGCGGTCATTCAAAAGAAATTTTAAAGCACCTTGGGCCTGAAGGCAGGCTAATTGCCTTCGATCAGGATCCGGATGCACAGGCGAATATTCCGGCGGATGAACGTTTCATTTTTATCGATCAGAATTTCGGTTTTCTTAAAAATAATCTTCGCCTTAAAGGTTTTAAAGAGGTTGATGGCATTCTTGCTGACTTAGGAGTTTCCTCTCACCAGTTTGATGTGCCTGAACGTGGCTTCTCCATCCGTTTCAACGCGGATTTGGATATGCGTATGGATCCGAATGGCGGCTTAACGGCTGCGGAAGTTTTGAATACCTATTCGGAAGATAAGCTTCATAAGCTATTTGGCATTTACGGAGAGGTGAAAAATGCGAAGTCGCTGGCCCGTGCCGTTGTGACAGCTCGTTTGGAGCAACCTTTTACCGACATTGATAGTTTCAAAAACGCAGTTTCTGAATACATTCCTAAAGGAAAAGAAAATAAATATTTAGCGCAGGTTTTTCAGGCCTTGCGTATAGAGGTGAATGCTGAAATATCCGTATTAGAAAACTTTTTACAGCAAGCCGCTGAAGTTTTAAAACCCGGCGGACACCTTGTTGTGATGTCCTATCATTCTTTGGAAGACAGACCGGTCAAAAATTTTATGGCTAAGGGTAAGTTTCAGGGTGAGGTTGAAAAGGATTTTTTTGGTAATCAGCAGAAACCATTTAATGTAATAACACGCAAAGCGATTGTGGCTTCTGATGAAGAAATCGTCCTTAATAACAGGGCGCGCAGTGCGAAATTAAGAATAGCAGAAAAGATATGAATAAGTTCAGAGAAGAAGAGGAAATCGGACCTGAACCTAAGCTCAAGGTGAAAACAGAAAAGGTAAAGTCCGAAGATGATAAAAAGTTCAGCGAAACTTTTATCGGAAAGTTTTTTACAGAGGGTGTAATATCGAAAGAAGCGGCTACGGATGCATTGCCGTTTTTGTGCTTTCTGGCGCTTTTGGGTATGGTTTACATTGCCAATAGCCATTTTGCAGTTAACAATGTACGCCGGATTGATAAGCTGAATAAAGAAGTTAAAGAATTACGTTGGGAATATAAGTCCTTAAAAGCCGACCTCATGTTTAAAAGTAAACTAACAGAGGTTGCAAAAAAGGTTGATACCCTTGGAATAAAAGAATTAATTGAACCACCAAAAAAAATAATTGTTAAAAGCGATGAATATTAGAGCAAACATCTTGCTTCGTGTATATCTGGCATTTGGCTTAATTGTGCTCTTTGCTTTGGCGGTATTTTTACGCCTTGGTCAGGTGCAGTTTGTACAGGGACATAAATGGAAAGCGATGGCAGATAGTCTTTCCACACGGTACATGCCCGTTGAGGCAACCCGTGGCAACATCTATTCAAACGATGGTAGTTTACTTGCAACCTCTGTTCCTGAATATGAGTTGCACATGGATATGTTTGCGGGAGGCATCGCCGAGGATAAAATTTTTAATGAAAAGGTCGATTCTTTAGGGATGAAGCTCGCCGGTATTTTTCAGGACAAGTCGGCAAAAGACTATTCACGTATGCTCCGCAAAGGACGTCAGGATAGTGCGCGTTATTTATTAATTCACCGTAAAGTTGGTTATTCTGATTTGAAAACCATCAGAACGTTTCCTTTATACAATATTGGTAAATTCAGCGGAGGCTTAATCGCCGTTCAACAGAACAAGCGTATTTTGCCTTTCCAAACATTGGCGGCACGTACCATTGGTTATAAAAATGCCAATGTAAAGAATGGTGTTGGTTTGGAAGGTGCGTATACGGATTACATCAATGGTGAAACAGGTAAAAGGTTAATGCAACGCATTGCGGGTGGTGTTTATGTACCTGTGAACGATGAGGAAGAAGTGGCACCCAGAGATGGCGCGGACATCATTTCCACCATCGACATTAATATGCAGGATTTGGCTCAAAGTGCATTGGAAAAGCAACTGATAAAATATAAAGCCGACCATGGTACGGTGATTGTAATGGAAGTTGCGACGGGTGAGGTAAGGGCGGTAGCAAACTTCTCCAAGGTTGAGGAAGGTGTTTATAAAGAGAAATTTAATTACGCCATAGCAGGTAATCAGGATCCGGGCTCGACCTTCAAGCTGGCTTCCTATATGGCCTTACTCGAAGATAAGCTGGTTGATACCAATACGATGGTTGGTACCGGTAACTATCAGATTCCTGGAAAATTAATTAAAGATTCACACGGAAGTATTGGTGTGGTAACCGTTAAAAGAGCTTTTGAAGAATCATCCAATGCAGCTATATCTTATTTGGTCAACTCAAATTACCGTGATAACCCTATAAAATTTACTGACCATCTATACGACTGGCATCTGAATAAAAAAATGGAATTGCAGATTCCCGGAGAAGCTACCCCGGTAATTAAAAATCCTAAAACAAACAAAAGCTGGAATAAGAACATGACTTTGCCGCAAATGGCTTATGGTTATGAAATGCAGCTTACGCCACTAAAAATGTTGTCATTCTACAATGCAGTGGCAAATAATGGTAAATACATTGCGCCAATTTTTGTAAAGGAAATCAGAAGATTGGGCAATCCGATTGAGCAGTTTAAGGCAAGGGTGATTAATGAGCAGATTTGTTCGGATGTAACCCTTAGTAAAATTAAAAAAATGCTTGAAGGTGTAGTTACTGCAGGGAGTGGTAAAACTTATGTTTACAACCCCCTCTATAAAATTGCCGGCAAAACAGGAACTGCTCAGGTAGCAGATGCAAATAAAGGCTATAAGGCAAAGAAACAATATCAGGCATCTTTTGTGGGTTATTTTCCAGCTGATAAGCCAAAATACTCCATGATTGTGGTTATCAATGACCCTAAAGGTGGTTATTATGCGTCGATGGTGTCCGGGCCTGTGTTCAGGGAAATTGCCGACAGAATTTATGCCAGCGATATGCAGATGTACAATGATGTGCCAACAACTTTAGTTGGTAACACAGGTAATCCGCCAACTAAGGCAGGTCAGAGTAAAGCAACGCAGAAAGTGTATAAGGCTTTTGGGTTTAAGCCACTCTTTGCATCGAAATCAGAATATTATAATACTATAGATACCAGTGCAGGAACCATTTTCCAGGAGAATAGCGAGAAAAAAGGTGTTATGCCAAACGTCGCCGGAATGGGTTTAAAAGATGCGCTTTATCTGCTTGGTAATGCGGGTTTAAAAACCCGGGTTACAGGTTCGGGTAAAGTCATCAGACAATCTGTTCAGGCGGGAACGAAAGTGGGTAAGGGTTTACAGGTTGATATACAATTGGATTGAAAAAATGAATGGATGATTGAATATTGAATTAGAGAATGATTGACTAGCGACTTGCTAAAAATTCAATCATTTAATCATTCAAAATTCAATAATTAATAAAAGGATGCAATTACAAGATTTACTATATGGCGTAACAATTAAGGAGCTGGTTGGCAGAACCGACAGGGAAGTTAATGCCCTTACTTTTGATTCGCGTACAGTTACAAGTGATGCTGTTTTCTTTGCTATTGTTGGTACTGCGGCTGATGGTCACCTTTTTATAAACCAGACGGTTGAGCAGGGTGCTAAAGTTATTGTATGCGAAAACCTTCCGGAAATCGACAATTTCGATGTTACCTATGTGAAAGTCGATAATTCTTCAGTTGCCCTGGGCATTATGGCTGGCAATTTCTATGGTAATCCTTCCAAAGAATTAAAATTAGTCGGCATTACCGGAACGAATGGTAAAACCACAATTGCAACCATTTTATTTAAGCTTTTTAAAGATTTAGGTTATAAAACAGGTCTGCTGTCAACTGTAGAAAATTATATAAATGATGTTGCTGTTACCGCAACTCATACCACGCCTAATCCGGTTGCCTTAAACGGTTTGCTCCGCGATATGGTTAATGCAGGCTGCGATTACTGCTTCATGGAAGTAAGTTCACATGCTGTTTCGCAACATAGAATAGAAGGATTGACTTTTTCTGGCGCCGTGTTTTCAAATTTGACACACGACCACCTTGACTTTCACAAAACCTTCGATAGTTATTTAAAAGCCAAAAAAGCTTTTTTTGACGGCTTGCCGAAATCTGCTTTTGCCTTAACCAATATCGATGACAAAAACGGTATGGTCATGTTGCAGAATACCAAGGCTCATAAAAAAAGTTATGCTTTGAAACAACTTGCAGACTTTAAAGCGAAGATAATCGAGAACCAGTTTAGTGGTCTACATCTGGATATTGACAATGAAGATGTCTTTTTTAAACTCGTAGGCTCTTTCAATGCGTATAACCTGCTGGCTGTTTATGGTACGGCCATTCTTTTAGAGCAGGATAAATTGAAGGTATTGACACTCTTAAGCCGATTAACCGGAGCTGAAGGCCGTTTTGACTACATCACTTCCTTGGATAAAATAATTGGTATTGTTGATTATGCCCATACACCCGACGCTGTTCAGAATGTTTTGAGTACCATCGCCAACATCAGAAAAGGAACTGAACAAGTAATCACTGTAATCGGCTGTGGGGGCGATAGGGATAAAACCAAACGTCCGGTTATGGCGCAGGTTGCTTGCGACTGGAGTGATAAGGTAATACTTACATCGGATAACCCGCGAACGGAAGATCCTCAAACCATTATTAATGAAATGGAAGCGGGTGTTTCACCTACGAATAAACGTAAAACAATATCCATCTTGGATAGGAAGGAAGCGATAAGAACAGCCTGCCATTTAGCCAAAAGCGGGGATATTATTTTAATAGCCGGAAAAGGTCACGAGAAATATCAGGAAATTAATGGGGTACGTAACCACTTCGATGATAAAGAAATTTTACTTGAACAATTAAACCCGCGCAGCTAATGTTATATTTATTGTTCGAATACCTGCACAAGCACTATGATATACCTGGATTAAGGTTGTTTCAGTACATCACTTTCCGTGCTTCAGTATCTATAATTTTATCTTTAGTTATAACCACCGTTTATGGTCGCAGACTTATCGATTACCTGCATAAAAAACAAGTTGGGGAAACAGTAAGAAATCTAGGTCTTGAAGGACAGATGCAAAAACAAGGTACGCCAACAATGGGCGGAATTATAATTTTGCTGGGGATTTTAATCCCGACACTTCTTTTTGCGAATATTACAAATGTTTATGTAATCCTGATGATTGTAACCACCATCTGGATGGGCGCCATTGGTTTCCTTGATGATTATATTAAAGTTTTTAAGAAAAATAAAGAGGGATTGGCAGGCCGCTTTAAAATTGTTGGTCAGGTAGGTCTGGGACTGATTGTTGGCTGGACAATGTATTACAATCCGAATATTGTGGTTCGCCAGACAGTTCCTGATGATGTAAAAAATACCTCATCTGTTCCTATGGTATTGCGCCAGAAAGGGGAAACATTCTATTATACACAGGATGTAAAATCGACGAAAACCAATATACCTTTTTACAAAAACAATGAATTTGATTACGCCAAAGTGCTTAAGTTTTTAGGAACAGGTTACGAGAAGTATGCATTTCTTGTGTTTCTTGCCTTTACTGTATTCATTATTACCGCCGTTTCAAATGGTGCAAATATTACCGATGGAATCGATGGCTTAGCAACGGGAACCTCTGCTGTTATTGGAACAACACTTGGGATTTTGGCTTACGTATCTGGTAACGTTGGTTTTGCCGACTACCTGAACATCATGTACATCCCGAATTCTGGTGAATTGATGATTTTTGCCGGAGCATTCGTAGGCGCATGCGTTGGTTTTCTATGGTACAACTCTTATCCCGCTCAGGTTTTTATGGGCGATACAGGAAGTCTTGCCATAGGTGGTATTATCGCATCATTCGCAATTATGATTCGCAAAGAATTATTGATTCCGATTCTATGTGGTATTTTCTTAATCGAGCTGGTTTCTGTAATCATGCAGGTATCGTATTTTAAGTACAGCAAAAAAAGATTTGGGGAAGGCCGAAGAATTTTACTCATGGCGCCTCTGCATCATCATTACCAGAAAAAGGGCTACCATGAAGCTAAAATCGTAACCCGGTTTTGGATTATCGGAATTATGCTGGCAATCATGACCATTGTAACATTGAAATTGAGATAGTCGAGAACATAGAATAAGGATTAAAGAACAAAGACTAGAAGACTAAGGTGTCTTAGGTGGTAAAAAAGAGAAAATAAGTAATGAGCACGAATCAAAATACAACAAGCAATACGCAGTCAGTAATGGCGGTGCGAAGCCGTGTGGTGATTTTGGGTGCGGGCGAAAGTGGTGTTGGTGCTGCCAAGCTGGCACAGAAAAAAGGATTTGATGTTTTTGTTTCTGATTTCGGTGTAATAACTGATAAATATAAAGCGGCACTTGAGAAGTTAAGTATTCCTTTTGAATCAGAACAGCACACTGAAGAATTGATTATAAATGCGTCAGAAGTTATAAAAAGTCCGGGAATTCCGCCTAATGCTCCGATTATCAAAAAATTGGTTGCCCAAGGTATTCCTGTAATCTCAGAAATCGAATTTGCTAAAAGATATACCAATGCAAAGACAGTTTGCATAACAGGCTCAAATGGTAAATCCACAAGCAGCCTGCTTACCTATCACATTTTAAAAAATGCAGGTTTAAATGTCGGCCTTGCCGGTAATATCGGACAAAGTTTTGCTACACAGGTTGCAGAAGAAACGTTTGACTGGTATGTACTTGAAATCTCCAGCTTCATGCTGGATGATATGTTCGAATTTAAGGCAGATATCTCCGTATTGCTAAACATTACTCCTGATCATTTAGACAGGTACGATTATAAACTTGAAAACTATGCTGCATCTAAAATGCGCATCATTCAAAATCAGACAGCAGCAGATGTATTTATCTACTGTGCTGATGATGAGGAAACTTTAAAAGCAATGGAGCAGGTAAAGCTTCAGGCGAAAACGTATCCTTTTTCAATCCTTAATAAAGTTGAAACGGGTGCTTATCTAGAAAACGATACCATACACATCCTTACAGAACCAAATAAAGAACTAACCATGTCTATTTCAGAATTAGCCCTACAAGGCAAGCACAACATTTACAACTCTATGGCTTCGGGTATTGTCGCCAAGGTTTTGGAGTTAAGAAATGAAACCATTCGTGAAAGTATGGGCAATTTCAAAAATATTGAGCACCGGTTGGAGCATGTGGCTAAAATTTCCGGGATAGATTTTATCAACGACAGCAAGGCGACCAACGTAAATTCTACCTGGTATGCACTGGAAAGCATGACGACTGATGTTGTTCTGATTATGGGGGGTGTTGATAAAGGTAATGATTACAACATGCTTAAGGATTTGGTTAAAAGTAAAGTAAAGGCAATTGTTTGCCTTGGAAAAGACAACAAACGCATTCATGATGCTTTCGAAGATGATGTAGAAGTTATCGTAAATACATTTTCGGCAGAGGAGGCAACACAAATCGCTTTTCATTTAGCTAAGCGTGGAGATGCCGTTTTGCTTTCCCCGGCCTGCGCAAGTTTCGATTTGTTTAAAAATTATGAAGACCGCGGTAACCAGTTTAAAGCGGCGGTAAAAGAATTATAGAAGGAGGTTAAGCAATGTTTCAAGCTCTACTTAATAAAACAAAAGGCGACAGATGGATATGGTTAATCATCATCCTGCTTTCGCTTATATCTGTAATGGCGGTTTATAGTGCTACGGGTACACTTGCCTACAAGCGTGGAGAGGCAGTTGAAAAACTTCTGTTAACCAAGCACTTAATTTTTGTTTTATTGGGCATTGGTATGATTTACATATCCCATTTGCTTGATTACCGGTACTATGCAGGAATTTCTAAGATTTTGATGATAGTGACTATTCCATTATTGCTTTATACCTTAATTTTTGGTGCGAATGTGAACGATGCTTCCCGCTGGGTAAAAATTCCGGTTATTGGATTAACCTTTCAAACATCGGATTTAGCAAAACTTGCTCTGATTACCTTTCTAGCCCGAATGTTGACTAAAAAGCAGGAAAATATTAAAGATGTGAAGGAGTCTTTCATTCCGATAATGGGTTCGGTTTGTGTGGTATTCGTATTGATTGCACTGGCAAACTTATCAACCGCGTTAATGCTTTTTGGCGTGAGTATCTTGCTATTAATTATAGGTCGTATCAGCATCAAGCAAATCTCACTGGTTTGTGTGGGCGGGGCGATATTACTAATGTTTGTTGTTTTCTTAGGTCCAAGGAGAGCAACATATGCATCGAGGATTAAGTCATTCCTTCATCCCGAGATGCAACATTCAGACAAAACTTTCCAGGCAGATCAGGCAAAAATAGCTTTGGCTACTGGTGGTGTTTTCGGTAAAGGACCAGGTAACAGTACACAACGCAATTTCCTTCCGCATCCTTATTCGGATTTTATTTTCGCCATTATTATTGAAGAATGGGGAACGTTTGGAGGAATGGTGATTATGATGCTTTACCTGGTGCTTTTATACCGATGCATTAAAATTGTAACGAGGGCGCCGAAGGCATTTGGTGCTTTATTGGCCGCGGGCTTAAGTTTCAGTTTAACCATACAAGCTTTTGCTAACATGGCTGTGGCAGTAGGTTTAGGCCCGGTAACTGGTGTTCCGCTTCCATTGGTAAGTATGGGTGGAACATCGATGATTTTTACCAGTGTGGCCTTCGGCATTATTTTAAGTGTTAGCCGTGATGTAGAGGAAAATGTAGCAGGTAAAACAGCTGCAGATAAAACCAAGGTGAGTAATAAAGTTATTGTAGGTGAGCTGCCTGCGTTTGGGTAGCTACAAAATTTAACCACAGAGCACACAAAGAAAAGGCACAAAGAAACGCAGAGAAAATTAGATTGAAGAATTTGCCTCTTAGTGAATTGGTATTTGAAAAATAGAGGAATAGCTTAGTGCGCTCTGTGGAAACTCGATGCCCTCTGTGGTAAAAAATAGAATAATAGCTTAGCTTGCTTTGCGATAAACTTAGCACTCTTAGCGGTTAAAATGAAAAAACTTAGTGTGCTCTGTGGAAACTTGGTGCCCTCTGTGGTAAAAAATAGAATAATAGCTTTGCGTGCTTTGCGATAAACTTAGCGCTCTTTGCGGTTAAAAATAATAATTAATTAAAATGAATAATTCCCCAAAAATTATCATATCAGGAGGTGGCACAGGCGGGCATATATTCCCCGCCGTTGCCATTGCCAATGCATTAAAACGCATGGTGCCCACCTGTGAAATATTGTTTGTGGGCGCAACAGGCCGTATGGAAATGGAAAAAGTTCCTGCAGCCGGATATAAAATAGTTGGCTTGAACATCAGTGGGATTCAGCGGGGTTCTATTGTGAAAAACCTTGCTTTGCCGTTTAAGGTATTAGGAAGTGTTCGCGCCGCATTGCAGTTGATTAAGGATTTTAAGCCAGATGCAGTAGTAGGCGTGGGAGGTTATGCTTCGGGTCCGCTGTTATATGCAGCATCATTGAAAGGAATTCCCTATCTGATACAGGAACAGAATTCTTACGCAGGGATAACCAATAAATGGCTCGGAAAAAAGGCGTCAAAAATTTGTGTTGCCTTTGATGAGATGGATCAGTTTTTCCCGGCTGAAAAGATTCTCAAAACAGGTAATCCAGTTAGACAGGATGTTGTTGACATTAAGGGCAAACATTATTCAGGAGCAGAACTTTTAAAACTTGATCCACTGAAAAAAACAATATTAGTTACCGGTGGCAGTTTAGGTGCCGGAACATTGAATAAAAGCATTGAAAAGCATCTGCCTGAAATTCTGAAACAGGATGTTCAGGTTATCTGGCAAACCGGGAAATTTTATTATAAAGGCATTTCTGAAAGGTTGGGAATTGATTACCATCCGAATGTTCGCATTCTGGAGTTTTTAAATAGGATGGATTTAGCCTATGCGGCTGCTGATGTAATTATCAGCAGGGCCGGCGCGGGAACAATTGCGGAACTTTGCCTTGTTAAAAAGCCGGTTATCCTGGTGCCCTCGCCAAATGTTGCTGAAGATCACCAGACAAAAAATGCACTGGCACTGGTAAAAAATAAAGCGGCGATTTTGATAAATGACAGGTCTGCCGAAGATACTTTGGTAAATGAAGCACTAATTCTTTTAAACGATAAAGTTAATTGCGCAGCACTTTCTGAAAACATTGGAAAAATGGCTTTACCCAAGGCAGATGAAATTATTGCGAATGAAGTTTTAAAACTAGTAAGGCTGAAAGATTAAAGCGGAAAGACCAAAGCAAATCGACAACACGTCATTGCGAGGTAATAAGCAAAATAAAGCGATAGAAATAAAAAGATAACTGAACGATTGAAAGCAGGCTTTGAGCTTTGGTCTTTCAGCTTTCAACTTAAACCGGTAGAAAGGCAGCTTTAAGCTTTACCCTTTCTGCTTTAAGCTAAAAAAATGGAATTAAGTAAAATAAATAGAGTGTATTTCGTTGGTGTCGGTGGTATCGGTATGAGCGCTATTGCCCGTTATTTTGCTAAACGAGGTCAGGTGGTTTGTGGTTACGATAAAACCAGAACCAAATTGACTGAAACTTTGGAGCAGGAAGGTATTTTAATTTCTTACCTCGATGAAGCTTCAGCTTTACCTTGTGCTTTTTTGGATAATCATGAAGATACGCTGGTTGTTTACACGCCGGCGATTCCAAAAGATTCTAAAATTTTAAATCACTTTAAAAATAAAGGCTTCAGCTTAAAAAAACGTTCAGAGGTTTTAGGCATTATCAGCAAAGGCATGTTTTGCATCGCTGTTGCAGGCACCCATGGAAAAACAACCACCTCATCCATTGTGGCTCATATTTTAAAGGACACAGGTTACGATTGTACCGCTTTTTTAGGTGGCATTACCAGCAACTACAACAGCAATGTTTTATTTGGTGAGAATAATGTTATGGTTGTTGAAGCCGATGAGTACGACAGGTCATTTCTGACTTTGCATCCTGATATTGCCGTTATTACCTCAATGGATGCAGACCATCTGGATATTTACGGGGATAAAAGCCAGCTTGAAGAATCGTTTCAGCTTTTTGCAGGTCAGCTAAAGCCTGGTGGACAGATTTATGTTCATGAAGGTTTGCCAATAGCAGACAGCAGCAGCTATGCGGCAAGTGCAACTGCTGATACAAAGGCCGAGAACTTAAGGGTAGAAGGTTCAAAATTCGTTTTTGATTACAGTGATGCAAACCAAAATATTAAAGATTTAAGTCTGATGTTGCCGGGTAAGCATAATGTAGAAAATACAACGGTGGCCATTGCTATTGCTTTACAGCTCGGAATTGATGCTGAAAGAATCAAACAGGCGGTAGCCAACTTTAAAGGTGTGAAGCGTCGTTTTGAATATATTGTCAATAACGACAGCCAGATTTATATTGATGATTACGCGCATCATCCCGAGGAATTGAAAGCCTGTTTTGATGCCGTAAGACAATTGTATCCGGATAAGAAATTAACGGTTGTTTTTCAGCCACATTTGTTCACCCGGACCAGGGATTTTGCTGATGAATTTGGAAGGGTTTTAAGTACAGCTGATGAACTGTTGTTGCTGGACATTTATCCTGCGAGGGAATTGCCTATTGAAGGCATAGATTCGCAGTATTTGCTCGAGAAAATAACACTGGCAGACAAAAGAATATGCAGTAAAGGCTTTGTTATTCAATATATTAAACAAACAAAGCCTGAGCTAGTTCTGACAGTCGGCGCAGGTGATATCGATACTTTAATTGAACCATTAAAAAATACATTAAACAATGCTTAAAAAAATAAACTGGAGCGCGATTTTCACAGGTTTTGCATGGCTAATCAGTCTTGCAGGCGTGGTGGTGCTGTTAAGTTTTATTAATGTAAAAAAGCAGGGTGTAAAATGTACCGAAGTAAAAATTCTGATTCCCGGTGCTGATAACTTCATAGAAAGAGAAGAGGTAGATGAGATTTTACGAGAAGATCAAGGCGTGTTGGTTGGACGATATCTGGAGCAGATTAACATTCATCAGATTGAACAAAAGCTAAGGGCGAATCCTTATATCGGCTTCGCCAAAGTTTATGCAGATATGGATGGTGTACTTCGAATTGAAATTAAGCAACGTCAGCCTATTCTAAGAGTTTTGAATACTGTTGGGCAGGATTTTTACATTGATAACAATGGTTTAAAAATGCCGATTTCTCCAAACTTTACTGCTAATGTACTTGTTGCTACAGGAAACATTCAGGAGGTTTTTGGAACACGCATCGATACTTTGCGTACACAACTGGCGCGCGACCTTTATAAAACGGCACAATATATAAAAAGAGATACGCTGTGGGATAATCAAATTGAGCAGATAGTTGTTGACGGTAATAATGATATTGAATTGATCCCGAGAGTAGGTAACCAGAGAATCATACTTGGAAGTGCTGACTCACTGGATAAGAAAATGAAAAATCTGTTGGTTTTTTATAAGAAAGCCATGCCGCAAGTGGGATGGGAAACTTATAGGACGATTAATATAAAATATACGAACCAGATTGTTTGCGAAAAGCGTGATTCATCATTGATCGCCGCAAAGCATAAAGTATTTTCAAGCGCAGATAGCATTAACATTACCAGAAAAGTTTCTGATTCACTAATTCGTAATTCTATTGCCGATGCTATACAAAGCGATGAAATTATTGATGAAGAAAAACCGGAAAAGAAAGAAGAGAAGCCTGTCGCAGTCGTAAAACCGAAGCCGGTAACTGCGCCAACAGTTAAGCCAAAAGTAGTAGCGGCAAAACCTGAAGTGAAAAAAGAAAAACTTAAAACCGAAAGCTCAAGGCCGGTGGTAAAGAAGGAAGAACCGAAAGTGACGGCGAAAAAGCCCGAACCCAAAAAGGAAAAAACCAAAACTGCCGAGCAAAAACCCGAGCCAAAGAAAACTTTAACTTTTGCCGAGAAAATGGCAAAACAAAAAGCAGAGGCTAAACAAAAAACAGCAGCAGAAAAGAAGAATAAATAAGTCCCTAGAAAAACAAAATATATAACTCAACAAAATTAACGAATATGGACAAGGCAAAATTTACTAGTCAGTCTCCAATTGTAGTTGGCCTGGATATCGGTACTACAAAAATATGTGTTATCGTGGGCCGCCGAACACAGCATGGTAAAATAGAGGTTTTAGGAATCGGAAAAGCAGAATCTGCGGGTGTTACCAGGGGTGTGGTTTCTAATA
>Ga0247809_1000639_pt1 | contig 15992 bp, 16 predicted proteins | sample UWRJL104311B1_FD_180951 | JGI IMG/M metagenome (GOLD analysis project Ga0247809, IMG submission 180951) | Plant litter microbial communities from Arlington Agricultural Research Station in Wisconsin, United States - UWRJ-L104-311B-1 | ecosystem: Environmental > Terrestrial > Plant litter >...
AGCTGGTGGCCAAGCGTGCCGCCGAAAAGGCTGCTGCTGCTAAGGAGAACGAGGCCAAGCGTATTGCTGATGCCGAGGAGAACGACAGGAAGTTGAAGGAGCAGGAGCGCGAGATGGAACGTCTTGAGGATGAGAAGGAGCGAAAGCGTGCCGAGGCCGACGCAAAGGCTGCCGGTGGCAGCACAGAGGAGAAGAAGGACGAAGCAGCCCCAACAACTCCAAGCACCCTCGCAACCAAGTTGTCAAGCGTTACGACTGCTGCTCCAGAGAGTGGAGCATCCACTCCAGCTTCGGATGATTCTATGGGACCTCCTCCAAAGGTCAACGTTGCAGAGAAACGTGGCAAACCTGCTGCGCTCAACTTGACTCCTCTGAACACCAAGCCGGTCGAAGCACCACAGCCAAGTGCAGCTCTTCAGTCACTGAAGTCTGCTCGCTTCTTGTCTGTTCTCAATTCATCAATCTATCCAGAGGGTATCGCATCTCCAAATCCTGCCTTGAACAATGCTGTGACTACCAAAGGAAAGAGCTTCAAGTACGACAAGGAGTTCTTGTTGCAGTTCCAAAAGGTGTTCACTGAAAAGCCATCTCTCGAGTTTGCCGATCAGATCAAGACCCTCATCGGCGATGGGGATGCTTCATCCCGTGCCAACTCTGCACGTACACCAGGCGGTATGGGCCCAAGACAGGGTTCCACCAGAAACCAGCCTGGAGCTTTCGCCATGGGATCCTTTGGTGCCATGGGATCTGGCAAGACTCTTCCACCAGGCACTTCATCTACTGATCGTTTCAACATGTCCAACGGCACGATGCCTCGACCAACGATGAACAATCCACTAGCCTCGTTCAACAGACCAGGTGGTGCATTCCCTGGCGGCAGCATGTCCAGACAGCCATCCACCCATAACATGAACAACATGCCTCAGTCGCCACGCCAAGCAAGCAGACGAGGTGGTTCAAAGCGTGACAACTTCCAGCCCAACAACGCCAAAGCTGAGGCAGCAGCTGCAAAGACCATGCCTCTCACCGCTGGCCAAGAACTCAAGCCCATTGTCGTTACCGCTACCGGATGGAAACCAAGAAGCATTGGACAGACGCAATCAGCGACTGGTGCTGTCGGACCTGGTCCTTCTGGTACTAGTGGCCACATGGAGCCTGACATGGTTCAGCGTAAGGTCAAGGCCGCGCTGAACAAGATGACTCCAGAGAAGTTTGACAAGATTGCTGATCAAATTCTCGCTATTGCTGGACAGTCCAAGGATGAGCAAGATGGTCGTACTCTTCGACAGGTCATCCAGCTTACCTTTGAGAAGGCTACTGATGAGGCTCACTGGGCTTCTATGTATGCCAAGTTCTGCAAGCGCATGTTGGAGACCATGAGTCCAGATATCAAGGACGAGAGCATCTTGGACAAGAACGGTAACGTTGTGTCTGGTGGCAACCTCTTCCGTAAATACCTCCTCAACAGATGTCAAGAGGAGTTTGAGCGTGGTTGGAAGCTTGATCTTCCAGAGAAGCCAGAGGGCGAAGAAGGTGAGGCAAAGACAGAAGAAGCTGCCATGCTTTCTGATGAATACTACATCGCCGCCGCTGCTAAGCGTCGGGGTCTTGGTCTCGTTCAATTCATCGGTGAGCTTTACAAGCTTAGCATGTTGACGGAGCGTATCATGCACGAGTGTGTGAAGAAGCTTGTCGACTACACTGGCATTCCGGATGAAGCCGAGATCGAATCCTTGACGAAGCTTCTCAAGACTATCGGTGGCAACTTGGACAGTACTGAGAAGGGCAAGCCAATGATGGATGTCTACTTCCAACGTATCCAATCTATGGTTGATACGCCGGAGCTTCCAAGTCGTCTCAGGTTCATGTTGATGGATATCATTGATTTGCGAAAGGCCAAGTGGGTATCGAAGGAGGCCAACAAGGGTCCATTAACTTTAGATGAAGTCAAGGCCGAGGTATGTTCTTGATTCTATTGTATACACGAATGTTCTTGCTAACTCATTCAGGCCGACAAGGTTGCTGCCCAGAAGGCTGCCGAGAATGCCCGTGGAAGCCAGCGAGGAGGCGGAGGTCGTATGCCAATGGGTCGCGGCGATAGCCGTAACTTCTCGGGCGGTTATGGCAATCAGCCACCTCCAGACTATCAGAAGAACACTGTTGGTATTGATGATCTCCGTCGTCTCACCAACAAGAATGCTGCCAACCGGCAAGCAAGTCAGCAAATGTCTTTCGGTCCAACTTCCATGTTCTCTTCGCGAAGCAACAGCGGCCGCAAGATGGGTTCCATGAGAGGTCTAGGTGATGACTCTGGTCCATCATCGAGAACTGGCACTCCACCACAGCAAAAGGAGAAGGAGTCGACGACATCTGCAAATGCCTTCAGTCTGCTAGCAGGATTAGGATCGGGCGAAGAGAACCCAGCTTCACCACCCTCCACTACTACTTCACCTGTTTTGACCAAGTCTACTCCTGCATCCGGAGCTCAGACTCAGGACAAGCAGGACGAGTGAATATTGTTTCTCACATCTACACAAAAGTGTTTTCAGGAAGCATCCTAATCTTTGGGCATAGACTGGCGCAGGTTATTGGCATTTGCAGCGGGCTTTTCTAAAATGTGTCTTAAAAGTTCTTCTTTCAGTTACATGATACCTACACTCGACGCATAGACCATACCATTCTATCTTTGTTGGCTCGACTGCTGCGCATCACAGGTTGATGCACAATCATGACGACTTCGTTCTTGCACCTTCTACGATAATATCCGACCTGGCTTTTTCGGATCCAACTTCTTCTCGAGCTTTCTACATCGATGAACGTTCACTCAAGAGTGCTGTTGTGTCAATACTACATTTCCTTGGAGTTTACCAGTTTCTGTCTGTTTTTGCATGCATGGAAAGAGAAAAGACGGGTAGGAGGGGGATCTCGTTGTGACCTTCTCAGATACACGAATTTGAAGTGATAGCTCTCGTCCATCACTGGATGTAAGAGACTTGGAATCTCATTTGCAAACTCTTGATCATTATTGCGATTGCGGCACATCTTCTTGTGTTTTCATGGCCTGGCTGGCTGGTTTGTAATTCTTGTGGCATTTTTAGATGAGATGGAGAGAGGTGGTCGCTTGTGGGGAGGTAGACAGGCTGCAGAATACTTCTTCCATGTGTGTCGGGATTGGTCGCCAACAATCCAGGTGCGCATGACAGAGTGGGATGCGATGTGGTGATGGTACGTGGATGTACTACTTCTGTTTGATTGTACAAATATTTTAGTGGTTCTGTCCTGACTTTTTCCTTTTTAACCATGCCAGCCAGTTTGCTTACATAGTTCGTCGTGAAAGAAAAACATTATACAAATATGCCTGTTGTTGTCCTCGTGTGATGTGAACTTAAGCCTGTATGCTACGAAAGATCTGTTTGCTCGACTTGTGTTCGATCCAACCGTCAATCCCCATCTCAATAGGGTTGTGGTACAAGTTGAGCTGAAGAGCATACTAACAACAAGTCTGTGCTCTCCGGTAACAACAACAACAGACATTTCCATCCTTTGAGCCAATCAGCCCTGCTGCGACGTTGTCGTTTTGCACTCATATTCTTTATGCGCTTACCCAGCACCATTGATGTAGAATTACATCCAACAATGGTTTAGGAAAGGCATTACGCGACTTTCGGCTGTTCAGTATTATCGATGAATAATGGTAAAGACCAAAGGAACGATAACATATACTTCGATAAGAAGATGAGTATTTAAAGTGACACGATTCAAGTCCGCGCCTCGACGTACGAGCGCATTGGATATCTATTTTCATATTGCTAATATGCCCTTGAAATCCTGCAGTGCCTATACAGGGATACACACAACCTGGTTCGGTCGAAGGCAAGAAAATACTACCGACAATGACAAAGTCATGGAACAAATTTCTTCATAATCTTTGTAAGCGATTATCATATCGGGTCTCCCATGACATTCAGTCATCGTCCTCTAGGCTGGCGAGAGTGTATGCACTTCAAGATGTGTATACTCATGCCAGTCAGAAGATGTATAGAGACTAGATATCCACTCTAAGCGCAGTTTTGCCAGTGTCAACCATCTCCTCTTCTCATTGGTCGCCAATACGATGGAGTTTGTGTAAGATACGCTAATTTCTCACCTCAAAGCTCCCCACTCTGCCTTTTGAAGAACGATACCATACTTTGGTGCCGAATGAGAAATTCAAGCGGTGTAGTTCAGATGCAGATCTGATTGATTTTGAATGGTTCATTTCTGGCACCAAGAAGAAGCATCTTCTTAGACGCTGTCTCTACCACCTGCGATCTCAAGTAGCCAGGCTGCGTAGGTGTAAGCTGCATGCGACCTTCCATGCACTACTTAAAATCGGACACAGACGAAATCCTGCAGGTCAAATTCGAAGATCAAGCGCAACAGTATTAATGAGGAATTTGAAATTATGGGAGATAACGATATTGTACGTGGAGGAGTCAAAGTGCGCCGAGCCTTCAAGAAGTCAAGAACTGGATGCACCAACTGTAAGACAAGAAAAGTAAAGGTAAGAATGAACACACTTAGCCTGGTAGTCCTTCCCAAGGTTTCTCATAGAATTAACCAACTTGTCTTCAGTGCGATGAGAGGCGACCTCTGTGTGGAAATTGCGCCCGTCGTTACATTGGTCTCAAAGCTTGCAATTTTCACAACCATATCAACATCACACCCTCACAAATGCTGCACCTAACACCGACAAACCCGCGTCCTGAAGGATGTAGTAAGAATGATGCCTCCAAGACACTTGAACTGCGACTTTTGCATCATTATACAATATTCACTGCATACCAGCTGCCCTCTGGCTCGCTGGAGCAATTACATCAAGTCTGGGCTGTGGATGTTCCTTGCTTCGGCTTCTCATCTCCTTTAGTTCTTCACGCACTCCTCGCAATCAGCGCTCAGCATCTCTGGGCCTTGGATCCCAGCAACAGATCACTGGCTCATGCTTCGCGGCAGTATTTTCATTCTGCTATTAAACATCACAAGAAAGCGTTGCAGTTGGCAGAACAGTCATGCTCGTCTGAAGAGGCTGAGAGTATACTCGCGGCAGCGATGCTCATCACCCATCATACATGGACTGCTGCTCATGCAGAGCCAATTCGAACAGATGAGCCGTATAAGCTTCCTCTCCAGACGTATTATTTGGCACGTGGAGGTCAAGCGCTATTCAATGAAACGTTTCCGTGGCTGAAGGATAGTGCACTTCTGTGGTTTTGTCAACAAGACTCAATGAATCCAACCTCGTTTACAACCAGTAATCCGTTTGTAGCAAGTGGAAAAGCAGATCTCGATCGGTTGTTGCAGGCCGCAGATGAATTAGTAGGAAAAGATCAACAAACGTACGCGACTGTAGCGCAACGACTCATGTCCTTGTACGCGTCCATTGGTGCTCGCCCGACACCTTCATGGGTTTTTACTTGCGTTGCAACATTGCCCATTCGAGCTCCAAGGCGGTTTCTTGAATTGCTAGAGATGCATAATCCAGTTGCTTTGGCTTTGTTGGCAAGGAACATGGCACTTTTGAAGATGATTGAACACAAATGGTGGTTGCATGGTGCAGGAGAGCATCAAGTCGCAGAGCGTGCAATCAATGGTATTGCGACCTTGATGCCACCTGAGTGGGCATGGACAATGGAATGGCCTTTGAGCTTCTTGGAAATTGTAACGCAAGCTCCGATTATCCATGATTGCAGCAAGGCATGGTAAAAGCGTTCCTGCATCAAGGTGACGGTCTAGGATTCCCTCGATTTGTATCGCTTTTCTCCGACACTAAGCACCTTATGCACACAGAGCCAATGGTATTCAGAGAGCCACATCTCATTTGCAGTAACAATTAATTGGCTATGGATGATCGGGAATGAATAGCAAGGAGTCTGGAACTCATAGACATTCTCTACGCCTTCAGAACCGCTTCAATTAAGCCCTCCACGTTAGGGTCCTTAACTTTCCAGAATTTCATCACCTCAAGATTCACCGAATTCAGCAGTGTGCGCCACTGCATCTCTGTTCTCTCCATGCCTGAAAGTAAAGCCATCATATTGATGTCGAGAAGCGAAGGGAAGAGTGGAGCCCCTACATCTGGGAGAATGAACTCAAATATGAGAAGTTTCGAGTACCCTGGTGTCATTGACTCTACAATGTTCTCAAGAATTTGTCGGCATGTAGAATCGGAGTGGTCGTGAAGTATGTAACGCATATAATACGCCCCAGCGCCTGTCTATGGTGTCAGCAATCGTATATCTGCAGGTAGATTTATAATCTCATTACCTTTTACTGGCTGCGGCGTGAAAAAATCATGTTCCATACGCACGATATCTTCACTCAAGTCTCCAACGTCTGCAAGGACCTGAGGTAAATCCTGAAGGATCAACTTGCCCGGTAAATTGACTTGCTTCTTCTTCAGTCCCTCGAGATCATACCCTCGATTACCACCGACGTCAACAAGTAGAACAGAATCATCACCTGGGAAATCTTTGAGTAGCACTTCATCCACCGAGCATACATCCCACCACTCTGTTCGATTCTGACGTTGTCCAGCCATGAGATCATTGAAATTTGCCATTTGCTGCGGATTCTGCATCAACCAGGGGAAGAGCTCGAGGTCAGTCCCGAAAGCAGATTGGAAACATCCTCCTTCAGAATTCTTGAACTTTGTCTTGGCTAGATATGTTGGGAGGTGCGCGCATGCTGTCGCTCCTTGGTCGAACATGAACTTGAAGCCGCCTCCGATTGCAGGCACAGCGAGAGCATGTGTGATGGGTGTCGCGGCATACTTTTCGATTCCCACTTCTGTAAATATACCTAAGAACGTAAGAGGTCTTAAGATTCGAGCTATTGTGGTTAGATAGGATGTGTCGATTGATGCATACTTACTTACTGATCAATGATTTGTCGCACTTCGTGACCGCAGCAAGCTCGTTGGCTGTCTCGCTTCCTGCTAGCACAGCTTCTACAAGACCCATCTCCATGGCTACTCGCATGGCTGCGTTCTGATGAGGCTTATTAAAGAGCATTGTCAGTTGCCGCCATTGGATGGTCAGTTTATAGTAGCTCGTCGTACCTGCATGTACATTCGAGAGATTGTGTCCCATGGTGACTCGACTTGAGCGACCGCTTCTCTAAAGACACCGAGTAATCTCTGTCGTAACTTCTCGTCTCCAGACACTGCCTTAGAAAGGGTTTTGATGTGTGCCTCAAGAGAATAAATTTGATTGTCGAGGGTTTGTGATGACATGATGATATTTCATTGATGTGTAAAGAGAAGTACGGGGAAGTTGTTTGAAGGGGAGAATGGAATACAGAACGCTGAATGACATATTCACAACTTTTCCTACAATAAAGTTGAGCAGTCTTATAAGCCTTGAATCCCACGGAGCAGGAGCGTGCCGAAGAATTAGGACGAGTTCAAAAGGACCAGTACCCTGGTACATGATCTGCAATAAACAGTCCTTCCTACTCATGTACCACTCACGATTATCAGAATAGTCTTCATCTAGCGAACAAGTGGACTTGATGAGCTGCCTTTGTAGAAACGTGGAGACTTCACTCGAGTTCGCGGTCGGCATCGCGAAATTTGCCAGATGCGGTTAGTGTTTGTGTACATAAAGTACCTACAAACGTAATGGCACTTCAAAGATACCCGACCCCTAGACTCAGTCGTGTACTCGCGCCGTGACAGCTACAAACTCTTTTGAGTAAGCTTTCTACTTTGTGCTTCAAGGGATGATAACTTGCCTCTGGTTTAAATAAGTCAATGCTAAGCGAATAAGGACTGGCTCTCTGCCGTACTGCTTCTTGTAGCAATGCAACAGCGCACAGTCAGCATCACATATGTCTAGATAGAACCTCTCGCTGACAAGGATCAGCACCAAGTGGTACGAGACAAATTGAAAGTGACTGTGAGTTCTTGCCAGTCTCTTGACCCGCAATCATAGGGAATTGCATGTCGGCTGTAAAATTGAACGATTTGCTATGCTACTGCACCGTACCCTCTCATATCACCCATCTATGTGCTGTCCGATCCATAATTTGCCAATATACGATCTAGTCCCCATCCATGAACTACCTCCCGCTGATGCAACCCAGAGAACACAAACTGTAGACAAAGGAAACCCTACTCCCCCCTACCCGCACATGCATCATTGCTACGGCAGATAGATTATTGACTTACGTGTCCTTGCCGTCTTCACTGTTGTTTCCAGAGGCTTTATTGACGGTGATGATAGGTTCAGCAGGTGTACCTAACCCGTCAACGGGACTGACGACTCCACTTTGTGGCACGGGGATCTTGATGTCTTCTGGTGAGCCAGGAATGATTGACGAATGGACGTTGTCAATGAAGATTCTTTTGACTTCATTTTGATAGGAAGCTGGAATGATCTGTCGCCACATGGTCAGCATTGTTGGATGAGAATTGATACAGGAAGAGATCGAAGTGGGATGAGGTGGTAGGAATGGCAAGCGCTTAGGATAAGAAAGCATTACGAGAAAGGGAGAGACCTACTTCGATGATTTCGTTGCGAGGGAATTTCAACTGTGGAATATGCATCGCATCACATGCCATAAGGTATCCGTAAAGAACACGAAGAACGGACTCGTGAGCAATGATGAGAAGATCATTTTGCTCACGTTCGAGTTCGAGAATGATCGGTTCGAGACGGACGGCGAGATCGTGATAGGACTATCCATACGATTAGCTACACGGTGGGCTATTTGAGATAGAAACTTACTTCGGCTCTCGGGTATCGATGATGATAAGGATCAGTATCATGCTTCTCAACCTCATCCGGATACAATTTGCGGATAGCAGATTCCGACAACTTTTCACAGACACCAGGATTGAGCTGACTCATCTGCGAACGTTGACGAACTCGATACCCCATATCCTTAAGATAGTCCGCAGTCTCAACTGTCCTTTTCCTTGTCGAAGTCCATACAGTTAACGGCTTCAGAGGAGCGTCACTTCCACCATTGGCAATACTGGTTTCACGTTCATTCTTCCTGTGCTCGAGTAACGCATCACTCATCTGTTTTGCATAAGCTTGACCCTCATCGCTCAACGCCGCATCTGCTTTGTAAGAGTCTTCCTGGCTGGATGTACCTGCTCTGGCGAAGAATGTTTTACGAGACTTGATGTGCAGATTCATGAGGTAAAAAACGATACGGTTGGAAATGTAGCCAAAGCTGACATTGTTGTACTCGATCCTTTCACCTGCGTTGATCATCTTGACCCAATTTAGGTCTGTTTCTGTCATGGTTTCGAAGGACGGTATCTTGACATCGATGCGTTTGAGGTAGAGACGTGCAGCATCATCCGGGTCCATATCTGCAAACTATGTTTGGTTAACCATGCAAAGGTTGATTACAAATCAGCAACTTACATCTGGTGATGAGATCTTTACACTTCTGGCATTTTCGGTAAGGATTCTCTGATCTGTCACATACGATTCGAGGAAGAGTGTCTACTCAATGTCAGTACAGACACTTGGCGCCAAGAATACACTGGTGAAGTTGTTGCTGTCAAAGAACCGACTGTAGCAACATGTGACGAGATGAACTGACCTGTACATCATACTTTGCAAACTCCTTAGCCAATGATCTTCTTCCAGCTGCCAGAGGGTTGACTGCATCGTAAATTGCTATTTGACCATTCTCATGATTGAGCCAAGCATATATGTCTTCTCTGCATTTCTTTAGAATCTTCTGGCGAAGCATGACTGATGACGCTGAGGCGTTGACAAAGAAGTAGTCATCTGGAACATCTAGATGCTATTAGTTGACACTTTGATGCTGCAAAGAGGACCCTTACCCATGCCAGGTCCCATGGTTGCACGACGATAATCCCCCAGATGGAACACCCTTGTTTTGACGCCCAACCTGCACCCACGTTAGAACCTTCTATCAGATTTTACGAGAAACCCTACCATTGAAGATAACGAGACATAGATACTGAGATATGTCTAGCTGATCATTAGTATTGGAATCTAACAGTATTTTGTCAAGATCAACTTACGTCTTGCCTCTTGCTGGCGGCCCAACTAGTACAATGACGATACGACCAGAATGAAAGAGTCGACCAGACATGGTGCTATACAGCTGTGCCGGTGCCATTGGCGATGACTTCTCATCTGGTAAGTCGTGGACGCCATCGATGAAGGTAGAAGATCTCCGACGATACCTAGGAGAATTGGCAGCAATCTCTGCAGTACTAGTAACATCAGCCGTAGCGTCAGCAAGTTCAACGTTTCGGTACAAGTTTTCTGCAACTCGACGTTTTGCCAACCGAGCTCGATCGACATCACCAAGTGAAGCGATGAAGCCTTCCATGTCATCCGCAAATTGCTTGATGTTGGTAACGAGATCGAAAGTAGAGATTACTGAACAGAAATCATCCACGACAGCTTCCTCATTTAACTAGGACGCGGGAGACATCATGAGGTGCATATGTATAAAGTGCAAACGGAAGAATCATAGACAGCAGAATATTGCAAGAGACAGAAAGAAATCGAGAGTCAAACAGTAAAGTGTCCATCACGTGATGGGTTTGTTGATTCACCCTCTGAGTCTTGATATCGTGTCGTTGCAATCAAGTCATACGTTGATCAATATGGATAGTACGTGGTACAAAACAGCAGGCGAACGCTTTGGGACGGCCGAAATATCTGCTGGAAATTTAGCGAATTTTCTCTTACGAAGACACGATTAAATTGATACTCACATATGGAAGTAATAGTAGGTATAGAGGAATGTTAATCAATTGGAGTATAATAAGGAAGCGTAGAGCAAATAACAAAGAATAGTCGAGGATAAGAAAACGTGACAATGAGATATTGATAACGAGTTGAAACGGCTCAGAAACTCTTGGCACAAGTTGAGCGATTCTTGCCAAGATCATGGATGCTTTTCTGGAGCTGCTCCTTTAGAAAAAGTTATATATCGTCACGAGCATCAAAGACACCAACACCCATCTCCTCCCACGCTTTTTCTCCCTTTGTACCATTCCCGATATAACGTGGAATATATCCCGAGTATCTGACGTCCTTTCGTGTACACCATGTCCTCCGCAATCGCATTGGAGAAAGATTCTCCTCTCGGCTTCTTCACAAACAATGCACTCTCGGTAGCTTTGGCAGATACATACACAAGCTTTGCGCAGAAGCGCGCAGCATTAGGACTGTCAAATCCGGGCACAGTAGAGAATGTTGGACGTGAAGTGCAGAGAGATGTTCTTCTTACGAACTACACCTTCTCCGGTCTAAGGGCAGACCTTACCAAACCATTCAGCTTCTCGCCGTTATTCCAAATCTCGCATGGCTTCTCTATGGGATCACAGGGGCTTCCACCATACTCTTTCGCCGCTCTCTATGGCACTAGCAAGGTTAGTGGTGCATTACGGATCGTGAACTCGACGTGAACTCGTCGAGTACGCGGCCTCATGACGATGAATGCTAACACATATCACTCCAGGTCTTCATGCAAGGAAACATCGATAACGAAGGCCAACTATCCACAAGATTCAACTGGCGATGGAGCGATAGATTCGTCACCAAATCACAAGTATCAGTGGCACCAGGCGCACAGGGCATGCTGCAGTTGGACAACGAGTATGTTGGAAGCGACTTCACAGCAGGACTCAAGGCACTTAACCCATCTGCGCTCGATGGTGGTCTCACCGGTATCTACGTCGGAAGCTACATGCAATCAGTGACACCTAGTCTTGCACTCGGACTCGAAGCTGTCTGGCAGCGACAATCCCTTGGCCAAGGTCCAGACACTGCTGTTACATACAGTGCCAGATACAAGGGCAGTGATTGGATTGCAAGCGCAGTCCTGGCCGCACAAGGAGCAGTGCAGACTTCATACTGGAGGAGATTGACCGACAAGGTGGATGTCGGAGCTGACCTCAGCTTGTCATTCGCTGGACTTGGTGCAGGAGGCATGATGGGTGGAGTGCGAAAGGAAGGCGCCGCTACCATTGGAGCCAAATACGATTTCAGAATGTCGACATTCAGAGCTCAAGTCGATTCTGCTGGTAAGATCGGATGTCTTTTGGAGAAGAGACTTCCTGGCCTGCAAATCACCTTTGCGGCAGAGATGGACCACGTCAAGGTAAGATACAATTATTCGACGTTGAGAATTTTAGCTAATAAATTTCAAAGCAAGCAGCAAAGGTCGGACTCGGAATCCAACTAGAAGCCAACAGCGAAGAGCTCCAAGAACAAGCGGAGATGCAAGGAGCCGCACCACCACCAAACATCCCATTCTAAATCCACCCAACAAAGCACACCTCACGAGCCTCCACTCCGTAAAGCTCTCGAGCAACCGTACTGCCGAAATCCGCTGAACAATCTTTCGATCATAACCTCGCGAGAGTCCACATTTGTCTTCCACCCCAATCTTGTTTTACTATCTATCACTCTCGAAAGTGTTCTTCCTATTTGCAAGAGCACAACATGACGACACATAGACTTTTTCTTCTCTCTTTTTCGAGGCGGCTTTCGAGGTTTGCATGTTCTGGGTTGTCATTACGGTCTTGATAAGTTCTGCGCTGGGGCTTTGAGTACTGATTGTATGCATGGCTGAAGGAGGGAAATTTCTTGTAATGCTTGCCTGTGAAATCGATGCATGGCGATGTGATGTCGAAGGAAGAAGATGGTGTTTTGAAGAATCTAATGTTGTATTATAGAGCGTGGGCTTGGGTTAGAGGACAAGCTGATGCGGTGTGTATGTGTATAAAAATAAAGATGTATGACCTCAGGCTATGTCTTTGTTGCGTGCATCTATCGTGCTGTATGATGTTATGATCTAATTGTGTACCACAAGCGTCTCGTCGCTGATGAAAATTGCTTGTAAAATCTCGCTATGCCCGATACTGATACAGTGTCATCAAAAGCGTCACACTGTGCTGACATGTGTGTATACACTTGAGCATCTCACGATACCACGACGAAGTCCTGATCTCCAAAATGACAGCTCATGTGATAGCCACTGGCGCATTCAACCTCAAAATTTCAAACTCCCCATACTTCCTCAAATACTTGGTACCCCTCCTATAAGCCCTCAACAATTCCTCCGCCTTCCTCACACTGATTCTCTCCCCTCCTCCACCATCACCGTCTCTTAACGCGTCCGCCAACCTCAATACCATAGGCGAATCATGAAACATGGGATCAAAAACCAACAATTCCCGTCCTCCATCTATGGATTTCTGAAATCCGATGATGGTCATGGAGTGACCTGGATGTTGGAAGTAAATTGGGGCAAGGTTGGTATGGCGGATCTTGTGGTCGTACGAAGTGCAGCCCGAGGTGAAGTAGGATTCAACGAAATGAAAGAGGAGATCGTAGGCTAGTTGGACTGTTGGTTGTTTGCGAGTCTTGAAGGCTTGTGCGTCACACCTTTTGAGGCATCAGTATCTGTTTGACAGCCAACAAGGAGATAGCGGAAGGACTTACGCAATACCGAGTAAGAGAAACATTGCTTGTGCCTATAAGAATGGTGTAAGAATGTTGTAGAACAGCTGGATTCGGAGGTAGCGACATACCTCAGATGTACCAATGTATTTTCTGGTTCCCCTCACTCCACCAGTTTCAATTCGTCCTTGAGAGTTGATGCCGTTGTCCCATGCAGTTTCGACATACTCCTGAATCTCGAAAATTGTAGGAATCTTATCGTCGAGAATCCCATGACCCTGGGATTGTGCTCCGACTATGTACGAACTAACCATCTGGATATTTCTGTAACCACAAAAGCCGCCTTCACGGCAAGATTTGATTAGAATGCTTAGAGATGGAGTTCACTCAAGCACGTACCTTCTTTCATAAGTTTAGAAACATGCCTGACAGCAGGATTGCAAACATATGCGTATGCAACATTTGGGTCCAGGTCCAGTAAATGAGCCACAACGGGAACAATATCGGCAGCCATGTTTGGACATATCTTTGAATGTCGAGTCTTACCACCTCTAGTCAGCTGGTTTGTTGTGACAAGCTTGCCATCATTGTCTCGAAGTAGATTGACTAGCCACCCGGGCATCTGTTTCTCGTTCGCATGTGGTCCAAGTTCAGCTTTCTAAAGTCAAGTTAGCAGTGCTTGACACTTAGCTTTTACCGGTTGACGTACTCCTAACCGCTTGATAACAGCTTTCTTCGGTGAAGCAGTACCATTCCGAGCAGGAGATCCGCTTCTTCTGCTAGTTCCGCCTTTCACACCATTCATCTCTGGCATCTTCAAAATCTTTCCCCAAGCACTCTTCGAACTCTGAGAACTACCTCCGCCAGTATTCCCTTTCCGCTGGTTGCCCCTCACACTCCTATCTTGACGCTCGTGCACTTCGATATCAACATCCTCCAAATTCCTCAATGCATGTGAAAGTTTTGTCCCGAAACTTCCCCTCTGGTTTTTCTCCGCCCTTCCATCCTCATATTCAGGACTCACTTTGATCCTCTTGCCCGTTGTCGCGGGTCTCTTTGCGTCAGTGGAAGCCACTACCTCTGACTCAGGCTCAGGACTCGTGGAGGTAAAGAAATCACCTTCTTCACCATGCATTTCGACATGACCTTCTAAATCATTGAGAAGGATCTGCTCCCCACATCCTTCGATAGGACAAGAGACAAAGTCCTCATCTTCCGCTGGAACTCGTTCGCCACTACTTTGTGGCCTTTCTCGCTGAACGGCATTGTGAATATCGTTGGTGGCGGTCTCTGCTTGGATCACGAAAGGTGAAATGTTATCATCTTCTGGATGTTGTGTTTCCATATGTAACTTTTGAAAGCACAGTTAGCTTAGCTTTGTCTATGTGTTTGACGATCTAGACACTAGTTGGGAGAACCAAGAGTTGTATCGTGGCTGATGAAATAGAGCGTATAAAAATGGGAACATACCAGCATTCCATACTCATTCTCAGCTTTGTAATCACATGAGAAAGGACACTCCATATTTGGTTATCTCCTTCTCCAACCCATATGTGATGTTGCGGTGTCGAGGTTGATCAAGGGCAGCTGGAATGTGGCTAAGATCTGAGCTGATCAAGAGAATCAATCAGATTCTTCCAGTCATTGGTTGATCTAGAACTCCGAGTCAAAAGATGAAGCGAAGACAATAAGAATGAGTGCTCGAAAGAAGTTTTGTTAAGTTTTGTGAGAAAGAAGGAATGAAAAAAGTTGTTTGTCTTGAGTTCGAGAAAGGATGTGAGAGCGTCGTGTTGAGGTTACGTAGACGCTTCGGGTCGACTACCAAGATTGCAAGAGTGAGATTTGTGACAGCCACGACCATCTTTATTAGGATCAACTTACAAATTATCAGATCTTTCATTACCTGACAACATGATACACAGCTCTTTAGGCTGACCGTTGCTCCTGGAAAAGACTTTATGTAGCCGGAATCAGACTTATGCGTGGTCATTAGAGTTACGAATATTTCCATTAACTTCCAGTCATAACAGCATAAACTTTCGTACTTCTATGATATCTTACGAATCGTCCTAATCTGCAAAACTTTACGACAAAGCTGTTCATCATGTCACAAATTCTTTCTATCTTTGCCACGGAACGGTGATATCCCTTCCTTCAAGCCTTTACTATCTCTATGCAGCATGAGCTGTATCCTCAATCTTCAAATTCTTGATTTTCTCAGCTTCATCTGCCTTGGGTGGGGTGGCAGCTACAACCTTAGCCTTTGCCTCTTTAGGCGCCTTTTGCTTCGTCTTCTGAGAAGTTGAGTCTTTCGGTAGTTCCTTGGTGAAAGCAATGAAATCTGGTGCGCCTGGAAGGTACTTTCGTAACGGCTCAGGGACGTTGAAGCCCTGTAAAAGTCATCAGTGACATCCTTTCGCTCACTGAGAAGCTGACTACTTACCTCTGGCGTCTGAAAGTTCTCCAACAAACAGCAAAGTGCTCTCTCGGTTGCGCAAAGTGTGGAGTTGAGGGCATGGACATACTTCTTCCTGATCTCCGTCT
>Ga0247809_1000640_pt1 | contig 15968 bp, 12 predicted proteins | sample UWRJL104311B1_FD_180951 | JGI IMG/M metagenome (GOLD analysis project Ga0247809, IMG submission 180951) | Plant litter microbial communities from Arlington Agricultural Research Station in Wisconsin, United States - UWRJ-L104-311B-1 | ecosystem: Environmental > Terrestrial > Plant litter >...
TCGGGTGCGCGTCGAGCATGCGCACGCCCATCGTGAAGGTCGTGTAGCCGGGGTCGGGCACCAGCACCTCGTCGCCGGCCTGCAGGGTGAGCGTCATCGCCTGGTACAGCGCCTGCGTCGCGCCGACGGTGACCCACACCCGCTCGACGTCGACGTGCAGGTCGTTCTCGCGCGCGAGCTTGTCGACGATCGCGGCACGGAGCGGTGCGATCCCGCCGTTGGGGGTGTAGTCGGTGTGGTCTGCGTCCCAGGCGCGCTTCGCCGCGTCGGCGATGTGCGGCGCGACCGCGACATCCGGTTCCCCGATCACGAGGGAGACGATGTCGTCGAGCTTCGTCGACATTTCGTAGATGTGACGGATGCCGGAACCCGGGACCGTTTCGATGTGCTGGGCGAGGTGCGGCATGCTCTCAGGCTATTACGCCCGCGGCGTAGTCGGCGCCGTCGTGCGGGTCCACGGCCGACGAGTGGGAGGCCTCCCGCGCACACCCGGCGCGACGGCGGCCTGATTGCCCGAAAAGCCGAACAACTGGTAACGTTGCCTGTTGGCTTCCGTGCAACCCTCTATTGCATGACTCGCGGCCGGGAATCGCTAATCCCGACCGCACCGCACCGCGCTCCTCGAGAACGCGTGGCGGAGTCTCTTACAAACGTCAGAACACACACAAGAAGGTAAATCCAGTGGCAAACATCAAGTCGCAGATCAAGCGCATCGGAACCAACAAGAAGTCGCAGGACCGCAACAAGGCCGTCAAGAGCGAGGTCAAGACCGCGATCCGCAGCGTGCGTGCCGCCGTCACCGCCGGCGACAAGGACCTCGCCGTCGCGACGCTGCTCATCGCAGCCAAGAAGCTCGACAAGGCTGCCAGCAAGGGCGTCATCCACAAGAACCAGGCCGCCAACAAGAAGTCGGCCATCGCCAAGCAGGTCGCAGCGCTCTAAGCGTCGCATTCTTCCCGAAGGCCCCTCGCACCGATGGTGCGGGGGGCTTTTTCGTGCGCCCGCGCGGCCGGGAGTCGCGCGACCCGACGTCGCGGCCGGCGGGCCTCGCTGTGTGTCAGCTGCCGCCGCGGCGGGCGACGATGCCGACCATGCGCTCGAGCGCGAACACCGGGTCGCGGCCGCCGCCCTTGATCTGGGCGTCGGTGTCGGCGAGCAGCTCGATCGACCGGCCGAGGCCGTCGTCGCTCCACCCCTGCAGGTCTTTGCGGGCGCGGTTAACCTGCCACGGAGCGAGGCCGAACTGCTGCGCGAGCTGCCCGTCGCTGCCACGCACGTTGTAGAGCTTCGCCATAGTGCGCAGCTTCGACGCGAAGGCCGCGAGCATGGGGACGGGATCGGCCCCGGAGGCGAGCGCGTGGCGCAGCAGCAGTAGGGCCTCGCCGTTGCGTCCGGCGATGGCGGCGTCGGCGACCTTGAACGCCGTCGTCTCGACGCGGCCGGAGTAGTACTTCTCGACCGTGACCTCGGTGATCTCCTCGCTCGCGTCGGCGAGCAGCTGCTGGCACGCGCTCGCGAGCTCGGCGAGGTCGTCGGCGAAGGCCGAGACGAGGGCGCGCAAGGCGCCGGGGGTGATGCGGCGGCGCGCGGCCTGGAATTCGGCCGCCGCGAAGTCGAGCTTCTCGCTGTCTTTCTTCAGGTCGGCGCAGACGATCTCGATGCCGTCGCCGAGGCCGCCACGGATCGCGTCGAGCATCCTCTTGCCGCGCACTCCCCCGGCGTGCCGCAGCACGAGGTAGCAGTCGTCGGCCGGGTGCTCGAGGTAGCTGAGCACCTCGTCCATGAACGCGTCGGTGCACTTCTCGACGCCCGTGACCCGGATGAAGCGCGGCTCGGCGAACAGCGACGGGCTCGCGAGGGTCACGAGCTCGCCGGGGGCGTAGTGGTCGGCCTCGATGTCGCCGAGCTCGAGGCTGGGGTCTTCGACCCGGAGGGTGTCGCGCAGCAGCCGGATGGCCCGGTCGGCGAGGAACCCCTCGGTGCCCGAGACGAGCACGACGCGGGCGGGGCGGATCCTGTCCCACGGCAGCTGCGGGATCACGACCTTGGCCTTGCCTGCCGCGCCTGATCTACCGGCGGTACTGGGCTTCGCGGCCACGGGGCTCCCTTGTGCTGTTGGTCGTAGTGCTGTTCGATCGGGTGCTGCGCTGTGCCCTCCTGCTGGTCGGGCGGGTCAAGCCTAATCGCGCCCGCCGACGCCCGCTCACGACGGTGTGGACGACCGCTTCTCCGCGACCTGCGCGGCCTGCCAGGCGTGCACGTCTGCGATCCAGTAGAGCGGGGCGTTCGGCCCGACCCGCGGATCGTCGACCTCGCGACCGTCGCGGAGAGCCTCGACGTAGGAGCGGTCGAGGGCGATGCGCGACCGCAGTTCGGCCGATCCGACCGCGACCGAACCGTGACCGGGCACGGCCGCGTCGACGGCGCCGTCGTCGACCAGCCGCTCGAACAGCCCGAGCGCCGCCAGATAGTCGCCGAGCGGGTCGTCCGCTGCGAGATCGAGGAACGGGATCAGGATGTCGGACAGCATGTCGCCCGCGACGAGCACCCGGCCCTGCTCCACGACGAGGGCCGCGTGGCCCTCGGCGTGCGCCCGGTGCCGCACGATCCGCACCGGCTGGCCGTCCCACGGGAGTCGGTCGGCAGCGGCGGGCAGCGGGGTGAGCAGACCGAACAGGTCGCGCGGTACGTCGTCGGCGTGCTCCGGCGGGAGCGCGTCGGCGAGCTGCGCCTCCCAGTCGGGCTGGGCGAGCAGCCGCCGCATCGATTCCGCGTTCTCGGCGGTGGCGTAGCGCGGCACGTCGCCGAGGTCGGCATGCCAGAGCACGTGGTCCCAGTCGGGGTGGGTGGAGAATCCGGCCGCGACGACGAGGCCCGCGGCTCGTAGGTCGTCGACCAGCCCGGCGAGGTCGCGGTTCGTGATGCCGGGGTCGACGAGCAGCACGCCGTCGCCGCCCAGCACGACGGTGCTGGTGCTCTGGATGAATTCGCTCTCGTGCGCGAGTACGCCCTCGGCGATCGGTGTGAGCATCGGTCTCTCCTGTCCGGCCTGGTGGGCTTCGGTGTCGTGGATGTCGGTGTCTCTCAGCCGAGCGCGATGGCGGCGACTGCGGCCGTGCAGATGCCGATGCCGGCCCACTGGGCGGGGGCGATGCGTTCCTTGAGCAGGCCCGCGGCGAGCAGCACCGTGACCGCGGGATACAGCGACGCGAGCACGCCGGCGATGCCGAGGTCGGTGGTGGCCGTGGCGAGCATGAACGTGAGGGTGGCGGCCGCCCCGAGCACGCCGGACACGGCTCCCCAGCCGAGTACGCCGGGCGACGGGAGCCAGGCCTGCCGCAGCGCCACGGCGGCCACGCCCGTGAGCACGGCCCCGGTGAGCTGGTTGGCCGCGAGGGGCAGCAGGCCCGCGTCATCCGAGATCTGGCCGAGCGCGACGAAGAGGGTGCCGAAGCCGGCGCCGGCGATGGCTCCGTCGAGGATGGCGGCCCGGTCGTAGCTCGGGCGGCCCGGGCCGCCCTCGCGGGCCACCAACCAGATGCCGGGCAGCGCCGTGAGGATCCCCAGCCAGGCCAGCCAGCCGGGGCGGTCGCCCAGCACGACCCCCGCGACCACCGGGAGGACGGCGGCGCCCACGGCGGAGACCGGGGCGACGAGTCCCATGCGTCCGCGGGCGAGACCGCGGTAGAGGAAGATGCCGCCTGCTGCCGAGCCGAGGCCGGCGAGCAGCGCCCAGGCGAAGTCCGCGGCGCCCGGATTGCCGGGGAACCCGATCGCGGCCGCGAGCATGGCGACCGCCCCCGCGAGCTGGCCCACGAAGACGACCCGCCACGGCGAGAACCGGCGCGATCCGAGGCCGCCGACGAAGTCGGATGCGCCGTAGGCCACTGCGGACGCGAGCGCCAGGGCGATTCCGATCTCCATCGCCCCAGTGTGGACGACGCGTGCGCGGGACAGAAGGCCGCGCCGGGATTTCCCCGCGGGAGCCCGGCCCCGGTCCGGCCATCACGGCGGAGCCCGCTCGGTCCAGATCCGCACCTCGCCCCGCTCGTCGCCGGGCGAGAGCAGCACGAGACCCGCGAGGTCGGTGCGCTCGGCGCGGGTTCCGGTCGCGTCGAGGATGTCGAGCAGCCGGTCTGTCGGGTGCCCGTAGCCGTTGTCCGCGCCGACGCTGATCACGCCGACCGTGGCGTCGACGCGCTCGTAGAGGCGCTGCGACTGGTCGGCGGACCCGTGGTGGCTGACCTTGACCACGTCTGCGGGAGCCATCGATCCGCCCGCGAGCACGAGGGCCTGGGCGCGCTCGCCGAGGTCGCCGAGGAAGAGGGACGACAGGCATCCGTGCGGGCACTCTCCCACCGGCTCGAACGCGATCGTTACGCTCGCCTCGTTGCCGGGCTCGACCGGGCCGAGCCGCTCGCGAGGCCACAGCACGGTGTACCGGAGGTCGCCGAGCATGCCGCCGTCTCCCCGACGCACTCCCTCGGTCTGCGCCCCGGATGCGGCCAGCGACGCGACGAGCCGGTCGTCGTCCGCGCCGCCCGACGGCCCTACGATCGCCCGGTCGACACGGCCCAGCACCGCCTCGGTTCCGCCGACATGGTCGAGGTCGAAGTGGCTGAGCACGAGCAGGTCGATGCGGCCGATGCCCAGGGTGTCGAGGCACCGCGCGAGCAGTACCGGATCCGGACCCGTGTCGACGAGCGCCACTTTTCCGGCGCTGCGCACGAGCACGGCGTCGCCCTGGCCGATGTCGCACGCGGCGATCTGCCAATCGTCCGGCCTGCCGAGCCTCTCGCCCACGCGGATACCGACGGTCGCGCCGACGACCGCGGCGAGCAGGGCCACCGCGACGGCACCGCCCAGCAGGCGCGACCGCCGCCGCCGGGCGAGCAACGCGACCAGCCCGAGTGTCGTACCGACCGCGAGCAGCGCGACCCCGGGCGGGCCCTCGGGCCAGGGCAGGGCGGCGCCGGGAAGCCCGGCGAAGAACGACGCCACCGCGGCGATCCAGCCGGCGGGCAGCCACGCGGCCGAGACCACGAACTCGCCCACGGGCGGCGCGAACGGCAGCACGACGCAGCCGAGCAGCCCGACCACGGTCGCGATCGGCGCCGCGGGCTCGGCGAGCATGTTCGCGGCGATGCCGTAGAGCGGGATCGAGGGCTGCAGCAGGATCAGCACCGGCTGGCAGGCGAGCTGCGCCGCGAGCGGGATCGCGAAGACGGCCGCGACGGGTAGCGGCATTGTGCGAGAGAGCAGCCGGGCGAGCGGCACGCTCAGCACGAGGAGCCCTCCCGTGGCGAGCACCGACAGGGCGAAGCCGTAGTCACGGCTCATCCACGGGTCGACCACGAGCAGCAGGAGGCTCGCGAGCGCCAGTACCGGCACACCGCGCACGGGGCGCCCGCCGAGCGTGGCGAGCAGCACGATGACCGCCATCACCCCCGCGCGCACGACGCTCGCCTGCGGGGTCACCAGCACGACGAATCCCACGAGCACGGTGACGGATGCCGCGATCCTGGCCCAGCGCGGAAGACCGGCCGCGCCACCGAGCACCATGATCAACCCGATGACGACGGCGCAGTTCGCGCCGGACACCGCCGTGAGATGGCTGAGCGACGTCGCCTTCATCGCGGCGTCGAGCCCGTCGCCGACCGCCGACGTGTCGCCGATCGCGAGGCCGGGCAACAGGTCTCCGCCGTCGCCCGGTAGTCGGGATGCGGCGGCCGCGAAGTCGGCGCGCAGTCGGTCGGCCCACGCCAGCGTCGGCGGAGGCGGCCGGGTGACTCGCGGTCGCCCGGCGGCGAAGACGAGGAACCCGACGTCGTCTTCCGGCGCCGTGGCCGTGACGGTGCCGGCGATCGTCAGGGCGGCACCGATGCCGATCCGCTGGCCGGGATGCTCTCCGAACACCAGCACGGGGGCCGAGACCATCGTCGTCTCGGCGCCGATGCGCACCGCCGTCACGGTGGCCGCGTACGGTGGGTCGCGCTGCGCCGCGGGACCGCCGCCCGATAGCGGTTCGGCAGCGTCCCGCGGTTCGGCAGCGGGCCAGAGCGTCTCGCCGGCGGCGACAGTGAGCACGACGTGCCGGCCGTCGTCAGCCGCGCCGAGCAGCACCGCGGGTCGCCTCGCCGGGGCCTGCGCGGCGACGGAGGCGCAGACGAGTGCGGCCGCCACCGCGCAGACGGCGGCAATCACCACGATGCCGCGGCGGGCCAGCAGGGCGATGCCCAGCAGCGCGGCCGCGCCGGCCCAGAGCGCGATCGACGTGGCGAGCGCCGCGTCCGGCCAGGCCACGACCAGTCCCGCGGCCAGCCACGCGACGACGGCCGGGCCCACGAGCCGGAGGTCGAGCGCACCCCGCCTCACACCGTCACCAGGTCTTTCAGCTGCTCGAAGGTCTTCTCCCCCACACCCGCGACGCTCATCAGGTCTTCCACCGCGGTGAAGCGGCCGTTGGTGTCGCGCCACTCGATGATGCGCGCGGCCATCGCGGGCCCGACCCGCGGGAGTGTCTCGAGAGCCGCGGCGTCCGCGGTATTGATGTTGAGCTTTCCGGGCACCTGCGTACCCGGCGCGCTCCCGCCCTGGTGCGGGCCCGCCGGCGGCGCCGCCCCGACCACGGGCACGACGATCTGCTCGCCGTCGGTGACGAAGCGTGCGAGGTTCAGCTGCGACTGGTCGGCGCCCTCCGCGAACCCGCCGGCAGCGGCGACGGCATCGACCGCCCGGTCGCCCTCACGCAACTCGTAGAGGCCCGGCGTCGCGACCGCCCCGAGGATGTGGACGAAGATCGCGGAACCGGATGGCGTGGGCCCCGACGTGGCGGCGCCTCCGGGCGCGCCAGTTGCCGCCGCGTTCCCGATGGGGGTGTCGCCCGGAGTCGCCGAGTCGCTCTGTCCCTTCGGGGCGAGGGCCGAGAACAGCACGGCGCAGGCGAGGCCGACGAAGAGCACCACGACCGCCGCACCGATCCCGATGCGCACGCGTGCGCGCCGTTGCCCGCCGGAGTCGCTCATCCCCCGACCCTACGAACCGGGACGCTGCCGCCTCGGCCCGTCCCGCGATCCGTGGAGCGAGCGCGGGCGGAGGGGCTGGGGAGGGAGATTTCGATACGCGCGCCAGAGCGCGCTACTCAATCAGCGTGCATGGCGCGCCAGAGCGCGCTACTCAATCAGCGTGCGTGGCGCGCCCTTTGACGGGCTCAGGGAACGTGGACGGGCTCAGGGAACGTGGACGGGCTCAGGGAACGTGGACGGGCTCAGGGAACGCTGCGGCTACTTGACCGCGAACGACACGATCTTCGGCGCCCGCACGATCACGTTCACGATCTCCTGGTCGCCGATCGACCGCACGACGGCCTCGGATGAGCGCGCGAGCGCCTCGAGGTCTTCCGCACTGATCTTCGGCGAGACCTCGAACTTGTCGCGCACCTTGCCGTTGACCTGCACGACCGCGGTGACCGCGTCTTCGACGAGGAGCGTCGGGTCGGCCTTGCGCCAGCGGGCGAGCGCCACGGTCGGTTCGTAGCCGAGCAGCTCCCACATCTCTTCCGCCGTGTAGGGCGCGAAGAGGCTGAGGGCGACGGCGACTACCTCGGTGGCCTCGCGTACGGCCGCATCCGCCGGTCCCGCCCCGGTGTCGATCGTCTTGCGCGTGGCGTTGACGAGTTCCATGAGGCGCGCGACGACGACGTTGAACTTGAACGACTCGACGAGTCCGGGGGCGTCGTGGAGGAAGCGGTGGGTCTGCTTGCGCAGGGCAGCGTCGCCGGTCTTCCACTCGACCTCGGGCGACGAGGTGACGTCTTTCGCCAGGCGCCAGGCGCGCTTGAGGAACTTGGCCGACCCGGCGGGCGACACGTCTTCCCAGTTGATGTCGTCTTCGGGAGGCCCGGCGAACACCATGGTGAGGCGGATCGCGTCGACGCCGAACTGGTCGATGACGTCGCCGAGGTTGACGCCGCCCTTGCTCTTCGACATCTTCGTGCCGCCGGAGAGCACCATGCCCTGGTTGAGCAGGGCGCTGAACGGCTCGGTGAACGAGACGTACCCGAGGTCGAAGAGCACCTTGGTGATGAAGCGCGCGTAGAGCAGGTGCAGGATCGCGTGCTCGACCCCTCCGACGTACTGGTCGACGGGGGCCCACTGGTCGGCGGCCTTCGGGTCGAAGGCGCGCGATTCGTCGCCCGGGTTGAGGAAGCGCAGGAAGTACCACGAGCTGTCGACGAAGGTGTCCATCGTGTCGGCGTCGCGGAGGGCCGCGCTGCCGTCGCGCGGGTCGGGCACGTTGACCCAGTCCTCGGCGGCGGCGAGCGGCGACTGGCCCTTGGGCTGCAGGTCGAGGCCCTCGGTCGACGGCAGCAGCACGGGCAGCTGGTCTTCTGGCACGGGCACGAGCTCGCCGTCGGCGCCGTGGATCATCGGGATCGGGGTGCCCCAGAAGCGCTGGCGGCTGATCAGCCAGTCGCGCAGCCGGTAGGTCTTGGCGGCGCGGCCGCTGCCGGTCGACTCGAGCAACTCGATGATGCGCTTGATCGCGTGGCTCTTGCTCAGGCCGTCGAGCGGGCCCGAGTTGATCATGCGGCCCTCGCCGCCGAGGGCGTCGCCGGTCTGCTCCGGAGCGAGCTCGGGGAGGTCTTCCGGCAGGATCGCGACGCCATTCTCGTCGAGCTCGAGCACGGGGATCGAGGTCGTGATCGGGGCGTTGGTGTCGACGACGACCACGACGGGCAGGTCGAACTTGAGGGCGAAGTCGAGGTCGCGCTGGTCATGCGCCGGCACGGCCATGACGGCGCCGTGCCCGTAGTCGGCGAGCACGTAGTCGGCGGTCCAGATCGGGATGCGTTCCTTCGTGACCGGGTTGACGGCGAAACGGCGCAGCGGGATGCCGGTCTTCTCGCGGGTGGCATCCTGTCGTTCGATCTCCGTGCTCTTCTGCACCTGCTGGAGGTATTCGGCGAAGTTCGCCTGCACCTCGGGGGTCGACCCGGCCGCGAGCTCGGCGGCGAGGTCGGAGTCGGGGGCGACGACCATGAAGGTGACGCCGAACAGCGTGTCGGGGCGCGTCGTGAAGACCGTGACCTTCTGGCCGGTCTCGCCGTGCAGCTCGCCCTCGATCTCGAAGTCGACGTCGGCGCCGATCGAGCGTCCGATCCAGTTGCGCTGCATCGCGAGCACCTTGCTCGGCCAGTGGCCCTCGAGCTGGTTGAGGTCGTCGAGCAGGCGGTCGGCGTAGTCGGTGATCTTGAAGTACCACTGGGTGAGCTTCTTCTTGACGACGACGGCGCCCGAGCGGTCGGAGGTGCCGTCGGCGAGCACCTGCTCGTTCGCGAGCACGGTCTGGTCGATCGGGTCCCAGTTGACCCAGCTCTCCTTGCGGTAGGCGAGGCCCTTCTCGTAGAGCTTGAGGAACAGCCACTGGTTCCACTTGTAGTACTCGGGGTCGCTCGTCGCGAGCTCGCGGTCCCAGTCGACGCTCGTCGCGTACCGGCGCATCGACGCCTTCTGCTCGGCGATGTTGCCGTAGGTCCACTCGCGGGGGTCGACGCCGCGCTTGATCGCCGCGTTCTCCGCGGGCAGGCCGAACGAGTCCCAGCCCACCGGGTGCAGCACGTTGAAGCCCTGCATGCGCCAGTAGCGCGCGACGACGTCGGCGAGGGCGTACGCCTCGCCGTGGCCCATGTGCAGGTCGCCCGACGGGTACGAGAACATGTCGAGGATGTACTTGCGCGGGCGCTTGTCGTCGACGTTGCCCGAGGCGAAGGGCTTGAGCTTCTCCCACACCGGCAGCCACTTGTCTTGGATGGCGTCGATGTCGTACTCGGGGGCGTCGTCGGGGTACTCGTGGGCCACGTGGATCTCAATTCATTGCGGGGAGGGTGTGGCCGCACGACGTGCGGGGCGGCCCGCACACCAGATTAGCGAATGGATGCCGCGGCCGTCGCACTGCAACCGGGAGGTTGCATCCGCCCGTCCCCGGTGCCACCATGGGGTGCACGCATCCCGCCCGCCGACCGGAAGGACCCCCGAATGAGCAGCACACCACCCGCCGTCACCGACGACGACACCTGGAGCGTGACCCGCACCGTGCGCATCGACGCACCGCGGTCGAGGGTCTGGCAGACGCTCGTCACCGCCGACCTCATCTCGCGCTGGTTCGACGTGACGGCGCGGTTCGAACGCGTCGCGCTCGGGGAGTCCGGCGTCTTCGCCGCCGAGGGCTACGGCGACATCCCGGTCCGCATCGAGGAGTTCCAGCCGGAGAGCGCGTTCGGCTACCGCTGGGGCACGCCGGGCGAGGCCCTGCGCGACGACAACTCGACGCTCGTGCGTTTCACCCTCGACGACGAGGGCGACGGCACCGTGCTCTCGGTCGTCGAGACCGGGTTCGGCCTGCTCGCGGGCGGCGACGACGCCCGGCGCGCGTCGCTCGGCGAGCACCGCGAGGGCTGGGACACCGAGCTCGACAGCCTGATCGCGTTCGTCTCGTGACCCTCGCGCCGGTGTTCGCGGCGCTCGGCGACGAGACCAGATGGAGCATCCTCACCGAGCTCGGCGGCGAAGACCTCTCGGCGTCGGGGCTCGCGGCGCGGCTGCCCGTCTCGCGGCAGGCGATCGCGAAGCACCTGGGCGCGCTCGTGGCGGTCGGGCTGGTGGAGCCGGTCGCCGGTGCCGGGCGGGAGATCCGCTACCGGGCGGTCGGCGCCCGGCTCGGCGAACTCGCCGCACAGCTCGAGCGGATCGGCCTCGCCTGGGACGCCCGCCTCGCGGCGCTCAAGCGCGTCGCGGAGGGCGTCGCGGAGGGCGGTTAGTCGCGCGGGCCGACCCGGGACCCGTTCGTTGTCGCGTCAACGCGCGCCGAGCACCGCGAGCAGCGCGGCCGCCTTCAGCTTGACCTCGGCGAGCTCCTCGCGCGGCACCGAGAGCGCGGTAATGCCGCCACCCGCGCCGATCGTCGCGCCCGCGGCATCCAGCACGATCGAGCGGATCACCATCGCGAGGTCGACCCGCCCGTCCAGGCCGAAGTATCCGAAGGCGCCCGCGTAGATGCCGCGCGCGCGGTCCTCGAACCCGTCGAGCAGCAGCGTCGCGCTGCGCTTGGGCGCCCCGGTCATCGACCCGGCCGGGAAGCACGCGACGACCGCGTCGACCGCGGGCGCGAGGCGCCCACGCACGGTGCTCACGAGCTGGTGCACCTGGGGGTAGCTCTCCACCGCGAACAGGCTCGGCACGGTGACCGACCCGACCGCGCTCACCCGGCCGATGTCGTTGCGCATCAGGTCGACGATCATGAGGTTCTCCGCGCGCTCCTTGTCGCTCGCGAGCAGGTCCGCCCGCAGCTCGGCGTCGGCGGCGGGTGTCGCGCCGCGGGGCCGCGTTCCCTTGATCGGCTTCGACTCGACGACCCCGTCGGGCGTCACGCTCAGGAACTGCTCGGGCGACGAGCTCAGCAGCGAGACCTCGCCGACCCGGATCAGCCCGCCGTGGTGCGCCGGGCTCGATGCGCGCAGCGCGAGGTAGGCGGCGAACGGCTCGGGCCGCACGTCGACCCGCGCCTCGGTCGTGAGGCACAGCTGGTACGCCTCCCCCGCGCGGATCGCGGCCTGGCAGTCGGCGATCAGGGCGAGGTAGTGCTCGTCGGAGTCGGCCCAGGTCGCGGTCGCCTCGGCCGGCACGTGCACCGGCAGCTGCTCGTCGCGGCCGGTCAGGAGCGCGGCCACGGTGGCGTCCCGCCAGTCGGCGAGGTCGCCGTGCCACGCCGAACCGAGCGCGAGCAGCGTCACCTCCCGGGCGGCGTGGTCGAAGGCGAGGGCCCGGTCGGCGAACATGAGCGCCGACACCGGGTAGCGGGCGGCACGCGTCACCGGGGTGCCGAGGGTCGCCTCCCGCAGGTCGTAGCCGAGCCAGCCGACCCAGCCCAGCGCGAAGCCGCCGTCCGCGACATCCACGATCCTGGTGCTCGCGAGCTCGGCCGCGAGATCGGCGAAGACGTGCGGCCCCTCGAGCAGGCGCGAACCGGCGCCGAGGTAGCTGGTGCCCTTTTCGTCGCCGCTGTCGAGCCAGAAACTGTTCGCCTCGTCGGAGAGCAGGACGGCCCACGCCTCGGCCGGGTCTACCCACCGGCCTAGCGGATGCAGCAGCACGCGTGACGGCGGAAGCTCGGGCGGGCGCATACCCTGAGTTTATGAGCACGCCGACTTCGTCCATCTACCGCTGGCACGACGGCGATCTGCGCCTGCTCGACTACTGCGACATGGCCGACACGACGGTCGAGGCGGCGGACTCCTGGCTGGTGAGCGACGGGCGCACGCTAGCGCTCGACCTGCACCGGTCGCGCTTCCTCGATGCTGCGCCGGGCGGCGAGGCGTTCTGGGACGCGGCGATCGCGGCGATCCCCCGCGAGGGGGACTGGTTTCCGCGCGTCGAGCTGCGATCGCGGTCGGGCGCGCCGCTGTTCGTCTTCCGGCTGCGCAGCGCCCCCGCGCTCACCCGGTCGGTCGTCGTCGCCACCCATGCCGGCCCCGACCCGCGCACCCGCCCGACCGTCAAGGGCCCCGACCTCGAGTCGATGCTGCGGATCCGCACGGCCGTGCAGCCGCTCGGTGCCGAGGAAGCGGTGATCCTCTCCCCCGACGGGTACGTGGCGGAGGGCGCGTACAGCTCGATCGTCTGGTGGCGTGGCGCGATCCTCTGCGCCCCGTCGGCCGACATCGAGCGCATCGACAGCGTCACGGCCCGATCGCTGCTCGGCATGGCCGCCGCGCTCGGCGTCGAGACCTACGAGGAGGCGGTGACACCGGCCGAACTCGACGGCTGCGAGGTGTGGGCGCTGAGCGCGCTGCACGGACCGCGCATCATCACGAAGTGGGTCGACGGTCCCGAGATGGCCGCGCTGCCGGGACGCCTCGACCTCTGGCGCACGCGGCTGGCCGTGCTGCGGCGGGAGCTGCCGGGCGGGTAGGGCGGCTCGGCTTGCGGAAGGCTGATCTCGGCGGGGTGATGTCGGAAATTCAGGCAATGCGGTCGGAGCGCGCGGCGGGAGCCCCCAGACTCCCGGGTCTCGCGTGGCCGGCACGACCGGACTTCCTGAATTTCCGCGATGAGGGCGGCGCGGGGCGGGGCGCGCGGCCTCGGCCCGCGACATCCGCCCACGCCGTCCGCCCGCGCCCTGCGCCCGCGGCCGTCCGCCCGCGCCCTGCCGGAAACCGCCCCATGTCGGAAACTCAGGAGTCGCGGTCGGAGGCGGGCACGGGATGCCCGGCCTTCTGCGGCCAGCCGTCACCGCGGCGACCGTGAGTCCTGAATTTCCGAAACACACCCGCTCAGGCGAGGCGCAGGGTGGCCGTCACGAGGGCGCTGTCGACCGGGGTGTGCGAGATGACGATGACCGCGCGGTGGGCGGCGGCGGCGGCGCGCAGTAGGTCGGCCATGAGGCGGTCCGCGCTGTCGACGTCGACGTTCGCGGTCGGTTCGTCGAGCACGAGCACCGGGAACTCGGCGAGCAGCGCGCGGGCGAGGGCGATGCGTTGGGCCTGCCCGCCGGAGACCAGCGCCCCGCGTTCGCCCACGGCGGCGTCGAGGCCACCCCGCTCGCGCACCCACCCGTCGAGACCGACCGACGCGAGCACCGCGTGCAGGTCGTCGTCGGTCGCAGTGTCGCGCGCGAACAGCAGGTTCTGGCGAACGGTGTCGTCGAAGAGGTGCGGCGACTGCTCGCAGAGCCCCACGATCGAACGCACCGCGTCGGGGTCGAGGTCGTGCACGTCCACGCCGCCCAGGGAGTAGCCGCCCTCGTGGTCGAGGAAGCGCACGAGCACGTGGGCGAGGGTCGTCTTGCCCGCACCGCTCTCGCCGGTGACAAGCAGGCAGTCCCCCGGCTCGACCGTGGCGGTCACGTTGCGGAGCGCACGCGTTGTCGCGCCGGGCCAGCGGGCGGAGACCCGGTCGAGCGTCACGGTAACCGGACCCGTCGGCGCGGCGACGGGCTTCGCCGGGGCGACGGGGATCTCGGCCGGCACGGTCTCCGGCACGGCCTCGGCGATGCGCCGCGCGCTCACCCGCACGCCACGCCAGGCGCCGACCGCGAGCGGCACGGTGCCGAACGCCTCGAAGACCGCGATCGGCACGAGCACCACGAGGGCGAGCGCGGGGCCGGTGAGGTTTCCCGAGCCGATGGCGGGCGCCGCCGCGAGCAGGGCGCCGATCATCGCCGCGCCCGAGAGCACGGTCAGCGACGCCGCCACGACGCCCGCACCGAGTGCCTGCCGCAGCTGGGCGCGGCGCAGGCGATCGTCGGCCGCGGCGATGGCCGCCTCTCGCTCGTCGGTCACCCCGAACGCGGTGAGCACGTCGAGCCGGGTGACGAAGTCGAGAACGAGCTGCGCGAGCTCGGCTCGCAGCGGGGCGATGCTGCGGTCGGCGGTCGCGGTGATCCCGCTGTGCACGACGGTTCCGACCAGCCCGGCGATCACGAGCGTCACGGCGAGGGTGAGGCCGGCGCCGGGCAGCACGATCGCCACGGTGACGACACTCGCGATTGTGACGACGAGCGAGGTGGCGAGCGGCTGCACCACTCGCAGCGGCAGGTCCTGCAGCTGGTCGACATCGGAGACCAGCCGGGTGAGCAGGTCGCCCCGCCTGGTCGATCCGAGGCCGTCGGGGGCGATCGGGATGAGACGGCGGAAGATCCCCGTCCGCAGCACGCCGAGCGACCGGAACGCCGCGTCATGGGTGACGAGCCGTTCCACGTAGCGGAAGAACGCGCGGCCCAGAGCGAAGGCGCGCACGCCGACGATCGCGAACCCGAGGAAGAGGATGGGCGGCTGCTCCGACGCCCGAGTGATGAGCCAGGCGGAGGTCGCGAGCAACGCGACCGCGCTGCCCGACGCGAGGATGCCGAGCAGCAGCCCGGGCACGAAGCGACGCGCGCCGGGCTGGGCGAGACGCAGGACGCCGGCGGTGGAAACGGACGCGGACGCGGACGCGGACGCGGGCGCGGGCGCGGTCACGGGCTCACCGCCACGCGTGGTCGCAGTTCGATGACACTGTCGGCCGCGTCGAGCAGGGCCGCGCGATGGCTCACCACGACGACGGCGACCCCCGTCGCGGCCAGCCGGTGCAGCCCGAGCACGAGTTCGCTCTCGGTCGCGGCGTCGAGCGCCGAGCTCGGCTCGTCGAGGATGACGACCGCGCTGCCGGCGGAGATCGCCCGGTAGAACGCTCGAGCGAGGGATACCCGCTGTGCCTGGCCGCCCGAGAGGCCACTGCCGCCCACGCCGAGCATGGTCGACGGGTCGACGAGTTCGGCCGCGGCGAACCGCATCGCCTCGCGCAGCACGCCCTCGTCGACGGGACCGGAGCCGAGCGCGATGTTCTCGGCGACCGTGCCGGCCATGAGCGCCGGTCGCTGCCCCGCCCACGCCACGATCTCCCTCGCCGCACCGGGCGCGAGCTCGACGTCGCCGTAGCGCACCGTGCCGGTCGACGGCACGAAGCCGAGGATTGCCGCGACCAGCGTCGACTTGCCCGCGCCGCTCGGGCCGGCGATCGCGGTGACCCGGCCGGACGCGAACCGAACGCTGAGCCCGTCGAGCACGGTGCGGTCGCCGTAGCGCACGGTGAGGTCGTCGACGACGAGCTCGCTCCCCCGCGCGGTGGCAGGGGCGGGAAGGGCGGATGCCGCGGCGGCGGCCACCGGCGCCGCGTCGAGGATCGCGAACACCTCGTCGGCCGCGGCCACCCCGTCGGCCGCCGCGTGGAACTGCGCCCCGACCTGGCGCAGCGGCAGGTACGCCTCCGGGGTCAGCAGCAGGATGAACAGCCCGACCGTCAGCCCCACCGTGCCGTCGACGAGCCGCACCCCGATGGAGACCGCGACGACCGCGACCGAGAGGCTGCCGGCGAGTTCGAGCACGAAGCCCGAGATGAACGAGACCCGCAGCACGGCCATGGTGCGCGACC
>Ga0247809_1000642_pt1 | contig 15924 bp, 10 predicted proteins | sample UWRJL104311B1_FD_180951 | JGI IMG/M metagenome (GOLD analysis project Ga0247809, IMG submission 180951) | Plant litter microbial communities from Arlington Agricultural Research Station in Wisconsin, United States - UWRJ-L104-311B-1 | ecosystem: Environmental > Terrestrial > Plant litter >...
CAATGTTCAATACTGAACGAATTGATCATTTATACCAGGATCAGCATGAGAATGGGGTGAACTTCAAATTGCATTTTGGTGATTTGACGGATTCAACTAACCTGATTCGTATCATTCAGGAAGTGCAACCTGATGAAATTTATAATCTTGCGGCAATGAGCCATGTAAAGGTAAGTTTTGATATGCCTGAATATACGGCGAATGCAGATGGTATTGGTACGTTAAGGTTATTGGAAGCTATCAGAATATTAGGATTGCAGGAAAAAACAAGAATCTATCAGGCGTCCACGTCTGAATTATATGGTTTGGTACAGGCAGTACCTCAAAGTGAAACTACTCCTTTTTATCCACGTTCTCCTTATGCGGTGGCCAAAATCTATGGCTATTGGATTACAGTGAACTACAGGGAAGCTTATAATATGTTTGCATGTAATGGGATTTTATTTAATCATGAAAGTCCTTTAAGGGGAGAGACCTTTGTAACGCGGAAGATCACAAGAGCAGCGTCAAAGATCGGATTGGGTTTACAAAAGTGTTTGTACCTGGGTAATCTTTCTGCGCAACGCGACTGGGGCCATGCAAAGGATTATATTGAAGCTATGTGGTTAATCTTACAACAGGATGTGGCGGAAGATTATGTAATTGCTACGGGAGTAACGACGACTGTGCGCGATTTTGTAAAAATGAGTTTTGCTGAATTAGGGATTACGGTTGCGTTTAGTGGCGAAGGTGCTGAAGAAACTGGTGTGATTGCTGCGATTGATGAAACGATTGCTGCTGAGTTGGGATTAAACACAGAAGCGTTAATTATCGGAATGGAAGTGGTGAAGGTAGATCCTGCTTACTTCCGTCCTACGGAAGTGGATTTACTATTGGGAGACCCTACTAAGTCTAAGACGAAATTGGGCTGGGTACCTAAATATGATCTTCCACTATTGGTGAAGGATATGATGCAGGCAGATTTAGAACTGATGAAAAAAGATGAACATTTGAAAGTTGGAGGTTTTAAAACGCTGAACAATTTCGAATAGTATACATACTGTATAAAAAAACCGTTCATTTTTTAGGTCAAGCCTTCAAAATGAACGGTTTTTTTTATTCTTGGACTATTGGGGAGATTATTAATGATACCTTCCGATTATAATCACAGGGTTATATTTTGTCTAATAAATCGGTTTAATGGGCATAAAACAATATTTAGTATCTTAATAAATAATTTGAGTATATAAATGATATCTTGTGTTGATGCTTGGTATGATTTTTTGATTAAATTTGCCGTTACTAAAACTACGACATCTTGTTCAACCAGATAAATATAGTACCCAGGTGGATAATCTTCACATTAGATTTAACGATCTGTTTCGTTTCTTTAGCCATAGCATATTTGATCAAACGTAATTTTGATCTGTCTACATTAGATTACTTAGAATTTAGCCGGAATGTATTAATTACAACGGTCATTAGTACATTGGTTTTTATTGTTGTAAAAACTTTTTCAGGAATTATCCGCTATACGAGTGCGCAAGATTCATTTAGGATTCTTTATGCGGTAATTGTATCTAATGGTACTTTTTTTCTTTTGAATATGGGCTTTGTTGCTTTTGGTAATCATGCGCTGATTCCTAATAGTGTTTTGGTAATTAATGGCCTGACAAGTTTTGTGATGTTAATTACTTATAGAGTATTGGTAAAATACTTTTTCATGTATATCAAAAACCTGCGTTTAGATACAGTACGTGTAATGATCTACGGAGCGGGTGAAGCAGGGGTGGCAACAAAACGTACTTTTGATCATGATCCGAATGTGAATAAAATGATTATTGCGTTTGTGGATGATGATCAGCGGAAAATGGGTAAAACTATTGATGGAATCAAAATCCTGGATGCGAGCAACCTGATTGATCTGATTGTGAAACATCAACTGGATGAAATCATTTTTGCTTCCTATACAATACCTTCTGAGCGGAAGGAGCAAATTGTTGATGTTTGTCTGGAGCATGGGATTAAAGTATTGAATATTCCGCCGCCTAATGTATGGACAGATGGTAAGATACAGCCTACACAGATCAAGAACTTAAATATTGAAGATTTGTTAAACCGTAAGCCTATCCATATCGATATTGAAGGAATAGGAACACAGTTACAGAATAAACGAATCTTAATTACGGGTGCTGCAGGTTCTATTGGTTCTGAGATTGTAAGGCAGCTGGCTAAGTTTGATGTAGGATTGATCATCCTTTGTGATCAGGCAGAATCAGCCTTGCATGAGTTGTATCTTGAAATGACAGAAACCACTAAAAATAAGAATTTCCACGCTTTTATTGGTGATGTGAGGGATGAACGCCGGATGGAGCATTTATTCAGCACTTTAAAGCCGCACTACGTTTATCATGCTGGTGCATACAAACATGTGCCTTTGATGGAAGATAATGCTTGTGAGGCGATTAAAACAAACGTACTGGGCACCAAGACTATTGCTGATAAGGCAGTGCAACATGGTGTGCAGAAATTTGTAATGATTTCTACGGATAAGGCGGTTAATCCAACGAATGTAATGGGAGCGTCAAAACGGATTGCAGAGATCTATGTGCAGTCGCTGAACAATTCTTTGCACAACCATGATCATATCTTCAGTAATGGCTTGAGTTATATTAATGAGCTGGATGTAAAACCAATTACTAAATTTATAACTACGCGTTTTGGAAATGTGCTCGGTTCTAATGGTTCTGTAATACCAAGGTTCAAACAGCAGATTGAAAAAGGCGGACCTATAACGGTTACTCATCCGGAGATTACGCGTTATTTCATGACTATTCCGGAAGCTTGTCGCTTAGTGCTTGAAGCGGGTTGCATGGGTTCTGGTGGGGAGATCTTTGTATTCGACATGGGTAAGTCTGTCAAGATCATTGATCTGGCAAAGAAAATGATCTTGCTTGCTGGTCTGGTGCCTAATCAGGATATCCAGATTGAGTACTCAGGACTTCGTCCGGGGGAAAAGCTTTTTGAGGAACTACTGAACGACAATGAGAATACAATGCCTACGCACCATGAAAAGATCATGATTGGTAAAGTAAGGGAATATGCATTTGATGATGTCCAGAAACAGATCTATAATCTGATAGAGCATGCGCAACGCTGCGACGACCTGCAGGTGGTCACTAATATGAAAGCACTGGTGAAGGAGTTTAAAAGTAAAAACTCTGTGTTTGAAACCCTGGATATTAAAAATTAAATCTTTTCCTATTTGTTGCTCTTTTCTTTTGTGACAGTTTTTCTATCGCTGTGTATGTGTTATTTCATAGCAGTTCTGCTTGCAATTTTATTTGCGAATGAACAATGATTACGGTCACATCTGCCTACAATACAGAACACCCGTTTGTTTTTCTGGAATATATTCCCTTTACTTCAATTCCAAATACTGGCTGAACTGCTTCTCCTATAACAATTTACAAATAAATTTATTACCTCTAATTGTAAAAAATACACTATCTTCAATATAAATAACTGATACACAGTGATGTGTATTTTTCTGAATTATTGTTTAGAGCCAATGGTTGTGAAATGGTCATTAATTGGTATCATAATTGATACACAGGGGTAAATAGGACAATTATGATGGTATTTAAATCATAATAATGATTAATTCAACCTATTTATTTATAGTTTAAGACTGTTAACTACAATTTTGACGAATATAGTATTTGATTCGTTTTAGTAAATTTAATATTTATCAGTATTTGGGAATTTTAGGGTAATATTTTGCTGTTTTGGCCTGATAAAATTCGTAATTTCAATTTATTGTAACATAATTGATATAATAAAGGTTTTAAATTAGCGTTTTCATTTTGAATCAGGATTTTTCGATAGCTGTGTTTAAGCTATTTTAACGCTTGTTTTAGATGCTGTTTTAAATCTATTTAATCATAGGATAATATAAAGATAACGTACAATTTTAATAAGTGGTATTTTATACTTTATAATAATAACTTATCTTAGGAAAATACATTAGTGATGCTGATGTATGACTAAATGTGTATAGATTTCAATTTTACTTAAAAAATTATATGTTCGATTTCTTTCATAAGAAAAACAAAATAAGTGACATAGAATGGCTGGGAGTTGATATTCACTCACATATTCTACCTGGAATAGATGATGGATCTAAAGAAATCGGACAGTCTTTAGGTTACATTCACGAAATGCAGGAATTAGGCTTTAGCAGGCTGGTCTGTACGCCGCATATCTTTCAGGATTTATATCCTAATACGCCTGAAACAATCCTTCCTGTCTTGAAAACAGTTCAGGAGGAAGTAAAAAATCAAAATCTAAGTATCGAAATCAATGCTGCGGCAGAATATATGGCCGATAGTGAGTTTGTAGTGAAAGAAGGACTAATGATATTTCCTGGTCAGCATATTCTGATTGAAATGTCTTACCTGATGGAAACGCCAAATATAGAAAATATCATTTTTGAACTTCAGCTGCAGGGTTATCAGGTGATCCTGGCACATCCGGAACGTTACAACTTCTATTTCAGACATACGGAACGCTATGAGAAGCTAAAAAATTTGGGCTGCTCTTTTCAGTTGAATATACTATCCGTGCTGGGATATTATGGTAAAGGGGTGAAGGCAATGGCTGAGTACCTGCTTAACGCAAAGATGTACGATTTTGCTGGAACTGATCTTCACCACGATAAACATATGAAGATGCTGGGGGATGGGGTGAGAAGTGGTAAACTACATACAATTTTAGGACAATACCCATTTAGAAACCTGGAGGTTTTTTCTGACAGCGCTTTTGCTAAATGCATTTAATACAATTTTGGGCGCTTTTGTCCTTTTATTTTTGAAATAACTATGAATAAAGTACTTACGATCAGCATCAAAACACTCACATTCTGTTTGTTGTCTATGCTTATTTTTTCTTCATGCGCACCCAAAGTGCAGGCCGTTTATTTTACGGATATTGATTCGCTTAAAATAAAGCAGGTGATGGGAGCCACTTTCACCGAGCCACTGATCCAGACGGATGATATCTTAAGTATTACAGTGCAGACTATTGATCCTGCAGCTTCGATGGCAGTAAATCAAACACCAGCAGCGGCAGCGCCAGCTTCCGCAGGTGCAGGCTTGGCCATCTCGGGTTTCCTGGTAGATAAAAAGGGAAATGTCGAAATTCCAATGTTAGGGATCGTGAAATTAGCGGGTCTGACTACGGCAGCGGCTAAAGAAGTCATCAGAACGGAAGCGTTAAAGTATTATAAAGATCCTACGATTCAGGTTCGTTTTGCGAATTATAAAATCACCGTTTTGGGTGAGGTAGCAAAACCATCTTCTTATACGGTGCCGAATGAGAAGGTATCTATACTAGATGCCATAGCGATGGCAGGTGACGTAACGATCTACGGAAAGCGGAATAATGTGCTGCTGATTCGTGAAACGGATGGTAAAAAGGATGTGGTAAGGCTGGATTTAACGCAGTCTGCGGTTTTGAGCTCTCCTTATTTTTATCTGAAACAGAATGATGTGCTTTATGTGGAACCTGGTAAAGGAAAAATTGCAGCTAATAATGCTGCGCAACGGCAGACGCTGACAATACTTGTCTCTTCACTATCAGTCCTTATTGCATTAATTACAAGATTATAAATTGATTACAACGTATGAATACTAGTCAGGAATTTACTGAAGATCCGTTGTTCGGATCGGGGAACAAATTTGATGTTAAGAAGTATCTGGCTAAGGTGAAGCAAAACTGGTTTTGGCTGCTGATTTCTTTAATTTTCTTCGTCCTGATATCTTATTTATATATCAGATACGCTACACCGATTTATAGTACCACTGCTAGTGTACTCATCAAAGAGGATGAGAATGCTAGTGGGGAAAGTGGTCTGCTGAAAGCTTTTGGTGGTGATATGGCACCAACAAGCAGCACGGAGACGGAAGCGGAGATCTTTAAGACGCAAATGCTGATGGAACGGGTGGTAAAGAAGCTGAATGCCAATATCATTTATTTTGCGAAAGGTAAGGTGAAGGACGTGGAACTGGATGAAGCTCCTTTCAAAGTGCATGTATTAGGTAACCCGGAAGCAAAAGCTGCCGGGGGGTTTAATGTAGAAGTGAAGGATGGGAAATACAATATGCAGGGTAATAACTGGAACAAGACAGTTAATTTATATGAAGCGGTTGCCGTACCAGGGCTCGGTAATATTCAGCTTGAACGTGGGGAACTGAAAGCTGAGCCTGGAAAAATATATGCAGTAAGTGTAGTGCCTGTTAAAGCGGTGGTTGGTTCCTTCCTGAAAAAATTACAGGTAGCGATACCGAGTAAGCAGGTAAATATCATTAACCTGAGTTTTTCTTCTCCATTGCCGGCATATTCAGAAGTGATTTTAAATACTTTAATAGAAACGTATATACAATCCAATATTCTAGATAAAAATACGGTTGCAGATAGCACGATCTCTTTTATCAACGAGCGATTAATGCTGGTGAGCTCTGAACTGAGTAGGGTGGAAGGAAATGTGGAAGCTTTCAGAAAAGAGAATAAGGTAACGGATATTGCTGCGCAATCTGCTCAGCTGATCACATCTTCGAGTGAGTCTGTAAATGAACTGGCGAAGGTTGAAACGCAGTTGAGCATCATTGGCTCGTTGGAGCAGTATCTGGGTGATGAGGGGAATGCAGAGCGGGTAATGCCAAGTGGGGTATTCCTGGAAGATCCTAATTTTACTGCTTTGATGGAGCGTTACAATACCATTGTATTGGAAAAAGAGCGCAGCAAATTGAGCCAGACAGAAGGCAACCCTTATGTACAGAACCTGAATACACAGATTGCGGGCGTACGCAGTGACATGCTGAAGAGTATCGGAAGTCTGAAAAGATCGCTCACGATTGCAAAGAATTCTGTGCAGGGCAGAACAAATAAAATGGATAATCAGGCCGGAAAGGTACCTACTATTCAACGTAAATACCTGGACTTGGAGCGTCAGCAACAGATCAAACAGGAGTTATACGTTTTCCTGCTGCAAAAGAAGGAAGAGACCGCTATTTCTAAAACATCGAATATTTCCAATTGTAAAGTCATCGAGAAGCCGATATCTACCGGCCCTATCAGCCCGAATGGTAAGTCCATTATCGGGTATGGAATTTTTGCGGGTTTGTTTCTCCCTTTAGGAATTATTTATTTGCTGGATATATTAAATACAACGGTTAAATCTAAGGATGATATTCTGGCAGCAACGCATGTGCCGGTGATAGCGGAGATTGGCATCAGTGATTCTGCTGATACTATTGTAGTAGGCAACCATTCGCGAACGGCTATTTCGGAACAGTTCAGAAACCTGCGAACGAGTCTGTCATTCTTCCTCAAGGAAGGGGAAAAAACAATCCTGATCACTTCAAGTATGGGTGGGGAAGGTAAGTCTTTCTGCTCTATCAATCTTGCTGCTACGATTGCGCTAACGGGAAAAAAGGTAGTAATCATGGAGATGGACTTAAGAAAACCTAACCTGTCCAATAAATTTAATCTGAGTAACAGTGTAGGATACACCAACTTTATTACGTCTCCAGCTGTGGAAATCAATGATATAGTTGTGCCATCGGGCATACAGGATAATTTGTTTGTGATCGGTTCGGGACCTATACCGCCGAATCCTGCAGAGTTGATATTGAATGAGCGCCTGGGGATTCTCATGACTGCATTGAAAGCAGATTTTGACTATATCATTGTGGATGCCCCGCCACTGGGACTGGTGACGGATGCGCAGTTATTGAGTACGCATGCAAATCTGACCTTATATGTTGTTCGTGAAAATTATACGCATAAGGAACAACTGGAAATTACGGAGGACATTTTCAGGACTAAAAAGATAGAACGAATGACCATTCTGCTGAATGGCGCTGCGATCAATAAGAACTATGGTTACGGCTATGGTTACGGTAATGAAGAAGAAACGGCTACTGATTCATTTAAAAAGTTTTTCAAAAAATCAAAATAGGTAAATCTAATCAAGAATAATATGATGATGTCTTATATACAGGTTCAGCACAGATTAAGGAATATTAAACAGAAAATATCTGGTGTTGAGGTTGGCGTAGTTGGTGGTTATCATGGTGGGAACCTGGGTGATATTGCCCTGGGTACATCGGTTACATCGGTACTGGAAGAAGAACATATCAAAACTGGTATGCAGACGATTTACAACCTGGATAAATGGCCGAAAGCACCGTATGCAATTGTTGGTGGGGGAGCTGTAGGTTATGCGGATTCCTTAACGAGAGTTGCTGAACGCTATAAGGGAGACTTCCATAAGGTTTCTTTATTGGGGGTCGACTTTAATGAGAAATCATACCCGGAAGTATGTCTTGAGCTGATCAGAAAAGCTGCTTATGTAAGTGGCAGAAGTGAAGCGCAGGCAGAAAAATTAAAGACAATGACGGGGAGACAGGATATCCATTTCCATCCTGATATTGCTTTTTCTTTGTACCCTGACTTCTGTGAAAAAGAACGTGCAAAGGTGAGGAGTGATAAACCAGGAAAATTACTGGTAAATATTATACCGCTATATGGAAAGCTAATCGATGGTCAAATTGTGGCATCTGATCAATATAAAGAAGAAAGACCAGCGCTTTATGCAGCTTATGAACAAATGCATAGTACTTATAAAGCCCTGGTGAGAAATGTGGTGACAAAGGCTATTGCAGAGGGACTGACAGTGGAAACAATTCCTTTTACTCCGGATGATGAAGCATTTGGTAAGTCTCTGCTGGAAGGTCTGGAAGTAAAACATGCTAAATACCATGCTGATCCTCTACGTATGATCAAACACATGGCTACCGCAACCAGAGTTTTTGCAACGAGATACCATACTACAATATTTGCTTTGAAGTTGGGAATTCCTCTATATCCGGTTGCATATGCGGTTAAAAATGAACTGCTTTTTAAAGAGCTTGGAGTAAAAAGAGCAGATTTTATCTCTTCGGACGACCTGGCGGCAGGTTGTAATCCTAATCTGGAAACGATAAGGGTAGATGTGGATGTGATCAAAAATTATGAAATGAAAAGTCGTGCTGCAATTGTAGCATCGGTCAAGGCACTTAAAGTAAAGGTCTAATGAGGGGTATCAGTCAGCGTATTCTTGCTCATCCTAAATATTCAAAGTCCCTGGAATGGGGGAAATTGATTTTTATGACTGGTGCTGCACAAGTATTGGTGCAGGCCACAGGCTTGCTGACGGGTATATTTATTATCAGAATGCTGCCTACTCAGGAATATGCCTTCTATACACTGGCAAATACGATGCTGGGTACCATGACGATTCTGGCAGATGGAGGAATCAGCTCTGGAGTGATGTCACAGGGAGGGAAGATTTGGCGCGACAGGACAGAATTGGGTAAGGTACTGGTAACCGGAATGGAACTGCGAAAGAAATTTGCTGTTTTTAGTCTGCTGGTAGCCGTGCCTGTACTGGTGTATTTGTTATGGTTACAACATGCACAGCCCTGGGTAATTATATTGATTGTTGCGGCACTGATTCCAGCTTTTTTTTCAGCTTTATCAGACTCGCTGCTGGAAACCATTCCGAAGTTACATCAGGATATTAAGCCTTTGCAGGCTAATCAGGCTAAAGTTGGACTTTTCCGCCTTTTTCTTTCTTCGGCATCGGTATTCATTTTTCCTTTCACTTTTATTGCGTTGCTGGCGAATGGAATTCCGAGGATCATCGGCAATTTCAGGTTGAGAAAGATGGCATTGCGGTTTGCAGATACGAGTCAACCAGTAGATCCGGTTTATCAGACTGAAATCTTGAAGATGGTAAAGAGAAGACTGCCGGGCGCAATTTATTACTGTCTTTCGGGTCAGATAACAGTATGGCTGATTTCTATTCTGGGAACGACCAGGGCGATTGCACAGGTGGGTGCGCTTAGTAGATTGGGAATGGTATTGAGTGTATTTACTGTCTTATTCGCTACGCTGGTAGTACCGAGGTTTGCCCGTGCTGAAAGTAACAGGAAACTGCTGATCAGCAGTTCTATAAAGATAATGATTGTGCTTATAGGAATCTGTATGGTAATTATGGGTATCGTTTACCTGTTCCCTGAACAGCTGTTATGGATATTAGGCAAGCAGTATGCTGATTTGTCCGATGCCCTGATGCTGAGTATTCTGGGGAGCTGTATTGTATTGGTAATGGGTTGTGTATTTTCATTGTCAACCAGTCGTGGTTGGGTGATCAATCCTGCAGTATCGATTCCGGTCAACCTGCTTACGATCGTTGCGGGTATTTTACTGATGGATGTATCTTCCCTGCATGGTGTATTAATAATGAACATTATGGTATCCTCGGGTCAGCTATTGTTATTGCTTGGTTTTCTGGTAATTAAACTTAATGGAGTAAAAAATGAAGGATAGTTTTTTTCACCGCGCAGTATTTTTTGTACGTCATAAGTTTCTGGGAGAACTGGGCAGGATTTTAAGGACTTCTTATTTTGAATTCCTGGGCCTCCAAACAGGAAAGAACAGTCGCTTGGGGACAATGCGGGTGACCTGGCCGCATCAGGTGGTGATTGGTGACAATTGTAAGCTGGAAGACAATATATTTTTTAAGTATGATGGTATTTGGAAACCAGGACCTTCTATAGTTATTGGTGACCGTGTTTTTATTGGTGCGGATTGCGAGTTTAATATCCGTCTGCGCATTGAGATTGGCAATGATGGATTGATCGCTTCAGGATGCAAGTTTATTGACCACGATCACGGAATCCTTGAAGGTCAACTGATCAGAGCACAACGTGGCAATGGGAAAGAGATCAATATAGGCAATGATGTGTGGCTGGGTTGCAATGTTGTGGTACTGAAAGGTGTTGATATTGGGGAAGGCGTAGTAGTCGCGGCGGGCGCCGTGGTAACAAGGTCAATCCCTGCGGGAGAGATCTGGGGCGGTGTGCCGGCAAAGAAAATTGGGATGAGAAAGCAAGAAATGAATATTGAATAAAGAATATTAGCTGAAGCATAGTATGTCTAAAATGAAAATTGTATTTATCTGCGGATCTTTTGAACCTGGACACGATGGGGTTGGGGATTATTTGAGGCGTTTTAGCCTGGAATTAATGTCCAACGGGATTGATGTTGCTGTAGCAGCAATCAATGACCGTCATTTGAAGGGCGAACTGGAAACAATCAATGCAGGTGACGCAAATCATGTTGCTGCACTTCGGATTCCTGCTGGATTGACGGCAGTGAATAGAATGGAGATATTGAGAAAGTATATAGCTGAATTCAATCCTGATTGGATAAGTCTGCAATATGTGGCTTTCTCCTTTCATGATAAGGGTCTGGACTTTGGACTGAACAATATGCTGATGGACGTAGGGAAAGGGAAAAAGTGGGAAGTGATGTTTCATGAAATTGCTGTAGGGATGTACAAAGGCGCAAGTGTGAAAGAGGTATTATGGGGCAAAGTGCAATTGTATCTGGTAAAACAGCTGTTGAGAAAACTGAAACCGGTAGTACATACCACTAATATGGTATACCTGGAACAGTTGAAAAGAATGGGGGCAAAAGCCCGTCTGTTGCCATTGTTTTCTAATATTCCTGTTGTTTCTCCGGAGCAGGTACAGGAAAAACTGAGAACAACACATCATAGGCGTGAAACGATCAATATTGTGGTATTCGGGAGTATATACCCTGATGCGCCAATTGAATCATTTGCTGCCAGGGCAAAGGCTTATGCGGAACTGAATGATGTCAAAATTAAGCTGATAATCATTGGCAGGAGTGGTAATGAGCTTGAACGCTGGATGAAGATCTGGACGGGAGCCGGTTTGGATGCTGAATGCTTAGGAAAGCTGAGTGAAAAAAGCATATCTGAAATATTAACGGAAGCTGAGTTCGGAATTTTTACAACGCCCTTATCACTGGCTGAAAAAAGTGGTTCTGTTGCTGCGATGAGAGCACATGGTGTGCATTTACTGGCAGTATCGCGTGACCGCGCCTATAGGGGAATTGGAGCAATAAAAAATCTTTATGGCATCTCTGCATTTGATGGGGGGGCTCTTGATGATTTTTTCAATGGAGAGAAGGACTTTTCCTATATCCCATCCCTTGCAGGTACGGCTAAACAGTTTGTTGATGACCTCTCTGTAAATATAGAATCATGATTTTGGGGATAACCCGGCTTTTAAAACATAACGGTATAGCATAAAATAGAGGATATAGAATTTGATAATGCAAAACACAAGGAATAAAAGATTACTGGAAAATAAAGATGAAGACCTCTGGTTAAAGCGGGGGGTCTGGATCTATTTTTTTCTGCTGATTTTTGAAGGCGCATTGCGGAAATGGCTGGTTCCTTCGCTGGCAACTCCTTTACTGGTAGTGCGTGATCCTGTTGCGATATGGTTGATTTACCAGGTTTGGAGAAAGGGTAAACTGACGAATACATTTTTATTGACGGCAATGGTAATAATTACAGTGATCAGTGTGATTACCACGCTCTTATTTGGACACGGAAATTTACCTGTAGCGGTGTTTGGTGCAAGAATATTGCTGGTTCACTTTCCGCTGATGTTTGTAATCGGGCGGATCTTTAAAAAAGAGGATGTGCTGGAGATGGGAAAAATGATTTTAATGATTGCTATCCCGATGGCATTACTGATTGCAGTACAGTTTTATAGTCCCCAGGCCTCTTTTGTAAACCGCGGTATTGGTGATAATGCAGAAGGAGGCGGGTTTAGTGGTGCGATGGGTTATTTCCGTCCACCGGGAACATTCTCTTTTACTACGGGAGTTACCTTGTTTTTCTCCTTATGTGCTCCATTTGTGATCTATTTCTGGTTTAATACAGGAATGAATAAGATTTTATTGATTATGGCGACTGCAGCTGTTTTAGCTTCTATTCCCCTATCAATTAGTCGCACGCTCTTCTTTAGTATAGGTATCACTCTTGTATTTACTGTGATAGGTGTATTGAGAAACGGAAAATATGCAGGAAAGGTAATTATGGCGGGTGTGCTGATCACCCTTTCCCTGCTGATCCTCATCCAGCTACCTTTCTTTCAAACGGCTATAGAAGTATTTACTTCGAGGTTTACGAATGCGAGTGATAGTGAGGGTGGTTTACAGGGAACTTTAGGAAACAGGTATATAGGTTTGATGACAACAGCATTAAGCAGCTCATTTGATCAGCCTTTTTTTGGATACGGAATCGGTATGGGAACTAATGTGGGAGCTATGCTGATCAGCGGACGTACGACTTTCCTGATTTCTGAGGAAGAGTGGGGAAGAGTATTGGGGGAGATGGGCACAATTATGGGTTTGGGTGTGATTTTTATCAGGCTTGGCTTATCATTCAAACTTTTTGCAGCTGGATTTAAAAAACTGGCTGATGGTGATTTGTTACCCTGGTTACTGTTGAGTTTTGGCTTACTGGTGATCCCGCAGGGACAATGGGCGCAGCCGACAAATCTTGGGTTTAGTACATTAATTGGGGGGCTGATTATCGCTTCCTTCAATACCAAAAAAATATGAAGATAATAGTTTCGCATCCTTCTGGTAATGCCAATGTTCGTGCAGCAGCAGTTGCCTGCGCAAAGGCAGGAATTTTATCTAAATTTTATACCAGTATAGCGGTATTTAAGGGCACTTTACTGGATAAGCTGAGTGGTTTTGGCCCTTTAGCTGAATTAAACAGAAGGCGTTTCGATACAACTTTACATGAGTCTACAGGGGTATGGCCATTGCGTGAACTGGGTCGTTTATTATCGATCAAGTTCGGGTTTAAGCAGCTGATCAAACATGAGGTAGGCCTTTTTAGTGTGGATGCGGTTTGGAATAATTTCGACAAGCGTGTGGCCGGTGTGTTGAAACAGGAAAAGAAAGCAGGTTTGAATGCAGTATATGCTTATGAGGACGGTGCTTTAAATTCTTTTGCAGTGGCAAAGGAACTTAATCTAATCTGTATATATGATTTACCTATAGGTTACTGGAAAGCAGCTAAAATATTGCTGACTGCAGAGCAGGAAAGATGGCCGGAATGGGCACCTACTTTAACAGGATTGCGAAATTCTGATGAAAAGTTGAAAAGGAAAGATGAGGAGCTGAGGCTGGCTGATCAGCTTTTTGTAGCCAGTTCTTTCACTGCTAAAACGTTGAATGAATATGAAGGGAAGCTCTGTCCTGTAACGGTAATTCCTTATGGATTTCCACCTGTAGTGTCTGACAGAAAATATAATGATGATGCTAAAAAGCCATTGAAATTACTTTTTGTTGGTGGCCTGTCGCAGCGTAAGGGTATTGCGGACTTATTTGCTGCAGTGGATGGGATTGGTGAAAGGGTAACGCTGACCGTTGTTGGAAAGAAGACTATTGGAGATTGTCCTGCACTGGAAGAAGCGCTGGGCAGACACAAATGGATTCCGAGTTTGCCACATCATGAAGTGTTAAGCCTGATGCAGGAACATGATGTATTGGTTTTTCCTTCTTTATTTGAAGGTTTTGGTCTGGTGATTACTGAAGCCATGTCTCAGGGAACACCCGTGATTACAACTGACCGTACAGCGGGACCTGACCTGATTACGGATGGAGAGAATGGCTGGATTATCGAGGCAGGCTCTACGGTGGCATTGCAGCAGGCGATAGAAAATTTGATCGGCAAACCGGAAGTGATCGCTGCTGCGGGACGGGCAGCAATGGAAACAGCGAGGTTAAGGCCATGGGAAAAATACGGGCAGGAACTGTCTGACGCCATAATGAAGTTTAAAACAGATCAGGGAGGAGCATCATGAAAATAGTCTTTTTTGCACATCCTTCTTTTCTTGGTTCACAGAGCATGCCGCGTTTTGTCCATATGCTTGCGGAAGGGATGCGGCAACGTGGTCATGAAGCCGAAGTATGGCAGCCGGAAGCAAAGTTTTCAAAACTTCCTGTTGGAGGTTTTAAGAAATGGATGAGTTATATCGACCAGTATATTGTTTTTCCAGGTAAGGTAAAGAGATTATTAAAGACCCAGTCTGCGGATACCTTATATGTGGTTACCGATCATGCATTGGGACCTTATGTGCCGCTGATTGCCGATCGTCCACATGTAATTCATTGCCATGATTTTCTTGCCCAGCGCTCTGCATTGGGAGAGATTCCGGAAAACATCACTTCAGCAAGTGGTAAAAAATATCAGGCTTATATTAAAAATGGATACAGTAAGGGGAAGAACTTTATTTCTGTATCTGAAAAGACCAGGACCGATCTGGAGCGTTTTATGGCGGTAAAACCGGAACGGTCAGAGATGGTCTATAATGGATTAAATCCTGCATTTGCACCGGCACCAGAAAATGTTTCGAGGTTGTCTTTGGGTAAGGAGCTCAAACTGGATCTGGCGAATGGGTATATCCTGCATGTGGGGGGCAACCAATGGTATAAAAACAGAACAGGTGTGATTGCTATATATGATGCCTGGAGAAAAAAACAGGGAAACAAATTGCCGCTATTGCTGGTAGGGCCGAAACCTGCGGGGGCTCTGGAGGAGAGGAGAGCCGCTTCGTCTTATAAAGACGATATCCACTTTATTGTGGGTGTGAGTGATGAAGTGGTAAAAAAGGCCTATGCCGGCGCGTCGGTTTTTCTGTTTCCTTCTATTGCCGAAGGTTTTGGCTGGCCGATAGCGGAAGCAATGGCATCGGGAATAGTGGTGATTACAACCAATGAAGCGCCCATGCTGGAAGTTGCTGGTGAGGCTGCTTTACTGATAGACCGTCGTCCGATAGGGGATGATACTGAATGGGCAGAACAAGCTGCAGTGGTTTTACAGCAGGCTGTACAAATTGAGGGTGAAGAGAAGAGGGATTGGATAGAGAGAGGTGTTGAACATGTGAAGCAGTTTAATCTGGAGCATGCACTGAACAGGATAGAGGAAATTTATAAAGAAGT
>Ga0247809_1000643_pt1 | contig 15924 bp, 13 predicted proteins | sample UWRJL104311B1_FD_180951 | JGI IMG/M metagenome (GOLD analysis project Ga0247809, IMG submission 180951) | Plant litter microbial communities from Arlington Agricultural Research Station in Wisconsin, United States - UWRJ-L104-311B-1 | ecosystem: Environmental > Terrestrial > Plant litter >...
TCGTTGAACGACAACTTGAATCAAATCACCAACCAGTTTGCGCCATTGATGGCATCTTGACCACCTTTGCCAACGCACTTGTTGGAAGATGGTCTGCAACCTTGTTCCGTAACTTTGCCTTCGCTCTCAATAAAGTTCCATCTATGTCAGGTCAGATACCGGGAACATCTCTTGAGACAAGCATATATACTCTCTGTCAATGACAATGACTCTTGCGACTGAATCTGTCAACCACGTCTTGAGTTGAGCAAGATCTTTCGGGATCTGAGGGGTGGCATTTCCGCCTCCAGTGGCACCGCTTGCGAAACCCACGGGCTTGCCAACAACCTTTTGTGCAGCACAGCTGCTGGAGAAAGTAGCCAAAGCGGCGAAGATAATTGATGAGCGCATGTTTGATAGAATGAGTGTAAGTGGTTGGGGAAGCGAGTAAACAAAATAACAAGGGCAAGAATTGAAAGAATGAAAGACTGAATAGTGTTATCAAGGTTGGAAAAGGATTGTTCGAGACGTAGCTATATACGTGAACAAGACAACCCTTCGCGCCTCCTATTGCGCTGCTGTCTCCCATAACCAGAAACAATAATTTCCGATCAACTCAAGCAGATTTCTTTGAATGTTTTTATTTGCGGGATGCCAAGACAGGTGTAAATACTCCGAATGGAAAACAGAGATCACGTGGGGCAGATGAAAGGGCGGACAGTGGATTGATGAAGACTTTGAGCATATGCCAGTGCTGAATCTGACAGTGCCTTACCGAGGTCAGATTACAAGTTGACAAGTTGTTTCGGGCTCTAAGCTTGAAGAAGACATTGACCGAGCACGAGTATGGCAAACACTTTGAACAATGAAGAAATCGGGTACCAATATACTTAGCTCTCCTTTCTAAACTATGCGAAAGTTTGCTCGGAATGTTCCAATGTAATCAGACAGATTACTCTGATGCAAAACTCTGAGTGACTGCTATATACATCGCTTCCAGTAGCTGTCTCGTCGTTGTTGTCGCCTCACTTCTCAAAACAATGCTGTACAACCGCAAGCCCCTTGGCGTTCAAATACTGGTACAGCTGACTCGTAGGTAGTTTACATTTGACAGCAGTCACAAAGGTCTCAGCTCCAAGAAGCGCTCCGGGCCAATTCGTGTGGGTGTTGTCGTTGGGATAAAAGGTCTTTGCTTTCGTAGGTCCCATTGCTTGGAAGAGGGCAACGCCGTACTTGGTATGATCCAGGTACTCGACTCCCGAGTTCTTCGCTTGCGTGGCTGCATCGTCTGCAAAACGCCAGATACTCTGTAAGACGTCTCCCGTCCAGTAATTGCGGTGTACCATTCCTGAGATGATGGGAACACCATTCTTTGCTGTAACATCTGCAATCATTTTGCGGAGGTACCAGCCAAATGTGTGCACTGTTGTGCCATCGTTACCAATGACCGTCTCTTCACCGAGACCAGGGAGAGTACCGCGGACATCACCTGCAGAGGTCGGATCTACATCGTCATTATGACCCATTACTATAAGTACAAAATCCCCAGGAGAGGTTTGACTAAGCAATGTCGCCCACAGTCCTTCGGCAATAAACGATCGTGTCGAACGACCATTCTTGGCAAGGTTAACGACGTTGAGTGTTGTGTAGTTGTTGATATAGTAGCCCCATCTGTTAGTAACATGTGTGTCAGTCATTTCCAATGAGATAACAAGAAATGACACGGGTTCTTACCCTTGTAAGGCATTCCCAACAGCATAATTAGCTGTCGTACTATCGGAGCAGATTAGAAGTTTGGGAGTCTTTCCAGTTGTCGGGGCGGAAGTAGGCGATGTACTGGTAGCAGGTGAAGCTTTCGTGGTGAGAGCTTTGGTTGTGGTAGACTTGATAGTAGTTATATTTGAGTCGGGGATACATTGTGAACTAAGAATATTAGGACCCATATTTCACAGATACCTCCGTGCATCGTATCGTAGGGAAGAACGGTATGATGATCACCTACTACCACTCATTTGATGCCCTGTGATATGTCAGCCACCTTCTCTGATCACTTACTCCTCTCCAAGCTTACTTGCAAGTGCCTCCAGTCGTACATGTCACTGATCCAGTCCATCCATTACCGCCACACTGTCCCCAGATCGCAGCTTGAGCAGAGATTGTTGACGCACCGAGTATAGCCGTGCCTAAGAGCTTTTGGAAAATCATTGTGCGCTTTCTTTACGTCTGATCCCAAAATGAAGCAGTTGAAAGTCCAATACATAATACTCTTGTAATGTAATCATGGGCAAAGATATCAATATTTAATAGGAAAGTATCCGTTTCCCCGCCATGCTCATGCACTCCGCAACAATGTATCCCCACATCGACGGAGAATCTGGAAGCAAAACGATGAACCCACCAACAAGGCAATTTACACAAGAAACCAGGATCGCCAATAGAGTAGAAAATGTCGTAGTCGTTGAAACTCGGTCCGTGTCCGTTTTACGCGAGGTAGAAGTGCCTGGCAACGGGAAATTGTTAGATAAAGTGATACTTTCAACGCATATACCACACCAGAGCAGAGATTTATGAAGTGAAATTAAGGGATTTGAGTTTTTGATTTATGGAAAATTAGTACATAACTACCTAGCATGTCTAAACGCCCTTGAGTAAGAGCCGGACTGCGAAAACTTACCTACATTGTATCATTAGTATTTCCGAGATACAGATAGCGAGGGCGTAGAAAATCACAACTCGTAGAAGAACCCGTAATATTAATGAATCTTTACTTATTCATTTCTAATTTTAACATTTCATCTTCGTACCCTCCCAAACAGCGCTCATTTCTTATCAAAATAATAGGACAACGAGTAATTCAAATACTTGCACTGCTCAACATCCACGAATTTGCCTTGCGTTGAGGGCCAATCCAACAATCTGATCGGCCCATTCTTATCCCGAACATCATTCCACGGCCCCGTCTTCCTGATCGCATCCACAGTTCTATCATACCCTCTGGCTCTCAAGTACGACTCTTTAGGATTTGGCTGGCCCTCTTTGAAATAATTGGCGAAATACGAGACTTGCAATTGCACGCTGTACAAATCGGCTGCATCACGAATGGTGTCGAGGTTACCAAGCACCCATGGGACGTCGGAGCTGTGATAGCGGAAGTATGGGAGATTAGGGTTCCCGTATGGATATCCTGGTGTGACTGGTGGTCCTCCAAGTCCATTGGGATCATAGCCGCCAATCGTACGAGTGAACTCGAAGAAATAACCACTCTCGAAAGCATCGGACACTGCGCCGGCATAGATGGTAGCCTGGTCAACACATCTGAAGTTGTTGTCCGTAGCAACTCTCTGAGAGACGTTGAATGAGTCAAAGGTGATGTTGCCTGTGTTTTGGAGCGGGAAGAGTTTGCTGTTGACGATGTCTTGTGCGTAAGATTTGGCAATACCAAGTGACGCGGCAATGCCATCGACTTGATTGGTGACTGGAGTCTTGGGGTAGTTTGCGCCGATCGAAGCTCCTTCGTCACGAGTGACACCGAACATGGTTGGGACGTGAGCGGTTTGAGGATTGCGTTTGACCAAGTTCAACTCACGGGTGTTGACAAAGGTACCGTCTTGAACAACTCGTTGTGCGAGAATACCGCTCGAGAGAGCCAGCGCGTCGACTTTTTCGAGGCAGGAGATTTGATCCTGAATTGAAGCTTGGTTGCAACCGAAGGACTGGAACAGGTTTTGTCCAACGTCGTTGTTGTATTGCTCCTCAATCGTTCGCCAGATGGCGTAATAAGTTCCATAGTTGTTTGACAATCCCAAATTCTGGCCTCCGCCCAGACTGGATAAAGCAAGCGCCCCTTGAAATTTGCCGATGGCTTTTGGTGAACCGAGAAGGACTCTGACTGATGCAGCTCCGGCAGAGTCACCAGCAATAGTGATTTGTTTTGGATCACCGCCGAAGTCTGCGATATGCTCGATTACCCACTATTTCGTGTTAGCTTCCGTAGCTCTAGAAACAGATCATCAAACTTACATCAAGAGCTGTGATTTGATCACCGATACCAAAATTTCCCTTGATCGCAGTTCCAGGAATAGCAAGGAATCCCAAATTACCAAGACGATACGTAATCTGAACCGTCACAATATCCTCTCTCGAAGCAATTTGACCACCATCAGTCTGAGAATCTTGGTTACTACCACCAACATATCCTCCACCATGAATCCAAAACACAACAGGTCTCAAATCCTTCTTTGAGTCTTTCTTTGGGATATAAGGTGTCTGAATGTTCAAGAACAAACAATCTTCATCTCCAGATCCGAATTGTGGACATTTTGGTGCGTAGGAGGTGGCATTGAGTGTTTGTCCTCTTGGTGAGAACTGTTTGGAGTATGTCCATCGCTTTGGTTTATCTGCATAGCGTAACCCCAAGAATCGGAAAGACTTTTGATTGCGGTAGCCGACATAAGTGTTTCCCCCAGAAGCGAGCGAGATTAGTGTATCTGGTGAAGCCGAGGAAGTGTATGGTGTAGACTGTTTGCTGGACTGCGTGCACAACACCGGTAACGGCAGCTTTGACAATGGATATGCCCTGACGTTGAGCTGATTACCAATTTGTGAAAACTCAGCTACACCTTGGTCGATATAATAGAGCTGAATCGGCAATGCACGGCGAGCATAGGCATTGTAAGCGAGTTGTTGCGAGAAATCATTCTTGTAAGCATTGATCAAAGACTTTGATACAAGCTTCTCCCCGATTGCCTCACAAGATTTGGACGCATCATCTCTGTTTTGTGGGTCGAGAAGGATGAATCCGACATGGTTGACATCATCGGTAATGTTGAGATTGTTCTGATAGAATAATGTCAATGAGGAGCGCGAGTTTGATAGCTGCGGTGAGGTAGCAGCTGCCAATGCAACAGCAGAGATGAAAACAAGCTTCGAAAACATGATGGAAGAAAATGTCTTGTCCTACCTTCTTTCGCAACTTCTAGGCAGGCAGCGTAGAATCTACTTATGTAGTCGTTGTCGTAATGAAGCGTGCGCACCGTGGCTAATTCATGAATATAGCGCCATCAATCGCCTTGTCAACTTCATCCATAGCGTCCAAATCTCCACGCGTATTTATCCATTTCCCCCCCGCGTGATTTGCCCCCAAGTGCCGGTCAAACGAAGATATAAAAATTTATTTTATCCATGGTTTGCCCCTGGAATCTCCATGTTCCCTGATCGAAAGTGGAGCGACATACCCCGCGAATCCGTTATTTGATGGATATCAGGTGACCGTACAGTTGCCGCTCGTCCGCTGTTTATGCGATTAGGTCGTCTAATTTCCCTGTAGTATATCAGCTATGTCACTCAACCAAATCTAGATGCAATGTTGATGCATGGAAATGCTGCAGCGGTTAAACACGACCGAGCTTTTGCGAACATGCCAGGATAATTCCATTGCATATGGCGAGACCCGGAACCTTGTCATGTAGAAATCCGACGAAGGGCAGTTTGGATGAACGAAACATTCATTGGTTGGATGACTCAGGTACGAGATATCTTGCGCCTGATCGTCTTCTTCAGTGCCTGCTGTGACTACCAAGAACCCAACGACAGCCCATGTTTAACAGGGTGTGCACATGCATTTCTTCTTCCAGGCACTGTTCTAACCCTGGCTCTATTCATTCGACCGAGCTTCCCGCTTGAATGTAATGACCGCCATGCTTCGAACCAGTCAATCCAAACACCCCTCTCACACACACTTGAAAACACTCTTACATCGTCAAAGTATATGATTCTGTTTCATCCACGCCTCACACATCTCCGGCCATTTTGATACAGGCAGATCATTCGTATCCAAAGCGAATCCATGTGGAGCATCAGCAAAGACATGCAACTCGACAGAACCTCCAGCTTGTGTAATTGCTTCAGCAAGTCGATAGGCATTGACAACAGGGACGATTGGATCATTGCCAGAGTACACAATGAATGTCGGTCGATCAGACTTGATCATCTGTACATCTGGCTGCACAGTATCATACAGTTTCTGCTTCTCAGGTGGTTCAAGTGGTGGCTTGTTGGCAATGATTTGTCGTCCAACAGCATTTGTTGAGATTGGTCCATATCCAATGATGGCAAAGTCAATGGTTGGTATCGAGTCCTTAGATGGCCATTCGGTAGGATAATCTGCCAGCAGCGCCGCCCCAAGATGTCCTCCGGATGATAGTCCACATATACCAAGACCATTGGAGGCAAGTCCACCTTCCTTGATCATGCAAAGTGCTTTCCGAGCATCATCCACAGGCGCATGAGAACCTGTCTCGCGGTTTGGAAAGCGATGAATCAAGACATAGGCATTGAAGCCGAGACTTGTAAGCCATCTTGCTACTATCACACCCTCCTTTCCTGCCATGAGTTCAATGTAACCACCGCCAGCTAAAATGAGGATTGCTCTCCCATTTGACTTTGCTGGCTTGTAACCGAATAGCCATGGTCTTGAGACTTGTTTGACGACAGTAGTGTCGAGGTTTGTTGTTTGATCGAGTTGGAATGCTCCCTCGCATGGCTCATCATCCCACAGTGGCTGGGCGATATCTGCTCCAAAGAACGTTACTGAAGACATGGCGAGGTGGTCCCAGATGACACAATTGAGTTGTCGATGTTCTATACCTGGTATGGACAGTCCTTTTCAGAGCAATGGTAAGAAGGATGGAGCATTGAGCTCGCTGTCGTTTCAGCCGAACCCGAGGATGGGAGAGCCTTTGAAGATGGAAGTCTAGAACATCTTGTGTGGAGCCAGTACTGTGATCTTCTAGAAGCATCCCCGTTTGAAGCTCCATATAAGCCTGAAGTGTTAGAGTACCCGATACTCTCACTTTCATGGCTGCAGTGCTGTAGTGGTGATGACGGCGTCGGGATAGACCCGACAGTGCTATGCGCGTAGGCTTCTTGCACGTGGTGATAAGCTTCTCGTACCTGAAAGATAAGCCTAAAATAGAAGAAGCCACCCCTTCCTTGTCCACTATTTCCCCAAGAATAACATCTCCAGACTATTGATTGATTATCCAGGTCCAGACATCTGGAAGTCTCCTTGACTGACCTCCCTTCCCGCTTCTGCTCACTTCTCCCGCAGATACCTTCTCTAGATCATCAACTTCATCATCTCTGCTGCACGGGATCTCTGATCCATTTACAGTCGTTTCCAACAATACCTTGCGTCCCTTCCACCCTTTCCTGCACTTCCCACGAAACCTCTATACAAAGCCATCCTGCTCGAGAAGCCCAATCCAACGCCGATCGGACCATTCGAAGACGCGCCGTGCGTAGGAGTCTTTTGAGGCGTATACACCTTGCTCAGATATGGTCTTGCACCTCTGTAGAGCATAAACGATGGCGATCATAACACAGAGCTTTGGGACAAGATGCGCCCTGCTTCTTCTGGTCCTTACACACGCACAAGCATTCTACATACCAGGTGACAATCTATGATCCTCTCGCCTAATTACACAACATCTAATTGCAGCAGGTTGGTCAATCAAAAGCTACAAGGCAGACGAAGCCATTCCTCTCTTTGTCAACAAAGTCTTCTCGGACAAAACTCAGCTACAATATGCCTACTACGATCTTCCTTTCGTCTGCCCTCCGACTGGAAGTCATCATGATGGTGCTACCCTCCTCTCAGGGCAAAGTGTCTCTTTAAATCTAGGAGAAGTACTTCGCGGCGATCGAATAATGCAGTCAGACATTGAATTGGCAATGGAAAAGGATCAAGTTTGCAAAGTCTTGTGCACCAAGACGATCAATCGCAGCGACTTGAAACGAGCGAGACAGATGGTCAAGGACGGATATGTGGCAGAATGGATCGTAGACAATTTACCTGGTGCGACCAGTTTTGTCACGGTGGACAAATCGAGAAAATATTATGCCGCGGGTTTCAAATTGGGATACAGAGATGTTTTGGCAGGTTCTGGCAGATCGCGGTATTATATCAACAATCATATCACCATAGTCCTGAGATATCGAAAGGCGCCGGGTAGAGCTGGTGGGAGAGGAGAAAATGTCATTGTTGGGTTTGAGGTATTCACAAAGAGCATAAGCGCTGCAGGAAGGGATGGATGTCCAGCAGATATGGATGCTGTCGAGGAACCATTCGAATTATACCTGCGACCGAATACGACTTCGAATACTGCTGCGCTGTACCCACAATCATCATATCGTCCACCCGAGAGCGAGATGGATGTTGAAGATGGTGCAACGATAGATATCCCATACACATATTCGGTTTACTTCCGTGAAGACGATCGAATTGAGTGGGCGCATCGATGGGATATGTATTTCGTCAATCAAGAAGAAGGTTCAAGGATACACTGGCTTGCAATCATTAACTCTTTGATCATCTGTGGTTTATTGAGCGCAGTCGTTGCCTTGATCCTTGCAAAAACAGTCCATAGTGATATCAAGAGCTATCAGGATGCAGTTGCAGAGGATGGCAAGATCAAGGCGAAAAGACGGTCAAAAGCCGTACGAGCTGCAAAGTCTGAAAAGGGAGGATTGTTGGATCAGCCAGACGCCGAGAATGATGCGGATGTGTCATCTGAAGAAGACGAAGCCCTAGAAGATGTGACCGGGTGGAAGCTGCTACATGGAGATGTATTTCGTCCTCCATCGTGCGGCTTTCTTCTGGCTCCAATTATCGGATCTGGCATGCAACTTGTCTTCATGTCGCTTGGACTGCTTATACTGTCCACCTTTGGTGTGCTAAATCCTTCTTTCCGCGGCGGTTTTGTGTCTGTTGGCGTCGGATTGTTCATATTTGCTGGCTGCTTCTCGGGCTACTTCTCGGGCCGAGTATACAAGACCTTCGGAGGACAAAACTGGCGGCTCAATACTTTCGTCACGGCTGTGGTTTTTCCCGGCCTTTTGTTCTCCTTGATATTCATCCTCAACCTCTTCGTCTGGGCGCAAGCATCATCCACAGCGTTACCACTTGGTACTCTAGTAGCTATCGTCGCACTTTGGTTGTGTGTTCAGGTTCCTCTTGTTCATGTAGGAGCATGGTATGCACAACACAGGTCAGAAGCATGGGCGCATCCTACAAAGACGACCACGATTCCTCGACAGATCCCCCAAAGACCATGGTACATACGAGCACCACTCTCAATCCTTCTAGCAGGTCTTATCCCATTTGCAGTCATCTTCATCGAACTTCTTTTTGTCTTTCAGTCTCTGTGGCAGGATAAATCAGGATACTATTATGTCTTCGGCTTCCTCTCTGCAGTATTCATCCTCCTCATCATCACCATTGCCGAAATCACCATTGTCGCAATCTACATCTCATTATGCTCAGAGGATTACCGATGGTGGTGGCATTCTTTCTTCATTGGTGCAGGAAGTGCGTTCTGGGTGTTTATATACTGCGTGTATTACTACCTGTTCAGATTACATGTGGAAGGATTCGCGAGCGGGCTGTTGTTTTTCTGTTATTGTGGCATGGCGTGTGTTGTTTATGGTTTACTTTGTGGGACAGTTGGATTTTTGAGTGCTTATGCCTTTGTGAGGAGGATTTATGGGTGAGTGTGAATTGTCGTTAGAGCTTGGGGTTATGCTAATGAGATGCGTAGCGCGATAAAAGCTGACTGAGGGATTTTGGTATATCAGAATTCCTGGGTAGTCATGATAATGCAGTATCGCACCGTTCAATAGGATGAATAGAATGGTTCTTTTGACAGAAGACGTGGCGAGTATTCTGTCGCTGCAAGTTCGCATTTGTTCTCACCGAAATGGTGATCACTTCAACGCACGCATTCTCAACGACTAAAGCCGATGAGAATCCGCGGATATGCAACAGCACAGGACGTGTCCCCGATCATTCATCCATTCGATATAAATGAATTCACAACATCAATCACAATCGGTTTCTCCTGTTATTGTCGCGTCGTATGATTGGCTCACACTTCTTTTACGGCCGCAAAATATCGCTTGGCAACACCAGATCGGTGATGGTTTCAGGGACTCAACTACGTCAGATCTCGCATTTGGACAACGAAATGGACATTGCATATGCCATTTTCATCGCACTCGCGAATGTGCAATAATTTCTTTGAGATGGATGTCAAAGGTTTAGAAGGAGAATGGGATATATATAAAGGGTGTTTTTGTTCGAGTTGACTTTATCATCAACTTTCTCATAGTACACACAATCAATCATCAGCTCCAATCTACAGTCCATCACAACACTGAATCACCTAAAGGATCACCTAGCTTACAACACAAATCGTCCATCAAACGTCAAATCACAATCACTCAATCATCATGGTCAAATCACTTGTCACAGGCGGTACAGGCTTCATCGGCGCTCACGTTGTGAAACTCCTACTTGAACGCGGTCATATCGTACACACTACAGTCCGCAGCCTGAACAACAAAAACAAGATTAAATGTTTGACCGATCTCCAAACCGAATATCCCCAAAGATTATTCCTCTTCGAAGCGGATCTTCTTAAAGATGGATCCTACACTGCAGCCATGGAAGAGTGTGAGGTGGTGTATCACATTGCTTCCCCATTCATGGTTCCCCAGCAGATTAAGAATGGCCAAAAAGAGATCGTGGATCCTGCCATCAATGGTACAAAGAATGTTCTGAAATCTGTCAATGACATGCAGAGCGTGAAGCGTGTTGTTCTCACCTCGTCCAGTCAGTCTTTCATATCGCTTACTACGTTTCCCTTCGCTAACCTCACACAGTGGTGGCTTGCTTTGGCGACATCATCGATACTCAAACATACAAAGACAAAACCCTTCACGAGTCTGACTGGAACACAACTTCTACAGCTACAAGCGATTCCTACGCATATTCCAAAGTCGCTTCTGAACGTGAAGCATGGAAGATGAACGAGTCTCAAACTAGATGGGATCTTGTCGTTATCTGCCCAACTCTTGTTCTTGGTCCATCACTTTCAGCAGATCCAACTTCTGGTACATTCTACATGCTCGAGAATCTGTTTGGAGGTAAAGACAAAATGGGTGTCCCAGAACTACACTTCCCGGTTGTCGACGTTCGAGATGTCGCATTCGCTCACGTGGCCGCTGGTGAGAATCCTGCTGCCAAAGGAAGATATCTCGTTTCGTCTGGGGACAAGAGTCTTAGTATGTTGGAGATGGCACATCTTGTCAAATCCGTTCACGAGAATCCAGGACTGCTGCCAACAAGGCAATTCCCCAAGTTGATGGCTGTGGCCGCGGGACCTTTTGTTGGTATGAGTATTGGGTATATGAGGAGGAATATTGGATATGCATTCAAAGTTGATGCCGGGAGGAGTGCAAAGGAGTTTGGCATACAGTACAAATCTGTGGAGGGTGTTGTTCAAGGTCATTATTTGGCTTGGAAGGAGAGTCAGAAGAAGTAGAGTTTGTTATCAAGTAAGGAGTTGATGGTCAAGTTGGTTTAATATACTCCGAGTTTTCTTGTTGTTCCGTTATATACCTAGTCTATAGAATTTGCTATTACGCCTCGATCCTTATATCATATCTGCAATTGTTCTTTCGAAGCTCTCAGGCTTTCTTCCCAAAGTATCTTCCAATACACTGGTCACAACGGCAGTTTCCCCTCTCCTGATTCCTTCCCAAGCACTCGCCCAAACCGGTGCACCATCCCCTAATACTCTCCTCACCTGCTCTTGCGCCGCATACGCCTCGATCGAAACCTGTCTGATCTTCACCTCTTTGCCAATCATCTCTCCCAAAATCTCGACCGTTTCTTTCAACGAATACTCCTTCGGCCCAGACAACAGTACCCGCTCCTTCACATACTGAAAGGTCCCTGGTGATTCCACATAATTCTTCATAATCCTCGCCACACCCTCCCCTAATTCATCCCTCTTCGCCCACGCCACGCCCTTGCCCTCTCCATCATGCGGAATCAGAATCTCATCAACAGGACTCTTTAAATTGAAAAAAGCAGTGTAGATGGGAAACGACTCAGAATACAACCCGATACGAATAATGGTATATGTGAATGAGGGGTCTTCAGATGCTAGTTTTCGCAGGTGAGATTCCGTGTCTAGGTGCGCTTGCATCACTTCTGCGACGGAGGTGTCGCTGGTCCCCGCGAATGCGAGAGATGAGTAGATGATATGTTTGACGCCCTGTGATTTCGCTTGGTTGATTGCGCGAATGTGGACCTTTCATTCATTGATCAGTCAGTCAGTAAATCAAGCAACCTGACGATGACCCAACCCCACTATCTCAGAACGCTGGAAAGAACACATACTTTTGTTCGGTGTTCATGCACGTATGTGATGTATGAAATCAGATTCAATGTTGTGACGTCCTTGAATGCTGTCGTCAAGCTATCTTCGTCATCGTAGTCTGCTTGTCGAACAGTGAGGCCTTGAGAGACGAGTTGCTGTGATATCTTTGAGGGGTGGCGGACTATGGCGACTATTCTTGAGGCGGGAATGAGAGAGGAGAGGTGTGTAAGTGTGCTTCCTCCTAATCCGCCTGTTGCGGGGAATATTGCGATTTTGGAGTCTGTCATTGTTTGTGAGACGGTGATGTAAGTGATAGTGGTGCGAGGAGGCTGTCAAGTATGCACTGGAATCGTGGGATCGATGACTAGATGGAAGTGTTTACAGGGAATAATTCCCATTCAAGATAGGGATGAGTACTGCTGCAAATTTTGAAATAATAGGATATCTCGTGCTGAAAGTAATTGTATCATCATCTCGACTATGCTTTATCAGCAATATACGATAGTACTACCAGGAGAGGAATTGGCATCAGGCTTGGCATCAAAGACTTGACTTTGGAGATGTTCTGCTACCTCCTTCAACTTCACCATTCATTCTCTTAAATGCAGGATACACAATTGCAAAGGACGAATCCTCGCCTTTCCATTTCGTGGGAAATATGACGTAGTTTATCGCCGCGCAGTCGCTGTACGTTGCTTTCCTGGATCGATCACGATTGCGGACCTCACAAATCATACTCGATGCGCAAGATCACATCCAGGTGGTAGACGACAGCGCCCACTCGATACGCTGCGCGGACACATCAACATGCCAGGACAGCCTGCTGCGATAGAGGGGGAGAGAATTCAGCAGTGGAACGTCGCGGCAGTGTTGCGGTCGGCGGGGGCATAGCCAGGGGCAAGAGAATTGATCAGGCGTAGAAAGGAGCATAAGACGCACACCAGATTCTTTCTCTATCAAAAGGCAAGATAGCGCTATCTACAAAGAGTCTATCCTGCGTCGCGTTCTCCGCTCAAAATCGATTTCTTCGACATCCTCCTTCCACCATGGATCTAGAGCAACCACTTCAAGCCCAGGAATATCATTACTACTTGACCAAACAAAGGCACAGAAAGGGCTCCACCAGCGTTGGGGGTCTTACTCGCTGCGGCTGACCCAGCAGAAGTTGCAGCAGATGCGACCGCAGACGTGGCAGAAGCTTCTGCAGAAGTCTTTGTAGATTGGCTCTTCCCGCTTGAAGTTGGAGCAGCTGTCACGCTAGCAGTTCCAATCTCCTGGTTCTTTACCACATCTCCAGTCGGCTGTGGAATGCTACCCGTCACTTCACGGGTTGGACGAGGAGACCCAGTGTCATCATATCCATTTCCACGAGTCCCATTTGCATATACATAATCTCCTGTGAAAATGTTGATATTGACGTCTCCTGGTGCGTTGTAGTACATCCCTGAAGCAGCGTTACCGTTCGAGCCGTCGTTCATGAAGAAGTCGGAGGTTGAATTGTCCTACTCATTGTTAGTGCAAGCTGTCTTCGAAAGATGGGAACACGTACCAAGCAGATGTACACCTTGTAATCAGTCAAGATGTGGCATTCTAGCTTCGGATTGCAGCAGAATTGCGCTTGCTCTTGTCGTTTCCCGGCAGCTGCTGCTACACTACCTCCAATTCCCTTGATGAATTCGAAAGGACTTGGGCCGAGAGAGTATGGCGGGACGTATACCCCACCACTGCCTCCTCCCCCTCCTGAGCTGCTTGCTGGAGGATTCGGCGGACATAGAATGAATGTAGGCTCATCACAGGTTGTTGCTTGCTGTCGCTTGACGACTTGCGGTGATGATGCTGTTGCAGAAGCTGACAACAGTGTGGATGTGTACAAGATGGTAGAAGTGAAATGCATCTTGTGCGATTTGCTGTCACAGTATTATGGCAAGTGATGCTTGAATGTGAGTGCTCCAGAAAAGCGTCACAAAAGTGTTCAAAAGTACTGCGGTTCCCCTGAAATACATCTTCACAGCACGAAGAGCCTCAAACGCCGCCTTCCGAGATGCTGCATGTATTGTACTCCATCGAGAATGCTTATCATATTACTCGAGACTCCAGGCTTCGCAGAAACGCCTTTGGCTTGCCAGCAATGTATCGATTGGTGCCCTAGGCGATGTACTGTGTTGCATTGAGTAATGTGAGACCATTGTCAAGCCACATTGTTGTTGATAGGTTTGAGCTCATGTGCGGCTGAGAATGCATCTAGTGGTCGCAGCTCCACAGGGCAGAATCGTTCCAATGCATTCTATGTATGCAACGTCAACTTGCTGATGATCTCCCATTCCATGTTTTCATTCCAAGTGATCCATTCGAGACTGGCTTGTTGGTAAATCATCACTCAACAACATCCATCTCCACTTAACGGAAAACAAAGGGTGCTCGAAGAGCAGTAATGTTATCTAGATATTGTACAGGCCCTTTCAACATTCATGTGTTATTCTTTCCCGTTTTTCTTGTTTAGGACTATCTGCTATATTCCTTTGTGAATAGTATGCCTAAACCTACTTCCAATATCTCGATTTTGTTGTCGCTGGCAGTTCATGTAGCCCTCATTCAGCCCGCGTTTGTTGATACCTGTAGGAGTGACGGAAGTTTGTGGAATAAGGACAGAGGGATCAAACCATGAGACAGCATGTTAAGACTTTGTTTCCTACCAAGGACTCATATTTCTAAGCTAAGTGAACAAGACTCTTCCTACCATTTGGTCATGTTCAGCCCTAATCGAGTTTGTAGGAAGTTCTCGTTCATGATGTGAAATACTGGAAATGAACAGCGCGCCCATCATCATACCAGCTACGTCGTCATCGAGCATGTATATTCTGCTTCAGCTACGCACAATCTTCAAATCAACACCTTGAGCAGCCGCCATGTTCTTCAAGGAGTTGCAGCCTTCAAGCTGATGTTCCTCCTCGTACCACTGCCTTCTATCCTGACGCGGGTCACCAAAATACATTGTGTATCCGAATTTCGTCATATCCATCATGACAGACTGCAAATGAGGTAACGATTCTATCAACGGCAGATCATAGAAATCTCCTCTGCCTCGGAAAAACTTTGTCATCACAACCCACCATCCTCCTTGATACCAGTTTTGCATCACATAATCCAACTCCAGCAAGTCATTGTACAGTCGCAAACTCCTCAAACCCTTCGGTAGGTAGGTATCTAGTGGTGGTAGTTGGAAGAAAATAAATCCATCGTGTTCTTGTTCATTATCGTTAGGGTAGTTAGAACATTTCCCGAATAGAGCTGGCAATGAAGTCTCGAGTTCGAGAAGGTTCTTGAAGTCCGCAAGAGATCCAAGTTTACCTTCATACGCTTGTGAGTATTCTACCATGCCGTCACTACTCCACATTTCAGATCTCATAGAGAGATGTGTCAAGCTATCTTTAACAAAGTTCAGACCGCTGCGAAGGATATCCAGATGGACGGATTCTTGCGTGTAGTAGTCGATAATTAACTTTTGTATTTGAGGTTGCACCTTTAGTACAGCCGCGACAAGTTTGGGATCAACGTCTGTCCGTACAAAGCTGAGTGTACGCAATCGACCTTTCTGGTCGCCGATTGATGCAAGCTCTTTACCATCCACATCGGGGTAGCTATCGCAGAAATTACCCCGGCATTCCAAGCTCTCCAAAGTAGGTATTTGTGCAGCTACGAGGATAATCTCAGGATAATTCTT
>Ga0247809_1000644_pt1 | contig 15921 bp, 18 predicted proteins | sample UWRJL104311B1_FD_180951 | JGI IMG/M metagenome (GOLD analysis project Ga0247809, IMG submission 180951) | Plant litter microbial communities from Arlington Agricultural Research Station in Wisconsin, United States - UWRJ-L104-311B-1 | ecosystem: Environmental > Terrestrial > Plant litter >...
GAGAAGAACTTCACAACGCTGGAAGTGTACAAGATAGATAAGGCCGCCACCGGAACGCAGCAGCCCGCACAGAACGCAGACATACCGGTATATTCCAGCAACCACACAACGAACGGGGGTAGCGGGTATTCAACAACAGCACAAGTGCCGGACGCTACAGACGGGCTGCCTTTCTGATATGAACCAGATATATAAAGGAAAATTAGAGTGGCAGCGCAGATACGCTGCCGCTCACTTTAAGCACTATGAGCAGGCGCACCCTGTGATAGTAGCAGACGGGCATTACTGCCTACCCAAATACCCAGACATCAAGACAACGAACGGGATTACAAAGTTCATAATAGACTATACTAAGTGGCACGGCGCACTATCTGAAAGAGTGGGGGTAACCGGTAGGGTGATAAAAGAGAAAGATATAATCACGGCTACAGGTCAAAAAATCATAGGCAAGTCTGTGCAAGTAAAGAGCAGCGGCAAAAAAGGCAGCTCAGATACGCATATCACTTTTAATGGATATAGCTTGAAGGTTGAGGTAAAGAACCGATACACGAACGATACCATGAAGAAGGAGCAGAAAGAATATCGTGATACCGCAAAGCAGGCCGGAGCATTGCACTTTATCGCCCGTGACGTGGAGAGCTTTATCGAGTGGTGGGATAAGGTCATGACATTGCCGCCCGTGGGTATTCCTGTTGGGCTGTTCGATTAACTGAATGATAACTATAAATGTTTGTAAGTCAGTGTAATTATGTGTATATTCGCCGTGCGAAATAAACCATAAACACCGATGCTTAAAATAATACAATTTACTAAAGATACGGGCGGTGCGCCTCTGTGTGGTTTATTTCGCAATTTCCCACCTAAGCACCGCCCTTTTTATTTTGTCACTTCTAAAAATTGCGATATATGCCAGAATTTTTAAGTACAATTGAGTTCGCCAAACTAACTGCGACACCTGTATTCACTCCCGTTTTTGACTACAAAAGCCACGATGCATTAATACAGCACGGCGATGAGATATTGTCGGCTTATGATGCCCTTGCAGAAGAGCTTATTAGTCAGGATAGGTCTAATGTAATGAGGCATCTCGAAAGAAGGGATTGTTTCCATGATAAGCAGTGTTCTTACTGCGGCGGGGTTATAATATACATCGGAACTCATAATTTTTGGAGCTGCGAAAACTACTATAAAGTAGGTAAACCAGACCAACACATGAAGTATTCCGGACTAAATCCAGTACTAAAGAAAGAACCAGTTTCGTTACCCCGAAACCCTTTGTTTTATGTTTTGCAAAAAACCGGCTTATCAGGCAAAATAAAACATAAGGCACTGTACGAATTTATTATGGCTACAGGCCGCAAAGACCTCAGAATAAAGTACGGTCTTTCAGGAATGGGAAATACATTTAATGGCTACGAAAAAGGTACGGCAAATTCAAAGGAGCAGGAGGCAAGAGCATTAAAAATGCTATCTAAAATTTACACAAAAGTGCTATATCAGCAGTGTATTACCTATAAAATAACAGGTCAAAAAGAAAAGTTCTGCATACCTGATTTTATTTGCAGCACAAAAGACATTGTTACTGTAGTTGATGCAAAACTCTGCTTCATTGATATTGATAAGATGGATATGTACACCGACCTTGTGCGCCATATACTTAAAAGCAAAGGAGATAAACGTCAGGTAACAGGTGGTTTTGCCGTAAATGTCGGTGAGGTTGTATATGACGAGAACAGAAAATACAGAATATTTAATGTATAATGCAGGCACCATAATATTTACTTACTGTAGCTAAACACACATGGCCAAAGACACCTACTATTTCCCGCACGACCTTAATGCCCGCCACGACCCCAAATTACAGCACCTGCACAGTGTTCACGGACATGCCGGCAAGGGGTTGTTCTGGGATATAATAGAGCTTATGTATGAGCAGGATGGCAAGCTCGACCTATCGCAATGCAAAACTTATGCGTTCGCATTGCGAGCGGATTGCGACATGCTTAACTCTATCATAAATGACTTTGACCTTTTCAAAAAAGATGATAAGATATTTTGGAGCGAAAGCGTGAACAGGAGGTTAGATAACAGAAAAGAAAAATCCTTAAAGGCTTCATTATCAGCAAAGAAAAGGTGGGGCGATGCGAACGCATTACCAACGGATAGCGATGGCAATGCAAGGAAAGGAAAGGAAAGGAAAGGAAAGGAAAGTAATAATGATACTAACGTATCATTATTCACAGAAAAACAAAAATCTGAATTTCTTTCTTTTCAAAAATGGACAAAGACCAATACCCCTTCATTATCCGAAATGAAGGAGCCGGTTACCATAGATCAGTATTTTGTACTTGTTGGTATGAATTACACAAAGAGGCAACTAACTGATATGTGTGAGCGGATGCACAATAACACCACTTTGCTCAAAAAATATAAGTCGGCATTTATCACATTAAAAAACTGGATGAAAGACAATGCAGCAAAATAAAAAACAACCCCCACTTACCACCGGCAAGATACCACCACAGGCACCGGAAATGGAACAAGCGGTAATAGGAGCCTGCCTATTGGAGCGTGACGCATTAGAGCAGGTGATAGAGATACTGCCAAACCATGAAATGTTCTATGTGAACGCTCATCAGACCATATACGATGCAATGCTTCAGCTACTCAATGAAGGGTCGCCGATAGACCTGCTGACCGTAACCGCCAAGCTAACCAAAATGGGTAAGCTGGATGAGGTTGGCGGGGCGTATGCTATAACCAAACTGTCATCAGCGGTAATGTCATCAGCGCATGTAAAGCATCACGCCATGTACATAGCTGAAAAATACAGCGCACGGGAACTGATACGCATATGTGGACAGGCGATACAAGGCGCATATGATGGAGTAGATGATATATTCGATATATGCAACCATACCAGTATGTCAATTTCCAATATCAATGAAGGAACTTCACAGAGCAACGCTACCCCCGTGGGTGATACTTATGTGGAAATACTCATGGACATAGAGGCACAGAAAGAGCAGCCCGACCAATTGCCCGGAATTGATACAGGCTATAGGGAGATAAACGAGATAACGAACGGCTGGCAGGATAGCGAACTGATAATACTTGCCGCAAGACCATCACAGGGTAAAACGGCATTTGCGCTAAACCTTGCCATGAATGCGGCCATATCTACCACCAAAGGGTGCGATGTATTGGTGTTCTCTTTGGAGGCCAGTAAGAAGGCATTAGTTAAGAGGTTGGCTGCATGTAAGAACGATGTGTACTATGGCGATATTCGTAAAGGGGTGCTGAATACATTTCAGGAAAAGAAAATGGCTGATGCTATACGTACATTCCAAACAATGAGAATGAAGATAGACGACAAAAGCCAATCACTACCACACATAATTGCAGCATGCCGGAAAGAGAAAAAGAAAAGGCCTAACCTGAAATTGGTGATCATTGACTACCTGCAACTGATTAAGGGATTAAAAGAAAAAAATGGCAACAGGGAACAGGAAGTAAGCAATATCACAAGGGAACTTAAATTGCTATCCTCAGAGCTTGAAATACCCATAATTGCACTATCACAGCTTAACCGTGAAACAATGAAGCAGGCAGGCGGTAAGCCGGGATTGCATAACCTCAGAGAGAGCGGAGCGATAGAGCAGGATGCAAATATCGTTATGTTCATCTGGCATGAAGATACCGGCGAACCCGACAATAAAGGCGGCACGATGTTCAAGACCCATATACTTTTTGAAAAGAACAGGGACGGAGAATGTAAAAGTGTTGAGCTGAAATTTTCAGGAGATATACAGCGATGGGCAAGCCTTAATGATGCAGTAGAGCGGGAAACATTCAAGCCGTATGCAGGGTTTCAGAACACATCACGTAAGCCATATCAAGAGGACGAACCATTTTAACCACATGAACGACTACTTTAACCCATTCCGCACATGCCACACCCAAGAAGAGGTAAAGCGCACATACAAGCAGCAGGCGCACAGATACCACCCTGACCAACGGGGCAGCCACGAACAATGGCTACTATACCAGCAGGATTACGAGTACGAAATAACCAATTGTGCCAACCGCAGGTCAATGACCGAAATTTACCGCACAGGACGGACATATACGTACCATCGGCAATCCTGCCAGTACACACACTGCGACCACCATTATCATTACTTCCGGTTTGATAAAGGCGGCACAGTACAGATAGACAACAACCACATTCACCTAATAAAACAAAACGAATGGATATGAAACCAAACCGAGCAATCCAATCGCTGACTGACAATGACGGTATGCAACGCATAGATACCACCAAACCAGACCTGCGCCGTAACAACGGGGGCGCACGTACCGGAACAGGGCCAAAACTCCGTGACGGGCTTAAAAACAAGCCCTACGCAGCATCCATACACCCGAACGACTATGCACGCCTAATGAAGCACTACAAAACCACCACGCTAACAGAGGTCGTGAAAATTATTTTAAAGAATATCGAATAATTATTTGGTAATTCAATTGTTTTGCTTACCTTTACACCATCGAAGCAATAAAGCGGAGAGAAAAACAGAGAATATGGCAACTTACAACAGGCTTACAGGGAACGTTACTTACGGAGAACTTAAAGTAGGAGATGTAATTGAAACAACACGAAACGACGAATATTGCGATAAAGTTGTAAAAACTATCACAAGTCTCACAAAAACAGCAAATGGCAGGATTAACGGAACTGTAGATGTTCTTTATGTAGGCGGGAAATTAAACGGTAAGACCGGAACAGATCAAGAAAAGAAACTTCGCAACGCACCATCAGAGCCTCACATGTTTATTTTCAAATAAAGAGCATGCAGGGATGCGGCTGTAACGCATATTGTAGAATGAAAGACGAACTTGAGTGCTCAATTCAAAAATGCATGTGGTGCGGCAAATTGACTTCCTCTATTTGTGGAACTTGGCCGCAATACAACTCAGAAGGGGAACCTGTATTAAATTCCGATTTAAATAACAGGGATAAAATAGAATTCCTATGTTATGAATGCTGCGATTAACTAACCACGCCACCCGCCACAGAGCGGGATTTGGCGGCAAAAAGAACAACCATGACACACTGCCAACCAACTACACTGACCGTTTACGTTATCCTCAACTCCGTAAGTTACCCTGTTGAAAATATCATCTTCAACTGTTACGAGATATGAAACACATTCAGCCATGACCACAACAGTAAATCTACCCACCGTAACAATAACTGTTCAGAAGTTCAGGGCAATGCAACGGGTTATCATCACGGAGCACAATAAGCCGGTAGATGATTTTGCTTGGAATAAGAATATCGTAATCAGGCCTTGTAAAAAGCCCTGCTACAAGTACGAATTACCCACCACTTGATTAGTCCGATTATTTCGGTATATTTGCATTACTTAACATTACTAATTGACAGATCTACAACAGCTATTTGCGGATGAGTTTTTATTAGACCTTAACGGTGCAGCAGCAGCGAGAAGGGCGGGTTATGACAAGGATTGTGCTAAACAAATGTCATATAAGAATTTGTCAATACCTGAAATTAGGGACTACATCAGAGCGAGGATGACAGAACGGAGCAAGGAGACTTTTGTGGATAGCACTTTCGTTGTTGAAAGCCTGAAAGAAGTTCACGCAAGATGTATGCAGGCTACGCCGGTAATGGTGTATGATGCAGAGAAGGGAGACTATGTGCATAAGCAAGATGACATGGGTAACCACATATGGACATTCGATGCCGCCGGTGCAAATAAGGCACTCGACCTGCTCGGTAAGCACTCCGGTACATTCGAGAAGGACAACAGCCAAAAAGCGGCACTGACTATTACCATGAGCAAAGAAGAAGTAAAAGATATATCCAACGCCCTTGAAAACAGTATCTGACGTTGAAGAGCTTAAAGTATTGAAAGTTGCTAAGGTTAAGTGCCTTAGCAACTTTCTGTTTTTTACACGGTACTTCTTTGTGAAGCGGTATAATCGCAAGTTCGTAGTCGGGGAGCATCACGAACTGATAGCGCAGGCACTGGAACGGGTCTACAGAGGCGAAATAAACCGCCTTATCATCAACATAGCCCCAAGATACGGGAAGACCGAATTGGCTGTTAAGAACTTCATTGCTGCGGGTCTTGCGCTTAATCCTGCTGCCAAGTTCATACACCTGTCATACTCTGATGACCTTGCACTTGATAACAGCGAGGAAACTAAGAACATAGTACAGTCAGAAGAGTATCAACAGCTATTCCCTGAAGTTCAGATAAAGAAGGACAGCAAGAGCAAAAAGAAGTGGTACACAACCGCCGGTGGTGGTGTCTATGCGACATCTACAGCCGGGCAAGTTACGGGTTTTGGTGCTGGGCAAGTAGATGATGAAGACAGGGAGATAGACGAATTTAGCGACATAGATACTAAGCTCGGTTTTGGCGGCGCTTTGGTAATTGATGATCCGATAAAGCCGGAAGATGCAGATAGCGAACTTGTAAGGGAGCGTATAAACCTCCGGTTTGATAGCACACTCAGCAACCGTGTAAACAGCCGTAATACGCCTATCGTTATCATCATGCAGCGGTTACATGAGCGTGACCTATGCGGGTATCTTATCGACAATGAGGGTGAAAAGTGGACTATACTAAGCCTGCCAAGCATAAAAGAGGATGGCACCGCATTGTGGCCGTTCAAGCACTCATTAGCAGAACTGGAAGCCCTAAGGGAGCGCAACAGCATCGTGTTTGAACGGCAGCACCTACAGCGGCCTATGCCTATTGAGGGTAGATTGTATAAGACGTTCAAGGAGTATGAAGTGTTACCGGTTGAGGCTACGCAGGTTAATTGTGTGATAGATACGGCTGATACAGGTAAGGACTTTCTTTGCTGCATCGTCTACCGCCCTACCCGTCACGGGGCGTACTTAGTTGATGTGTACTACACCGATAAGGGAATGGAAACAACAGAGCCGGAAACAGCACGACAACTACAACGGCATGGCGTAATGAAGGCAAAAGTAGAGAGCAACAACGGCGGCAGGTCATTTGCCCGAAACATTGAGCGTATCAGCAGGGAGTTAGGGAACTATAAAGTAAATATTAATTGGTTTCACCAAAAAGATAATAAAGAAAATCGTATTTTTACAAAATCAGCAGAAGTGCAGAACATGATATACTACCCTAAAGGGTGGGAAAAGATGTGGCCTGCTTTTGCCAGTGCGGTTAAATCATACGCCGCAAATGGCAAGAATGCCCACGATGATGCACCTGATGCCCTCACGCTGATAATAGAAACAGAATATAGTAACGTTGTTGAAAGCATCGTTTCCCGTTCACGATAAAACTAACCACATGCAAATAAACATCACAGACCAGCAGAAACAACAGATAATGCAAACGCCTGAGTTCGTAGCCAAGCTATCGGAACTTATGGCCGGATTTAAGCCAACCATCAACAGTATGCCAGATGGTGTAGCCGTTGCGATGGCCCATATAGCCGCCAACGTGCCATTCGCTGATATTAAGTTTCGCAATGACGACTATAACAAGCTCATCACCGGTGACCCTTATACATGGGACGGTATAACCCTGCAAAAGTTCTGCATGATAGCGCAGACATTCACGGCCAGCGCACTACAGATGACAAGCCCTGCTTACTTCCTTCTTATGGCGTTCACTCAGTCTATACTTGAGCAGATAGACAGCGAAGTAAGCAAGCAGCGTGAAACTGCTATAAAAGCCGTATTTTTAGCGTTCAAAGCCAAAAATTCAATCATCCAATAATGACGCTCGACCTCCCGCAGATACGGCTGATACTCAAAGACCGACCCAATCAGAAAGATATTAAGGCAAAGCAGGCTTTATCGTCTGTGTTGCGTGCTAATGTTACCGGCGAGGGAGCGGATGCGCTTATCGAGCAAATAAAAGGCTTTGAGCGGCCTGAGCTGAGGGATAGCCGTAAAAAGATGATGATGTCTAACCGTGACGTGGTGTATCGCACGCTAAAGCCACGGGAGCGCATCTACACGGCGAAGGGCGGAATAGAAAGCTACAATTTCAGCAGCCTTGACTATATAGAAGAGTTCAAAGAATACCTGTCTAATATCACAGGTCAAATGTCACTGAAGGAGTACATAGAGCAGGTTATACAGCCAAAGTTCGACTATGACCCGAACGGGCTTAAATGGGTGGATATTAACGCATCTGGGATGCCGTACCCTTGCTTCAAATCCATCGACAGGATCTATGAGTATGAACTTAACGGGCGCAAGCCCGAGTATGTGTTCTTCAAGTGTACCGACAAGGAAGTACGAACATATATCAAGGCAGGTATCATATCAGCAGAACAAACGCCACGTGCAAGCGATGGCGTTTACCGTGTTGTATGTGACACCTACGACCGTATAGTGATAGAGGGCGGCGGTGGCCCCTTATCTGCCTTTATAGCATCGGAAGTACCGAACTACTTCGGGTATGTTCCCGGCGAAGTGGTAAGCGATATTGTTTCGTCAAAGGATGAGTATTACGATAGCTGCCTGAATAATGTGATAGAGCTACTCGCTCACTTCATGTTTGGCCGTTCACTGTTCAATATTGCCCTTGCCCGTGCGGCATACCCTAAGGAGTGGATGCACCGCTTCACCTGCCCTACCTGTCAAGGGAATAAGACCATAGATGCAGCACCATGCCCTGAGTGCCACGGCACCGGCGCACTCCCGGCGCAGCAGAATAGTGACGTGCTGATAGTCGATTATGGGAACGACGCTAACAAGTCTATTCCTACCCCGCCAATGGGTACGGTAGACCCCGCTGTTGAGGCGTTACAGTTCATGAAGGATAACAACTACTCTATAGAAGAAATGATAGAGCGTACTTTATGGGGTGTGGTGACCGTTGTTAATAGCAAGGGGTCAACAGCCAAGGGTGGTAGTGGCGATGTGCAGAAAACGGCCTATGAGATAAGCGTTAATGATGAGCCTAAGACCAATACTCTGCGCAAATTCAGCAAGTGGTACGCATCGACATACAAGTGGTTCGCTGATGTGTGTGCAAAGCTGATATACAAGCAGGCGTTTATCAGTTCCGCTATACTCGGCGGCGACAGGTATATGACAGAAAGCCCGGACGCTATACTCGATAGGCTTGAAACGGCAAGAACGGCCAAAGCGCCACAGTCTACGCTTGATAGCCTGATGGTAGAGTATCTGGAAAATAAGTACCAGAATAACCCATTGCTATACCGAAAATACAGCCTGCTATACATAGCGGAGCCGTTCTATTGGAATACAGTTGACGAGGTACTGGCGTGGGTGAATATCCCCGAAACGCAGAAACTTGAAAAGCAATATTTCCCTGAATGGGCGGCAACGCTTACCGATGTGTATTTCGCATCAATGCCTGATGAGGGCGCAGAACAAAAACTAAAGCAAGACCTGACTAATTACGTAATGGGTAAGTACCAGCAGGGGGTAAAGAACGACACATTGCTATTCGCTCAGTCGGGGCAGTTGCTGGAAATTGGCAGTAATGCGCAGGTGCGTGATGATAAGATACAAGACCCTGAGCATCTGGGCAAGACGTACACTGTAGCGGCGGTACAAGGGCGCAACGTCACGTTACAGGACGAAGAAGATAAGTTCATTACAGGATATACAATAGATTCATTCATCAATAAAAACTAACCACAATGGCAGAAAAAACAGCAGTACCGGCACCAGCCGGAAAGAAATTAGTAGGCACGGGCGCAGGTCTGGTAACGTTCGAGTTGTACGTTATGCGCATCGACATGGCTACACGGGCAAGCACCCGCCCCGGCGGCTCAGGAAATGAGGGCTACCCTACCCGTGTCGTGATAGGCGAAAAGGTAAAAGAGGTAAAAGTACCTATAGAGTATGCAGACGAGCAGAACAAGCTGGCGGCTTGGACGCTAATAGGTATGCCCAATGACCATATGTGGCTATTCCCTAAAGATGCAGTTAAGCCCGGCATGAGCCTAAATGTAAATGCCGTATGGGTCAACGCTACACCACGTTCGGCAAGCCCTAACTACCGTTATGACCTGCAAATAGAAATTCCTAACCACTAAACAATCACATCTATGTTATCAGCAGCAGCAGCAGCACGATTTAAAGCCCTCGGTATTGACCTTGAACTACTCGAAAAGGCGTTCAAAGAAGAGGCAGAGATAGAAGTCCCCGTACCCGATGGTACAATATACACCGATACCAGCATAGCGGAGCTGAAAGCCAACGTAAAGCGTGGTCATGAAGAGGCATATCCTGAGATATTCGGTAAGAAACTGAATGAAGAGCTTACACTCGGCCTGTCTACCAGCGATGCAAAGGACACTACTAAGCTACTCGCAGCGGTGGCTAAAAAGGCAGTGGCAGACGCTAAGATAGAGCCTGATAAGAAGGTAACAGAGCTACAGGAGAGCCTGCGCAAGCTACAGGAAGAAGTTATACCAGCCAAGGCAAAAGAGGCCGAAGAATGGCAGGGAAAGTACAAAGCCCGTGAAGAGTTCGACCGTTATGCAGCGGTTATACCTGAAAAGGCTAATAAGTACCTGACCAAAGAAGAGCATGTAGCCCGTGTACGTGCCAAAGTGCAGCAGGGGGAGAACGGTATAGCCATTGACCCCGCAACAGGCAAGGCATACAAGGACAATCTCGAAAAAGAACGCATGTTCGCTGATGTAGTTACGGAACTGTACACCAAAAACGACGGATGGCTACAGCCGGACAGCGGGGCAGGTGTGTTTAAGACGCACGGCGTTAATAGCCCCGCAGGGAATGGCGCTACAAAGACATTCAACCACGACAAGGCTATTGAGGCAGCAAACGCAAGCGGGTACGCGCCTAACGATGAAAGATACATGGCTATGATTACGGACGCTATGTTAGCTGCATCGAAGTAAGACGGTTAGACCCTTGGTGATATTCTTATCGCTGAGGTTATTTGTGAATGGGGGCGCACTGTAATGGTGCGCTTTTTTAATTATTAGACACGCCTAAAAATATTTTTTGGTATTACCAAATAAGTATTTACTTTTACCTCGTTATCAGCAAGGCATCGCTGATAATTTCCTTTCTATGCGGCTGTGCCCGTAAAAGTGAAATGGTTGTACCACATGCGCAGCGGTCGTACCGCAATCTACAGCATCAATCATTTTTCATCCCTTAGTAAATACATATCAATATGCCCGATAATGGCTATATAACCTCCAACCTCCTTGCGTTCCAAGGCCGTGTAATGGCTGGACTTGCAGAGCATGAAATGCGCGAACTTGATACCAACGTGCTGCAATATGCACTGGAAAATCAGGAATTTATCATGGGTGTACCCCAGATAGAAGCGATAAAGAAGTCCGTACAGCGTCCTGTATATGGCTACCAGTTCAACCGCATGGCAAGTACAGGCGGAACAGGTATGACCACGTTCCCGACCGGCCCCGGCGGCTCTACCACGCAGATACCGCTATCGTTCGTGACATTCACGGAAACATTCCAGACGTACAACGTATCTGGTCTTGATAACGTGATGCAGTTCTCGCAGATATTCGACATGCTGGCAAAGCAGGCGATGAGGAACATTCGTACCCGTGTTCGTGAATGGCTGACAAACAACCTGTACACGAACCGTACTACATATGGCCTGCCAACGCTTAAAAATGCAACCTTTAACGCTGCAAATGATGCGTTCGAGATAAGCGGCCCCAACCCGTACAGCGCAATGACCTCTGTAATGAGGCAGAACAGCTATGGCGATAAAACGTATGATGCGTTCTTTGACGCTACACTGTACCCGATGTATGAATACAGCGCAGCACAGGGCACATCAAATGCGACAAACCTTAACTACCAGTTCGCTAAGACACCTACCGCACCGGGCAAAGGTTATTTTAACAACATATGGGAAGACCTCAACCTCGGCGCAGCAGTAGCTATAGACCCGGGCTATACCCTCGGTTCGGCACTGGTAATGCCGCCTCGCTCATTCGCTATGGTTCCGTGGATGCCTGCTAACTACTATGCTCCGGGCTTCGCTAAGGGCTTTGACACCTATACGGGTGGATATGGCACTATAGGCGATGACAAATACCGTGGCCTTGTTTACCAGATATTCGGATGGAACAACCAGAGCGATACATCAGGCAACAACGGTTATGCGCAGAGCCAAACACAAAACTGGCAGATAGGCTTAACCCTGTCTTTCGTTACCGCTTACCTGAGCAATGCAGGAGAAACACCGATCTATCAATTCGTTCTAACCGCTTAATCAACGCAACAATGAAGCACATACTTTTCATCTTCGCTTTTATGGCGACCGCAATAGCGGCTAATGCACAGTCACGTGGCCCATACGGCACGATACAGGCTGTATCTATCGCCTCTGCTACTTATGTTACGCCTGCGGGTGTAACTAAGGCGCATGATACACTGGTTAATGCCGATACAGGGTATGTGGTGTTCCCATCGTTCTCTAATGTGTATGATATGGCGTTCAACGTAACCGTTACGCCATTGACCGGCACCGCAGCAGGCACGGTAGTACTACAGGGCAGCGATAACTCCACATTTACTACCCCGTGGGCTATCACCGGCAACGTTACACAATGCGCCTCATGTACTGGTGCATCCGGCACGGTTACGACCGCTACCACCACGTATAAATGGATAGTGCCATCAAGCCCGTTCCAATACTACAGGGTTAGGGTTATCACTACCGGCACATCAACGGCAACCTATTCAAGCACACTAAGCAACTACAGGTACTAACATGGCTATCCCTGCGCCCATACAAGGAAACTTATCCGTAAGAGTTGGTATGACAACGCCGCTCACATGCGCTACCGCCGGTGGTACCTGGAGCAGCAGCGACACATCAAAGGCAACGGTGGTGAGTGGTACTGGCGTAGTTACCGGAACAGGCGCAGGGATAGTTAATATTACCTACACGGTAGGCAGTGACAGCATAACAACGGCACTTACTGTTACCATCAGGACGCTATCAAGTGGCATAGATATACAGAGGGTGTACGATGCGCTCAAAGGTCGTGTTAAGTGGCGGTCATTAGGGCAGACAAGCGAAAGCCTCCGGTACTATGAGGACTTCCATACACTTTGTACATCGGAAATACTGAAAGACCTGCAACCGGATAGCCGTATAACTACGGAGAACCTTGCACTATATCTTGAAGACCTTGCCCGTAGTGCGATATTGGAGATAGTCACGGCGGTGTATAACAAACCTGCCATAATAGACCATACGAACCTCTGTTTTTTCAGGCTGGATAACATCTTGTACCCGCAGCCAGCACGTAATCAAAATCAGTTTGTAGGGCTGAAGATGATGATAGCTAAGGGCGACCACTCGGTGAAGTTCAACAGTGTGGAATTGTTCTTTGATGCCGATTGTACATTCAATATGTACCTGTATAATGACATGACACTCCCGCCTATCTACGTGGTGCAGGTCAGCGCATTGGCTTACCAGCAGGTTATCGTTGATTTGTCTAATGATGCAGTGCTGAGTTACCTATCCCCTGCAATAAACAAAGGCGGGTTAGTGTATTTCGGCTACTATCAGGCAGACATAGAAGAGCAAGGCGCACAGGCGTTGTATTACCCTATAAATATGCAGGTGTTTCACCCGTGCCGTATATGGTCATACTCTGCTAATGTGGTTGAGGTAGACCAGCAGGGTAACCGGAACTTCGTCCGTAACAATATCGGGGCTAATAACCTCACATATGGCCTTAATCTTGAGGTTACAACGTTTGTTGATGCTACCAATAGTATTGTACAGTCTGCACACCTGTTCGATGAGCCTATCGGGCTACAAGTGGCGGCAAAGGTTGTGGAGGCTCTGATATTCAGTTACAGGAGTAACAATGTTCAGCGTAATGTTAACGAAAACACACAGTTGCAGCACCTGTATGAAGAGCTGAACCTTGCTACACCGAGCGATGAGCTGCCGTATAGTGTTGGCCTGCGTAAGCAGATAGAACGGGCGGTAACACAGTGTAAAAAAGCATTTCAGAAACAGCAATTAACAGTAGTAGGGATTTCTTAAAACAACATATCATGAGCAAGTCATACGATCTATACAGAGTAAAAGTAACACAGAGACCACATGAAGAGGGCAAGCGTGACCCATCAGCAGAAGGGCACGACTACGAGAAAATATCGCTTATCAGGTCTGCAGTAATATCCGAAGGGTCTGTAAAGATGGATAATGACCAGTCGCATAATTCCGGGACACGGTGGTATGAAACGCATGTAGCGGCAGTACCTGTAGCCGTAGCAGAAACTACCCCAGCACCAGCTCCAACACCCACAAAGAATACCAAGGATAAATAATGAACAACACCCTACTAAAACCCGTCGGCATAGACAGCCCTATACAGCACCTGCAAACGTGGCTGTATGATGCGCTGTTCAATGAGTGGGGTGGTGCGGGTCTGCCTGGTTCGCAGTTCGAGATGTTCGGCAGGGTGTATAAGAACTGGAAGGGAGATGATAACGGCGGGTATATACCGGAGGTATTCGCAGGTGGTATTGAATACGATGAGGTGTTCTTCAACGACAAGATAAGCGCATTGCTATGGTTCGCAGTGAACGACCCTGATAAAGTAGATCAGGTGCAGACACAGTACAGCGTAAGCCTTTACGGGTTCGTAGACCTCAGCAGGATATTACCCGACAGCGCAGGCAAGCAGCGTGACGATATGGCGGTTACAAGGCTTGTGCAGAACCTCATCAAAGCACATAGTTTCGGGTTCACAGTTACCGCTGTTTATCGTGACGTTGACAACGTTCTGAGCCATTACCCCGGCAGTCGTGCTAAGGCGGGAATAAAGCGGTTCAACATGCAGCCCCGTATGTGTTTCCGTATAGACATGACCATCGTAATGAATATTGCACTCGCCACGGAATGCGGCAATGGTTATACATCACCTGTATTATACAAGAACATGGTTTGCGCAATAAGGATAGTTTTCAAGGACGTACCCGATACCAGTATCATGCAGACGCTATGTAACGGGGTGCAGGTGCAGTTGGAGTACCCAACAGGGAACACGGTAACAGTACCCGCACTATATGGCCGATACGTACTGCCTATCGTGTTCCTCGATAACAACGTGATACAATCAACACCGATGCCGTACAACCCCGAAACATGCACCTTCGACAATTCGGCCAACGGCGGCTTTTATGAGGGCAGCATAATGACAGTAGAGTACAATCTTAACTAACAATTTAAAAACAAAATAATAACCATGTCAATACTCAACGCCGCTACGTGCGGGAATGGAACAAACACAGGGATAGCCAATTGCCCGTTAGTGCCGGGGGCTATCGTGGAGGCATACGCAGTGCCTAAAGGATATGTAATGCCCAATGCCTCTATAGCTACAGTAACGGCGTTCAAGACGGCGTTAAATGGCCTGCTTATCTCCGACAACCCTAATGCTCGTGCATTCAGGCTGCTGGCATTGCAGGAAATGAAGGATAACACCGGAGAGCCTGTAACCGAAACCCGAAACCAAACATCATTCAGGGTTATCAATAAGCCGTACAACTGGCAGTTTATGATAGGTGTTGATTTCTGCGCCTACATCAACTACAAAAAGAAGTTCGATGTTTCCAATTACGATTGGTACTTCTACGACAACAAAGGCCAGTACTGGGTAACAACCGCCGATGATGCGGCGGGTCTTGCAGGCGCTGGCGGCATAGCAATGTCACAGGTTACTGTTGACGACTGGACACCGCCGACATTCGCAGCACTGGAAAAGTATGTTATCACGTTCCGCATACTGAACAACCTTACGATGACAGATAACCTGCGCTTCATAGCAGCCACTACACCGCCTGCGATAACCGGCCTTGTAGACGTGGTACTTGCA
>Ga0247809_1000645_pt1 | contig 15915 bp, 16 predicted proteins | sample UWRJL104311B1_FD_180951 | JGI IMG/M metagenome (GOLD analysis project Ga0247809, IMG submission 180951) | Plant litter microbial communities from Arlington Agricultural Research Station in Wisconsin, United States - UWRJ-L104-311B-1 | ecosystem: Environmental > Terrestrial > Plant litter >...
CAGACGACGCAGCTCGCGATGATGGAGAAGATGACCGAGCTCACGGCCACGAGCACCGAGAACTTCTCGCTGCAGATGCGCATCGCGGCCGCCGCGATCGTCGGCAAGGAGGTCAGCTACCTCGACCCGAAGACCGGGCTGCCGGTCACGGGAACCGCCGCGAGCGTCTCATTCGCCGGCACCGTACCGACCGTCTCCATCGGCGGCAAGGACATCCCCCTCGACCTCGTCGCGGGCATCACGACCACCAAGGCGCCCGCCGCCGCCCCGACTTCCTAACCCTCTTCCACCTCTCCACAACCGAAAGGCTCACCCATGCTTCGCTCTCTCTACGCAGGTATCTCCGGTCTTCGCTCGCACCAGACCATGCTCGACGTCACCGGCAACAACATCGCCAACGTCAACACCACCGCCTTCAAGGGCTCGTCGGTGCAGTTCCAAGACACGCTCTCGCAGCTGCAGCAGGGTGCGAGCGGACCGCAGCGCGGCGTCGCCGGCACGAACCCGGCGCAGGTCGGCCTCGGCGTGCTCGTCGCGGGCATCTCCACCAACTTCGCGCAGGGCTCCACCCAGGCCACGGGGAAGGCGAGCAACCTCATGATCTCGGGCGACGGCTTCTTCGTCACCCGCCAAGGCAACCAGACCATGTACACCCGCGCCGGCGCGTTCGATTTCGACGCCGACGGCCGCCTCGGCACCCCCGACGGCTCGATCGTGCAGGGGTGGACCGCCGACGCCAACGGCGTCATCAACGACGGGGGACAGGTCAGCGACATCCAGCTTCCGCTGAACGCCATCTCGCCCGGCGTCGCGACGACGAAGGCGGCCATGGGCGGCAACCTGCCGTCGGACGCCGCGGTCGGCGCGGTCGTGGTGCGCGACCTCGAGGTCTTCGACGCCACGGGTGCCGCTCGCAGCCTCACCCTCACCTTCACCAAGGCCGCGAACGGCTGGGGAGTGTCGGCCGTCGACGCCGCCACCCCCGCGACCCCCGGCACCGCCACCCTCACCTTCGCCAACGGCGTGCAGACCTCCACCGGCCAGCTCACCGTCAACGGCATCGACCTCGACCTCGGCAAGGTGGGCGGCATGGCCGGTCTCACGAGCGTCGCGACCACGGCGAAGGACGGCCGCGCGGCGGGCAAGCTCGAGTCGTACACGCTCTCGAAAGACGGAACGCTCATCGGATCGTTCAGCAACGGCGCCTCGCAGGCCCTCGCCCGCGTCGTGCTCGCGACCTTCACCAACCCGACCGGGCTCGAGAAGGCCGGGTCGTCGTCGTACCGCGCCACGTTCAACTCGGGCGACGTGCAGATCGGCGCCCCGGGCGGCGACGGCTTCGGCTCGCTCACGAGCGGCGCCCTCGAGATGTCGAACGTCGACCTCTCGCAGGAGTTCACCAACCTCATCGTCGCCCAGCGCGGCTTCCAGGCCAACGCGCGCATCATCACCACCTCCGACGAGGTGCTGCAGGAGCTCACGAACCTCAAGCGCTAGTCGTCGAGACACGAAACGGCCCCGGATGTCGCATCCGGGGCCGTTTCGCGTGGCGGGCGTGGGTGTCGGGCGCGTTCGTGTCAGGCGCGTTCGTGTCAGGCGCGCGACTGGCGGCGACGCGCGACGAACGCACCGGCACCGAGCAGCAAGAGCAGCAGGCCGGTGGTCAGGATGCCGCTTGCCTGCGCGCCCGTCGCGGCGAGGAGCCGCGCGGCCGGCGTCGCGGCCACGGCGACGGTGTCGACAACGAAGACGTTCGACATCGTGACAGCGCCACCCGGCGCATTGGTGACCGAATCGGTGACGCCGGCGAGATCGACCGAGATCGTGTTGCCCCGAGACCTCGAGTCCGCCGTCGGAGTGAGCGTGGCGGTGAAGGTCACACCGCCGTCTGCGGAGGTGACCGTCGAGAGCGTGCCGCCCGAGACGGTCACGTCGGCGTTCGTGAAACCGGTGACCGCGCGGGAGAAGCCGAAGGTGACCACCGAGGTCTCTCCCGCCGCGAGTGCGTCGTCGACGACGGTGATAATGAGGGTGAGTGCCGCGGTCATCCCGTAGTTGTTCGAGATCGTGGTGCCGGTGCCCGTGTTGCCCGACGCGCCCTGCACCCCCGAGAGGTCGAGCGTGATGACGTTCGTGGCGTCGGTGACGCCGAACGTGGGGGTGAGGATGGCGCCGAAGGTGATGCCCCCGTCGGTCGAAGACACCGTCGAGAGCGTCCCGTTCTCGACCGTGAGATCGCTATTCGAGAACCCGGCGACGGCTTCGGAGAACGTGATGATCACGCGGGTGGTCTTGCCGGGTGTGAGGGCCGTATCGTCGACGACCACCGTGGCGGTCAGGGGCACGGTGTTCACCGTGTAGTTGCCGGAGACGGCGGTGCCGGTGCCCGGGTTGCCCGCCGCACTCGTCACTCCGGCGAGCGCCAGCGTGATCACGTTGCCGTTGTCGGTAATGTTCACCGCCGGGGTCAGGGTCGCGGTGTAGGTCACTCCGTCGGACGACGTCACGGAGCCGATCGTGCCGTTCTCGACGGTGAGGTCGGAGGCGGTGAGGCCCGTCACGGCCTCCGAGAACACGATGGCGACCTGCGCAGTCTCGCCGGCGACGAGGGCGGTGTCGGAGATGGAGATCGTGGCCGTCGGACGCGCGGTCGACACCGCGTAGCTGTTCGACGTGGTCGTGCCCGTCCCGGTATTGCCTCCGAAGTCGGAGAAGCCGGTGTTGTCGAGGGTGATGACGTTGGCCGGATCGGTCACGCCGGCGGCCGGCACGAGCAGGGCAGTCCAGGTGACTCCGCCGTCGCTCGACGTCACCGAACCGATCGTGCCGTTCTCGACGCTGAAATCGGCGGCGGTGAGTCCCGTCACCGCCTCGGAGAACGTGATGGTGACCGGCGAGTCCTCGCCGAACGAGAGGGCGGTGTCGGATACGACCACGGCGGCGGTCGGGCGGCGGGTGTCGACGCGGTACGAGTTGGATTGCACGATGGTGGAGCCCGACACGCCGCCGAGGTCGGTGACTCCGAACAGGTTGAGCCTCACGACGTTCGACGCGGTCGAGGCGCCGGCATCCGGGGTGAGGGTGGCGGTGAAGGTGACGTCGTCGGTGGTCGCCAGCCCGCCGAGCGTGCCGCTCTGCGCGAGCATGTCGGAGAGGGTGAACTGCTCCACCCTTTCCGAGAACGTGATGGTGACGAGCGACGTCTCGCCCGCCGTGAGGAAGCTATCTGCGACGGCCACCGTGGCGTTGGGCGATGCCGCGGACGCGGCGACCGGCCAGCCGAGCGCGAGCGCGAGAGCGGCGACGAGAGTGATGGCGATGGGGCGGAAGCGCACGGCGAGACCTGACTGCTGGGAGACGAGAGACACTAGAGAGTGTAGTCAATATCGGATTCGATACTGACAACCGTAATCCGCCTAACCGTGCCCGCCGACCCGCCGACAGTGACCGTCAAGCGACCCAGGAAGGGTCGCCTCTACCCGGGATGGATTCCATGATCGTTGTCACGCGGCTTAATAACAGCCAGTTTGCGATCAATCCCGACCTGATCGAGCGCATCCACGCGAATCCCGACACCACCTTGGTGATGGTCGACGGTGCGAAGTACATCGTCACCGACTCGATGACCGAGGTCATCGACAAGATCGCGCACTACCGCGCGCGGGTGATCGCGCTCACCCACGAGATCTCGCAGTCGGTCCAGCCGGCCGTAGGCCGCACTCTCGGCCTGGTCAGCTCCATCGACCACGGGTCGGCACAAACCACTGTCAACGACGAGGACGACGGCGTTACCTCGATAGGCCCGAGGAAGCTGTAATGGATCCCGCAACCATAATCGGGCTCGTCATAGCCTTCGGTTCTCTCTTCGCGATGATCACCCTCGAGGGGGCGAACGTCTCGTCGGTGCTGCTTCCGGCGCCGATGATCCTCGTCTTCGGCGCGACGATCGCCGTCGGCCTCGCCGGCGGCACGATCAAAGACTCGATCTCGGCGTGGAAGGCCCTTCCGGGTGCCTTCCTCGGCAAGCCGTCGAAGCCGCAGGCCACGATCGACCAGTTGGTCACGCTCGCCGAGAAGGCGCGTAGCGACGGGCTGCTCTCGCTCGAACAGGAAGCCGACGGCGTCGACGACCCGTTCCTCAAGGGAGCACTGCAGAATGTGGCAGATGGCACCGACGGCGAAGAGCTGCGCATCCTGCTCGAAGACGAACTCGCCACGAAGGCGAAGTCGCAGCGCAACGCGGCCAAGTACTTCACCACCATGGGCGGATACGCCCCGACCGTCGGCATCATCGGCACCGTCGTCTCCCTCACCCACGTCCTCGAGAACCTGTCCAAGCCCGAAGAACTCGGGCACATGATCGCCGCGGCGTTCATCGCGACCCTCTGGGGCCTCCTCTCCGCCAACTTCATCTGGCTGCCGATCGGGTCCCGCCTGCGTCGCCTCTCCGACCTCGACGTCGAGCGCATGACGCTGACCATGGAGGGCGTGCTCGCCATCCAGGCCGGCAGCCAGCCGCGACTGCTCGGCGAACGACTGCGCGCCATGGTTCCCGCCGACCAGCTCGCCAAAGCGGCATGAGCACGCCGCGAAGGCGCGGCGGCCTCGAAGAGGAGCACGTGGAGCACGTCGACGAACGCTGGATGGCGTCGTACATGGACATGGTCACCGTGCTGATGTGCATGTTCATCGTGCTCTTCGCGATGTCGAGCGTCGACGCGGACAAGTTCGAGAAACTCAAGAACTCCCTGGCCACCGGATTCGGTGCGAGCGAGGTCGGTTCCATCGACACCGCCGAGGGAGTGGTCGTGCCGGCCGACAGGGTCGGCGAAGACGGCGAACCCGTCGAAGTGCCGCTCACCGAGATGGAAAAGGCAAAGGCCGAGGTCGCCAAGCTCGAGCAGCTCAAGGAGCAGATGCGCGTGAACCTCGCGGCCGGCGGTCTCGAGCACACCGTCGAGTTCGCGATCGACGAGCGCGGCCTGACCATCCGCCTGGTCGGTTCCGAGACGTTCTTCGCGTCGAACAGCGTCGCGCTCGCCGGGGTGGCGCCGGCGGTGCTCGACGCCGTGTCGCCGGTGTTGGCCGCGACGAGCTACGAGATCGCGGTCGAGGGCCACGCCGACACCCGGCCGCCGGGGCCGCCGTTCGCGAGCAACTGGGAGCTGTCGTCGGGGCGCGCGACCGAGGTGCTGCGCCGGCTGGTCGAGACCGGAGGGGTGGGAGCGGAGCGCATCGGCTCGGTCGGATTCGGCTCGGCGCGGCCCATGGCCCCCGGAACCAGCGAGGCCGACATGGCGACGAACCGCCGCGTCGACATCGTGGTCATCTCCGACCAGCCGGAGTCGGTGCGTGCGCTCATCCCGAAGGTTCTCGAGAATTATGTGAACGCGGCCCCCGCCGCCTTACCGGAGGGTGAACACGGCCGATAGTCGGTGTCGTGACTGTCCAGGAACACAATGCCGTCGGCGCGCCCGCGAAGCCCGCCCCGGTCGTAGAGCTCTACGACTTCAGGCGCCCCACCACCCTCGCCCGCGAACACTCGCGCGTGCTCGAGCTCGCGTTCGAGACCTTCGCGCGCCAGTGGGGCACGCAGCTCACCGCGAGCGTGCGCGTCGTCTCCCAGGTCAGCTGCGAGCAGGTCGTCATGCAGACCTACGACGAGTACGCGTCGGCGCTGCCGTCGATGACCGCGATGGTGCTCTGCACACTCGGTTCCACCGACGCCAAGGCTGTGCTTCAGCTGCCGGCCGCCGCCGCCCTCGGCTGGGTCACCTACATGCTCGGCGGTTCCCGCCCGCGTCTCGTCGACGAGCGCAAGTTCACCCAGATCGAACTGGCGCTGTTGCGCAAGCTCTTCGACGACGCGCTCGAAGACCTGCGCTACTCGTTCGGCCCGCTCATCGTCACACCGATCGCGGTCGACGGCATCCAGTACAACTCGCAGTTCGCGCAGGCGGCCGCGACGGGCGACCTGATGATCGTCGCGTCCTTCACCGTGCGCGTCGGCGACACCACGACCACGGCCACCCTCGCCATGCCGGCCGAGGTGCTGCTGCCCCAGCTCGGCGAGGCCAACCCCACGGTGCCGGTCGCCGACGCGAAAGACCTCGTCGCCGCGCAGCTCGGCGGCGTTCCGGTCGACCTGGCGCTGCGGCTCACGCCCGCCCGCGTGACGCCGGCCGCGATCCTCGGGCTCGCCGTCGGAGACGTGCTCCCGATCCCGCATCCAGAACACCGCCCATTGGAAATCGCCGTCGACGGCCAGGTCGTGGCCCGCGGAGCAGTCGGGGCCAACGGCGCACGCCTGGCCTGCGTCATCGTCAGTACAGCTCTAACCAGCGCCGAGGAGAACTAAGTGAACACCACCGCCATGTCGTCCACGATTGCCGAGGCGACCGCCGCAGCGGAGGCGCTGACCCGGCTGCTGCCGACCACGGTCGCCCTGACCGCGTCGCCGGCCGACCCGGCCGACACCCCGCACGGACTCAAGTCGGCCGCCCTGGTCGCGGCCTACGTCGGCGAGATCTCCGCCGACATCGCCCTCGTGCTGCTCGACGCCGACGCCCTGGTCTCGGCCGCGTCGCCCGACGGGGCCACGGTCTCGCTCTCCGACATCCTGCGTCCGTCGTTCGAGGCGGCCACCGGCCAGCTCGGCGCCGGCGTGCTCGGAGACGCGCGCATCGACGACGCCAGCGCACTGTTCGCCGACCCGGAGACCGCGGTCTTCTCGCTCGCGAACGGCGGCGTCGCCTCGGGCTGGTTCGCGATCCGCATCCGCACGAGCGGCATCCTCACCGGCGGCCGCCGCCTCGACAACGACGAGATCGTCGGCAAACTCGGCCGCATCAACAACGTCGAGATGGCGCTCACCGTCGAGATCGGCCGCACGCGCATCTCGGTGCGCGACGTGCTCGGCCTCGAGCCCGGCGCGGTGCTCGAACTCGACCGCTCGGCCGGCGCGCCCGCCGACGTGCTGCTCAACGGACGCCTCATCGCGCACGGCGAGATCGTCGTGATCGACCAGGACTACGCGGTGCGCATCACCAAGATCCTCGACGTCGTCGAGGGCCTCGTCTAGATGGAAGCCACCGTCGTTGCGCTGCGGGTCGTGCTCTCGCTCGCGGTCGTCTTCGGGCTGATCTGGTTCATCCACCGCCGGCTCACGCGGGGCGGCAAGGCCAGGAACGCCGCGATGCCGATCACGGTGCTGGGCAAGCAGGCCGTCGGGCAGAAGGCGTCGGTCGTCGTGATCGACGCCGACGGCACCCGGTTCGTGCTCGGCGTCACCGAACACAACGTGAGCGTGCTGCACTCGTCGGAGAGCCCGGCCGCCGCGTTCGCGGGAGTGCTCGCGACGACCACGGCCGCGGAGCCCGCCGAGGTCGTGCCGACGCCGGTCCGCGTGGCCCCCGCCGCGCTCGCCGACGGCCTCGTCGTGCCCGGCTCCCGCGTACCCGGGGCGCTCGCCGGATCCATCCTGTCTCCGGCCACCTGGCGGCAGGCGGCATCCGCCATCGGTCGCAACCGGTGAGCACCGCCCCGACCCCGACCGCCACGCGGCCCGTCGGAGCACGGTCGACCGGTCGGCGTCTCGCGTTCGTCGTCCTGGTCTTCGTCGTGCTGGTCGTCGCGATGGTGCTCGTCGGCTCCGGCACGGCCCACGCCGTCGTCGACCCCAACGCCCCGGTCGACCCGACGGCACCGGGGGGAGACGGCCTCAACATCGAGATCAACGGGCCGAACGGCGCCCCGTCGTCGGCGATCGTCACCCTCGTCGGCATCACGCTGCTGTCGATCGCCCCGTCGCTGCTGCTCATGATGACGTCGTTCACCAAGATCTTCGTGGTGCTCGCGATGGTGCGAAACGCGCTCGGGCTGCCGTCGATCCCGCCCAACCAGGTACTCGCGGGCCTCGCGCTCTTCCTGTCGCTGTTCATCATGGCGCCCGTCATCGGCGACATCAACACGCAGGCACTGCAGCCCTACCTCGACGGGTCGATGACCGTGACCCAGGCGATCGACGCGGCATCCGAGCCGTTGCGCGTCTTCATGCTCGCGAACACCCGCGAAGAAGACCTCGCCCTGCTCACACGGGTCTCGGGCGCCGAGAACCCCGACAGCCCCGACGACGTGCCGATGCTCACCCTCATCCCCTCGTTCATGCTCTCCGAGCTGCGGGCCGCGTTCATCATCGGCTTCGTGATCTTCGTGCCGTTCCTCGTCATCGACCTCGTCGTCTCGTCGGCGCTCATGTCGATGGGCATGATGATGCTGCCGCCCGTCATGATCTCGTTGCCCTTCAAGATCCTGCTGTTCGTGCTCGTCGACGGCTGGGCGCTCGTGATCACTTCGCTCGTCTCCAGCTACCAGGGCGGTGGCTGATGGACCCGAACGCCGTCCTCGACATCGGCCTGCAGGCGTGCGTCATCGGCGCGAAGCTGTGCGCACCCATCCTCATCGTCGCCCTCGTGGTCGGCTTCGCCATCTCGCTGCTGCAGTCGATCACGCAGATCCAGGAGGTCACGCTCTCGTTCGTGCCGAAGCTCGCCGCCGTCGCGGTGGCGCTGCTCGTCTCCGGGCACTGGATGATCTCCGAGATGGTCACGTTCACCAACGACCTGTTCGCGCGCATCCCCGGCCTGTTGTCTGGGGGCTGACGTGCAGCTCAGTCTCGACTTCGAGTGGATAGAAGCGGTCATGCTGGCCGGGGTGCGCATGATCGCCTTCATCGTGATCGCGCCGCCGTTCTCGACCAACGCGTTCCCGCTGCGCATCAAGGGCATCCTCGCGCTGGGGCTCGCGCTCGCCGTCTCGCCCGTCGTCACCCCCGGGTACGTCTCGCCCGACACTGGCGGCTTCGTCGTCGCACTCGTGCTCGAACTCGTGACCGGCGCCGTGCTCGGATTCCTCGTGATGATCGTGTTCTCGGCCATCCAGTCCGCCGGCAGCCTCATCGACCTGTTCGGCGGCTTCACCCTCGCCCAGGGCTTCGACCCGCAGTTGCAGATCAACGGCGCCCAGTTCACCCGGCTGTTCCAGATGACAGCCCTCGCCCTGCTCTTCGCCTCGGGCGGCTACCAGCTCGTGATCGGCGGCCTCGCCGGAACCTTCTCCGCCATCCCGATCGGCGGCGGCATCGACCTGGCCAAACCCCTCGAGGCGATCACCGCGGCCACCGGGCAGATGCTCATGTCGTCGTTGCAGATCGCCGGCCCCATGATCGTCGTGCTCTTCCTCGCGGATGCCGGACTCGGTCTGCTCACCCGCGTAGCGCCGGCCCTCAACGCTTTCGCGCTGGGTTTCCCGATCAAGATCCTGCTCACCCTGCTGCTGGTGCCGCTGCTGTTCGTGGCCCTGCCCGACATCGTCAACTCGGTCACCAAGACCGCCGTCGGCGACCTGGCGGGGGTGAGGTAATGCCCGACGATTCCGGCGAGAAGACAGAACTCGCGACCCAGAAGCGCATGAAAGAGGTGCGCGAGAAGGGACAGCTCTCCCGCTCGCAAGACCTCACCGCGTGGGTCGGCGTCGGCGCGGTCGCCGTCATGATCCCGGCGACCATCGCCGCAGCGACCAACACCAGCACCGACCAGCTCTTCACCGTGTCATCCGTCGTGCGCAACCCGACGCCGGAGCTCGCCGTCGAGGCGCTCTCCGCGGGCATGGGCTCGATCATGGCGGTGCTCACGCCCATGCTCGTCGCCGTCGTCGTGGCCGTGCTCGCGGCCGCGGCCGTGCAGGGCGGCATCCACTTCAAGAAGTTCTCCGGCAAGTTCGAGCAGTTCGACATCGTGAAGGGCTTCGGCACGACCTTCGGCACCCAGGCGCTGTGGAACGGCGCGAAGGCGCTGCTCAAGACGCTCGTGGTCGCCGGCGTGCTCTACCTCGTGGTCGTCGGGCTCATGCCGGTGCTCACGACCGCGGGCGGCCTCCCGATCGCCGAGCTGATCGGCGCGGCCACGAGCGGCACCGAGGCGCTCGTGCGTTCCGCCGTGATCGCCGGCCTCGTGCTCGCGGCCGCCGACGTCTTCGTGGTGATGCGGCGCAACCGCAAGAAGACCCGCATGAGCAAGAAGGAGGTCACCGACGAGAACAAGAGCTCGGAGGGCGACCCGCTCATCAAGCAGCAGCGTCGTTCGCGGCAGCTCTCGATGAGCCGCAACCGCATGATGAGCGCCATCGCCGACGCCGACGTCGTGATGGTGAACCCCACCCACTTCGCCGTCGCCCTCAAGTATGAGCCCGGCAAGGCGGCGCCCCGCGTCGTCGCGAAGGGCGCGGGCGCCGTCGCCGCACGCATCCGCGAGCGCGCGGAGACCGAGAAGGTGCCCCTCGTCCGCGACATCCCGCTCACCCGCGCGCTCCACAAGGCGTGCGAACTCGGCGAGGAGATCCCCGTCGAGCTCTACACCGCCGTCGCCCGCGTCCTCGCGTTCGTGATGGCGCTCAAGGCGCGAGGCGCCGCCCAGGGAGTACACACCATGAGCGAACCCTCGCCCATCGACGCCCCACAACTGACCACCGGAGGCCACTGACGTGAACCGCAACCTCGCCAAACTCGCCGTGCCCGTCGGGGTCGTCGGCATCATCCTGTTGCTCGTCGTTCCCGTGCCGGCCGAGCTGCTCGACTTCCTGCTGATCATCAGCATCATGCTCGCGCTCGTGACGCTGCTCACCGCGATGTTCGTGAAGAAGCCGCTCGACTTCTCGGTGTTCCCGTCGCTGCTGCTCGTGGCCACGCTGTTCCGGCTGGGTCTCAACGTGGCATCCACCCGCCTCGTGCTCGGCAACGGCTACGCGGGCGAGGTCATTCAGGCGTTCGGTCACGTCGCCGTCGGCGGCTCGATCATCATCGGCGCCGTGATCTTCCTCATCCTCGTGGTGATCCAGTTCGTCGTGGTCACCAAGGGCGCCGAGCGCGTCGCCGAGGTGGGCGCGAGGTTCACTCTCGACGCCATGCCGGGCAAGCAGATGGCGATCGACGCCGACCTCAACGCGGGGCTCATCACCGACGACCAGGCGCGCTCGCGTCGGGCCGAGGTGTCTGCCGAGGCCGACTTCTACGGCGCGATGGACGGCGCGTCGAAGTTCGTCAAGGGCGACGCGATCGCCGGCATCATCATCATCATCATCAACCTCATCGGCGGCATCGCCATCGGCATGGTGCAGCGCGGCATGGAGATCGGCGACGCGCTCAACACCTACGCGCTGCTCACCATCGGCGACGGTCTCGTCACCCAGATCCCCGCGCTGCTCATGGCCGTCGCGACCGGCATCATCGTCACCCGCTCGAACGCCGAGGCCGACCTCGGCAGCTCGGCCTCCGCCCAGCTCACGCAGTCGCGCAACGCGCTCATGATCGCGGGCACCGCCGCGGTCGGCATGGCGTTCATCCCCGGCATGCCCCTCATCCCGTTCGTGCTCGTCGGCGGCGCGCTCTTCTTCATCGCACAGCGCGTGAAGGCCAACGCGGCCAAGGAGCTCAAGCAGCTCGAAGAGCAGGCGGCCGCGGCCGACGACGGCAACGTCACCGCACCGATCACGACCGAGGGGCTCATCGAGCAGATGCGGGTGCACGCCCTCGAGATCCTGCTCGCCTCCGACCTCGTCGACATCGTGTCGGATGCCACGGACGACCTGCTCGCGCGAGTGCGGGCGCTGCGGCGCAAGATCGCGATGGACCTCGGTGTCGTCGTGCCGCCCGTGCGCACGCGCGACAGCGTCGAGCTGCCGAGCTCCACCTACGTCATCCGCATCGCCGGCGTCGAGGCCGGGCGCGGCATCGCGCCCCAGGGCAAGGTGCTCGCCCTCGGCGACAACCTCGACTCGCTTCCCGGACAGTCGACGGTCGACCCGGTGTTCGGGCTCGCCGGCAAGTGGGTGCCGGCCGAGATGCGGCACAGCGCCGAAATGCTGGGCGCGACGGTCATCGACCGCGTCTCCGTCGTCGTCACGCACCTGTCGTCGATCATCGGCGCGAACGCCGCCCGCCTGCTCACCCGCGAAGACGTGCGCGTGCTCACCGAGGGCGTCAAGCAGATCAACCCCGCCGCGGTCGACGAGCTCGTGCCGGCGATGATCAGCCTCGCCGAGGTGCAGCGTGTGCTGCAGGGGCTGCTCGTCGAGCAGATCCCGATCAACGACCTGCCGCGCATCTACGAGTCGCTCTCGCTGCGTGCGAAGGTGTCGACCGACCCCGAGGGGCTCATCGAGGCGGCCCGCACGGCACTCGGCCCCGCACTCGTGTCGAACTACATCGAGGGCGGCGCGCTGCGCGTCATCATGATCGACCCGCTGCTCGAGCAGTCGATGCTCGAGGGGCTGCGGCCGTCCGACCAGGGCACGCAGATCCTGCTCGCGCAGGCCACGCTCGAATCGGTGCTCGATTCGCTGCGCGAGTCGGTGGAACGTCTCGAGGCGTCGGGCCAGAGCGCCGTGCTCGTCTGCGCGCCCGCGCTGCGCCCGGCGATCCGCCGCCTCGTGTCCGCGCAGAGCGGCGGGCTGCCCGTGTTGTCGTACCAGGAGGTCACGTCGGCGAACGTGACGATCGAGACAGTGGGGGTCGTGCGTGTCACCGAGTCGATATCACGTTGAGGCCGATTCGGCCGACGCGCTGAGCGCCCGCATCCTCGACACCTACGGGCCGGATGCCGAGGTGGTGGCTACCACCGTCACCACGACGGGCGGACTGCAGGGCTTCTTCGCCTCGCGTAAATTCCACGCAACCGTCGAGGTCGCCGACCGGATGCCCTCCGTGCCGCCGCCCGTCGCGCCGCCCGCCTTCGCTGCGCCTTCGCACGCCGGGATCGCGGCCTTGCTCGACCTGGCCGACGTCGCGGACGGCGCGGACCCCGCGCCAGCACCGGCCGCCCCCGGCCGGTCGGCGCCGGCCTCGGCCCCACCGTTTCCCGGCGGCGACCCCGCCGAGCGCTCGAGCTGGGCGGTCTCGACGTCGACCAACGACTTCGCCGCGATCCTCTCCGACCTCACGCTCACCACGGCGCCCGCCGTGCCGGCGATCCGCCCGCCGTCGCCCGCGAGCCCGTTGCCGCTGCGTGGCGCGGGCGACCTCGTGCTCGTCATCGGGCTAGGCGACGACGCGCTCGCGGTGGCGAGGGCGATCGCCGAGGGCGTCGGCGCCTCCGTGTTGCGCATCGCGGGGCTCATCGAACGCGACGGCATCGACCGTGCCGACGACCGGCGCGGGGCGATCGCGGCCCGCGCGGCCGGGGTGCGGAGCGGGCGCGGGGTCGTCGTCGCCTACGGGCTGCCGCGCGGAGGGCCGACGAGCGCGTCGTTCGACGAGCTCGCCGGCCTCAACGCCGACCAGGTCTGGGTGGCGGTCGACGCCGGCCGGAAGCCCGAGGACTCCGCCCGGTGGGTGCGGGCCGTGAGCGAGGCCGTGCCGGTCGTCGCCGTCATGAGCTGGGCGCCGGAACACACCGGCACGCCGCATTCGGTCGCGCAATTGGGTCTACCCGTCGGTTGGCTCGAAGCCGGTTGGTAGGCTCGTGCAATGCTCGTTCTAACTCGCAAACCGGGAGAGCGCATTCTCATCGGTGACAACATCGTCGTCACCATCCTCGACTCCCGGGGCGACGGCGTGCGCATCGGCATCGACGCGCCGCGGGGCATCTCGATCCAGCGCGAAGAGGTGCTGAAGGCCGTCGCCGACGCCAATATCGCCGCCGCCGAGGCGCGCCCCGACGACGCGGAGCGCATCAAGGCCGCGCTCGGCATCGTGCCGCCGGCCGCGCCGTCCGACGCCACGCCTGCCACCGGCACCGCCGCGCCCGACGTGCCGACCGAACGACCTCGTTCCTAGAGCAGGTACCAGTCGCCGGCGGCGTCGATGGCGCGCACCTCGCTGTCGTCGCCGAGCAGTTCCCAGCGCTGCAGCGCGAACGGCACGTTGCCGTTCTTCCACACCCGGTCGTGGAAGCCGCGCAGCGAAAACGCCGTACCGTCGCGCTCCGCGACATCCGAGAGCAGTCTCAGTAGCTGGAGCTTGCCGCTCAGGTAGGCCATCGCGAGCCCCGGACCGCCCAGGTACATCGCGGTCTCCTCCGTGGCCGTGCGCTCGTCCATCGGCACGCGCCGCACGAACTGCTCGACGCCGTCGGCGAAGCCGAACACGCCCGTCGCGAGGTTCACGTCGACGACGACCCGCAGCGCCCGCAGCCGCTGGAAGTTGTGCACGACCGTGATCGAGTGCGCGTCTCCGTCGAACAGCCCGGCGTGCACCATGAGTTCTTCGTTGTAGTGTGCGATGCCCTCGTTCGCCGACGAGTCGTAGTAGTGCCGGCGGATCTCGCGCTCGTGCGCCCAGGCGCGCACGAGCTGCTGGTAGTGCGCGCCCTCGTGGATGATGCCGAGCCGCGGGTCGAGCGCGTTCGCCGCGTAGAAGTAGCCGAGGCCCTCGCCCGGCGCGGGCATGTACGAGGTGCCGTCGCTGCCGAGCCGGCCCGGGTCGGTCAGGTCGTCGGGCACGCCGAGCCAGCTCAGCGCCCTCAGGTACTCCGGAATCTCGGCGGTGAGGTAGCGGCCGCGGGCCTCCTGGCTCAGGATGCCGCGGCGCTCGTAGAACTCCCGCACCTCGGCTTCCCTCAGCGCCTCGGTCGCGTGCTGCTGCGCGCTCGTCGCGGCCGGAGTCGCGGCTGCCGCGGGCCGCGTGCGCGAGGCGAGCTCCCAGGCGACCGCCCTCGCGTACTCCTGCTCGGCCGCGGCGACGAGCCGCTCCGGACTCGTCGCGACGAGCGCGACGTGACGCAGGTACCACTCGAAGCCCTCCCGGCCGACGGGCGCGATCGGCGGCATGGACGGGCCGGCCGACGCCAGCCACGTCGCGAACCCGGAGAGGGCGGATGTCGCGGGGCCGACGACCTCGGCGAGGGCCGCCGCGGTCTGCTCGCTCACGACGGGGGAGAGTGCCGCGACCGATCCGGGCAGCTCGGTCGCGATGTCGGCGAGCATCCCCGCCGCGACCGCGGCGAGTTCGCGCACGCCGCCGACCCCGAGGTTCGCACGGGCCACGACCGTCTGGGCCGGCACGGCGGCCAGCGCGTTCACGAGCCCGGCCTGGCGTTCGGCCGAGAGGGGCGCGGGCGGCAGCAGCAGGTCGTAGTACGGGCCGAGGATCTGGCTCGCGGCGAAGACGGCGTCGCGCTGCCACGGTCGCACCACCTCGAGCTCCCAGTGCGCGCGGGCGATCGCCGACCCGATCAGGCGGTGGTCGACCCGGTCGTCCACGGCCTCGTCACGCGTGTCGATCGCGCGCCAGCGCTCGACGAAGCCGGCGAGCGTGTGCAGCCGCTCGCGCACCGACTCCCCGTCGAAGCGGGGCAGCCAGAGCGGGTCGTGTGCGATGCGCGGGATGTCGTCTGCGCTCCGGAATGCCGTGGCGTCGCGCCACAGCCAGAAGTCGCGGCCGAGCCGCTCGATGGTCGCGCTGGTCTCGGATCCGGGCACGGCGGCGGTCCTTTCCGGTGGGGAATGCGTCACACCGAACCTACGATAGGCGGATGACACGCGACGACGTCTCTTCCGGTGCCTGGAGCCTGTGGGGCGGGCCGGAGCCCGCGGCCGCCCTCGCGACGCTCGGGTTCGACTGGATCGGGCTCGACGCCCAACACGGCCGGTACGACGATGCGCGGGTCGTCGCGGCGGTCGCCGCCATCGGGGCGGTCGACGCCGCGCTGCCGGTGTGGGTGCGGGTGCGGTCCAACGACGACGGGCTCATCGGCCGGGCGCTCGACGCGGGCGCGGCCGGCGTCATCGTGCCGATGGTCGACACGCCGCAGCAGGCCGAGAGCGCGGTCGGTGCGACGCGCTACGCACCCGACGGGCGGCGCAGCCTCGGGCCGTCGCTGCAGGGTCCGGCGCACCGCACTCGTGTCGCAGACCCGTCGTGTG
>Ga0247809_1000648_pt1 | contig 15890 bp, 12 predicted proteins | sample UWRJL104311B1_FD_180951 | JGI IMG/M metagenome (GOLD analysis project Ga0247809, IMG submission 180951) | Plant litter microbial communities from Arlington Agricultural Research Station in Wisconsin, United States - UWRJ-L104-311B-1 | ecosystem: Environmental > Terrestrial > Plant litter >...
GATATTAAGCGTGTATTAATAAATATAAATCTTATTTTTGGGATTCCAAAAACAATTAGTGTTCTGCGCATCAACAAGCCAATTATTTTTATGAAGATTATTACCACCTCAGAATTTGCTAAGGCGACGAAAATAGACAAGTTAGGCGTTCCTGGACTGGCAGGTTTGATGATGGAAATCATGAAGCTTAACGACATCAATGATGTTTTCTCTCAGAATCAGCATTTTAAAGGTTTAGAGTTTGTTGATAAGATATTGGAAACCATTGGTGTTTCTATCGATTTTGATGAGGACGAATTAAACAGCATACCTAAAACAGGGCCTTTTATTGCCATTGCCAACCATCCTTATGGTGGTGTAGAGGGCCTAGCTTTAGTTAAACTTTTATGTACGGTTCGGCCGGATGCTAAGGTTATGGTCAACTTTATCTTAAAGAAAATACCTAATCTGGATGAATTTTTCGTAGCCGTGAATCCTTTTGAAAATGTGCAGCATTCTTCAAGCATCAGCGGTTTAAAAACAACATTCGATTTATTAAGAAACGGAACACCCATCGGGATTTTTCCGGCAGGAGAAGTGTCTACTTTTAAATTGGATGCTCAACAGGTGACCGACAGGATGTGGCACCCGGTTGTTGGTAAATTAATTGCAAAGGCTAAAGTACCTGTGGTGCCAATTTATTTCCATGGCAATAATGGCGTATTTTTTAATATTTTAAGTTTCATCCACCCTACGCTTCGTACAGCAAAATTACCCTCGGAGTTTTTGAATAAGCATGGCCGTACCATTCGTGTGAGAATTGGAAAAGCAATCGGGCTTGATGAAATTTCCCACATGAATAAAACCAATAAGTTAATGGACTTTTTAAGGGCCCGTACTTATGCCTTGGGTGTTGGATTAGACACTGAGAAAAAACTTTTCAATCCGCTTAAATTATTCAAGATTAAAAAGAAACCAGTAGAAGTAATTGAAGAAACTTCAAGGGTTTTGATAAAGGAAGAAATAACCACTTTAGAAGATTTTAGAGTCTGGACCGAAAAAAACTACGAGGTTTATATTGTACCAACATTAAAAATCCCAAACATATTAAGGGAAATTGGCCGTTTGCGGGAAATTACATTTCGCGAAGTTGGTGAAGGCACCAATAAGAAAATCGATTTAGATAACTACGATATTTATTACAACCATTTGTTCATCTGGGATAAAGACCTGGAAAATATTGTTGGTGCTTATAGAATTGGAAAGGGTGATGAGATTTTAGAAAGCATGGGTCGTCGTGGTTTCTATCTTTCAGAATTATTCAAAATGAAAGACCAGTTTTACCCGATGTTGAAACAAGGGATAGAACTTGGCCGCTCCTGGATTAGAAAAGAATACCAGGGCAAACCATTACCACTTTTCCTGCTTTGGAAAGGCATTTTGAAATACCTTATTGATAACCCGCAATACCGTTACATGTTTGGCCCGGTAAGCATCAGCAACAATTTCTCAAAATTTAGCAAAGCGCTAATTGTAAATTACATCACAAAAAACCATTTCGATTATGAAATGGCCAAATATGTAAAACCAAGAAACAAGTTTAAAGCGGACTTATTGCCTATATCGACCGATACTTTAGTAGACAGTAGTGATTCTTTCAAAGATTTGGATAGCATTATTGGTGATATTGAAAATTCTCACATTAAAGTGCCTGTTTTGTTAAGGCAGTATATGAACCTAAATGCAAAAATCATTTCATTTAACATCGATCCGAAATTCTCTGATTGCCTTGATGGGTTTTTAGTTGTAGATACACATAATATCCCGCCCGAAATGCTTGAAAAATTAGGTAAGAATCTTTAGAATTAAAACGAAAAACCCGGATATCCATCCGGGTTTTTTCTTATCAACTAACCTAAACTTTTATAAATACTAACCAAATATTTATGCCACAAATATGAGGTTATCGCATTATCAGAATATTAAGTGAATGTTATAAAATTCAACGATTTTAATCCTTACTGCTTTCTTAATTTACGAGTAAAAAATAAAAATGAGTTGTTTAATTTCTGAAAATCGCTTTAATTCATGCGTCAAGATAAACTTAGGCATCATTAATTCCGTTGTTTTCACGCGATTGAAATAAATTCAGAAAATCTTTCCAGTTAACATTATTCCATTATCTTTAGCTACTCCGTATAAGCATCGTTTGGCTTTTATCATCAAAAAGCATCCTCTCCTTGTATTTAGTTATTCTTTATTATTTACAAGCTGACATAAAAGTCGGGTTAAGTTTTATCTATGACATTAATATCCAGGGCAGAGTTTTCTAAAGCAACGGGCCTTTGCAATATTCCTATACCCGGGCTAACTTCTTTTCTGATGAAAATCATGAAAATAAACAATTTTAATGCGATTATCAGAGATGCCAATAAACTGGAAGGCGCAGCTTTTGCAGATTGCCTGATTGAAAGCCTAGGCGTGAAAATTGAAATAAATGAAAATGATTTAGAAAATATACCTAAAAGCGGTGCTTTCATTGCAATTGCAAACCATCCTTATGGTGGCATAGAGTCGCTCGCAGTATTAAGCACCCTTGCCAAATATCGGCCGGAGACCATGTTTATGGGCAACTTTCTCTTGAAAAAGGTACCTAACCTCGAAAAAAGCATTATCGCCGTAAACCCTTTCGAAAATGTACAGGATTCATCCAGCATCAGTGGGCTCAAAACTACACTCCAAACTATAAAAGACGGGATACCGGTGGCTATTTTTCCTGCAGGGGAAGTTTCCTCATTCCAAATAAAAACCCGAAAAATAACCGATAGGGACTGGCATCCCGTTGTCGGCAAAATTATATTAAAAGCAGCTGTCCCGATTCTTCCAATTTATTTCCATGGAAACAACGGATTACTTTTTAGTTTGCTTAAGCTAATACACCCATCTTTACAAACCGCAAAACTAATCTCCGAACTTTTTAACAAAAATGGATACGTATTAAAAATAAGCATTGGTAAAATAATAGCTCCAGATGAAATTCCATCAAGAGGTTGTAACATTAAATTACTGGAAGACCTGCGGCTGCGCCTTTACGCCCTGGCCGGTAAAAAATAAAGCAACATTAAATAAGCATTAAATACCCATGCAAGCTTAACATAAAGAAAATGTTGATTTATTATTAATTTTACGTAAATTTAATATTACCAAATATTTTGAATTGAAAAGAAACGCTTATAAATATTCTTCAATTGCAGCTTTGTGCATTTGTTTAATGTTTTCGTCTATCAGAACGAAAGCTCAAAACTATTCGTTTGAATTTTATAATGGTACATTCAGTTTCAGCGCAGACTCTTCGCTTATCGTAAATACCCCAATCAATGCCACTTCAGAAACAGTAAAAAAATTTTACAATGAAATCAATGCTGGAAATTACCTCAGCTTAACTAAAGCCTTAACAGCTTACAAAGAAAAGTATAAACTTAACGACTGGATTTATTATCAGCTGATTCGTAAAACTGCTGAATTGATAAGTCCCAAGGCAAAAAATTATAGCCGGTACACCCTTTATAAATGGTTCTTATTAAATAAATGTGGTTACGATGGCCGCTTAGCAGTTGGCAACGGACAAATTATTTTCTATGTAAAAAATAGCGAGGACATTAGTGATATTCCTTTTTTCATCATCGATGACCGAAAGTATATGTGCTTAAATTATCATGATTATGGAAAGTTATTTCAACAAGCAAAGACTTACAAGCCTATTAGTATATCAATTCCGGAAGGCGTAAATTCTTTTTCTTATAAGGTTACAAGGCTACCAGATTTTAAACCTGAAAGCTACGCAGAGAAAGATGTTGATTTTAGCTACAAGCAAAAAACCTATCATTTTAAATTAAAGGTGAATAACGATGTTCAGGCTATTTTTTCGAATTATCCTGGTGTAGATTTCGAATCATATTTTAACATACCGCTTAGCAGGGAAACTTATAGTTCCTTAATTCCGATATTGAAAAAGAATGTAAATAACCTCGACCAAAAAAAGGGTGTGGACTATTTAATGCGCTTTACCAGGTATGCCTTTTTATATGAAAACGATCAGGATAACTTTGGAAAAGAAAAACGATTGTCTCCGGAACAGACTTTATTAAATAAATATAGCGATTGCGATGACAGGGCTGCATTATTTTTCTATCTGGTTAAAGAAATTTACAACCTACCGATGGTCGCAATTCTATACCCTACCCACCTTACCATGGCAGTACAGTTTGATAAACCAGTAAAAGGTGATTTTCTAATTTACAAAGGAAAGAAATACGTCTTCTGTGAACCTACGCCACAACTACAAGATTTAAAGGTTGGACAACTTTCTGCTCAGCTAAAGAATGTTGCCTATAAAGTTGTTTACAACTATGACCCGTCTAAGCAAAACTAAAGTTTAATTTAAGATTAAATTAATGTTAAAAAATCATTACGTTATAAATAACAGGCCGATTCATTAGCTATTTAAGTTAATTTAGATCTCTTATATTGAGTTAAATCTAAAACCTTATTTATGTCTGCTGTTATCTATTCTGTTTTAAAAGAATTTTTTGTTGAGGTAAACGGCCATGCGATAAAGGCTAGAATTATGTCGCCCATTAATGATGACAGAGTTTTCGTTTTCAAAATCAGTTCATTTTACAAAAGCAAAACTGATGCTGACGCCTATGAGCCGGCATCTACATTTACTTCTTATGCAAATGCGGAACGGCATTTACTTCAATACCTGGAAGGTTTCCAGAATACATTAGATTTGGGTGGCGACATCGCACCAGGAAATAGTTTTTAAATATTTTCTTTATCGTCTTTCTCCGGTGGAAGTTCTGATTGAATGGTCTCCTCCTCAAATGCTTTTTTATCCTTTTGGTTTCTTTTAATCAGGTAAGCAATTAAAATGATGATCAGAATTGCAACACCGATTAATATTGGGTAATTCATATTCGTTCGATTTTATTCCACTTTAGTGATTTAAACTAAGTTATAGGAAATATTTTATATGTTAAGCACTTCCCCGTGTGTTAACATAATGATAATACTAATTTAACTTCCCGAAATTTTATCTTTGGGAAAATCCACAAGTTTTAAATGAAAAAGAATAAATCTAAGTCGAAAAATCACTCGACGAGCAAACAATTAAGTAAAGAGTTAGAATCAAAATTTGCAGCTGCAATTAGCGAAATCGCAAGCCAGTTTGGCAAGGTGAAAAAAGCAGATAAAGTTATCAAGAAATTTGCAAAACAGCTTTCAAAAAAAATCAGTATTGGTCCCGTAGAAGATTCAATTGTTCCATTCATTAAAGAGGAACAAGTTGTACCTCCTGCAGCAAAAGAAAAAGTTGTTAAGCCTGCAATTAAAAAGACTTCCACATCGAAAGTAAAAGAAGTTTCAGAATAAGATTAAAGCGAAAAGCCGGAACAAATTAATGTTCCGGCTTTTGTATTATTAAACTTTATATTGTTATTTAACAGCTCCTGGTGTAGTATATGCTAATTTTTGAGCATCAACTTCTGCCCAACCTGAAGCCCAGTTCTCTGAACCAAAAGCACCTTTATAAGCTACTTGTGTGAAGAATGAACCAGAAACTTTAGCGTTTGTAAAAGCTGCACCTGTAGCCGCTGCAGAGTTAGCAGCCAATGTGAACCCAGCTGTTCCTAATGTAGCACCTGACCCGAAATCGCTAAAGTATAAGTAAGGATTTGTATATAACGTAGAAGCAAAAGTTGTTTGGGCGAATGTATTGTCTAAACGTAATTTAGCTTCAATTGCTGCTGCTGCTGCTGCATTGCTCACTGAAACCTCTGTTGTTTTTGTACCATAAATTAAGTTGTTGGCAATCACCATATTTCCACTGGTAAAGTTTGCTGAGGTAGAATTGGCGGTTACCACTTTGGTATCATCAATATACATACCAATTGGGAAACCAGAAATTACGGAGTTTAAGATGCTGATTGATGAGTTACGGCGAATTTGAGCACCGTGGAAGAAGTTAGCATTATAGGAATCTCCAGCTTTTTTAATCGGACCTAAAACAGTTACATTAGAGAAAACTGCTGATGTTTTCGGTGTTTGATCAGTTCCTGTTCCATTATTATCAGATTCAAATCCATTAGATTGAGACTGATCCGCAACTGTCGAAACACGTTGTGCTAAAGCAAACTGGACATTACCTGAGTAACCGAAATCCGTATCAAAATCATCATCCCAGGTACCGATAGCCAATAAGTGTTTTGCATTTACAGTACCGCCAAACCATTCAAATGCATCATCGCCTGAACGGTAAACCTGGATATAATCAAGTGTAGTACCACTACCAACACCACCCATCGTTAAGCCGTTGATTTCGTTATCAACAGAATAAGCAATGCCGCCATATTCGATACGCACATATTTCATTGTCCCAGAGTTATCTGCGGCGTCAGTACCACCATAAAAGATATACGCTTTTTCGTCTTCTCCGGCAGGCTGAACTAAACCTCCTTCAATTTTAACATCAGTACCCTGGTTTACAGGTGCTTTACCTAAAAGGATAACACCACCCCAATCACCCTGACTACGAGCGCCTGCAGCCAAAGCTGAAGTAAACACAATTGGTTTATCAACAGTACCTACTGCGTTAATTTTCGAACCTCGTGTTACGATTAGTGTACCTTTTGTTGCTTTATCACCTTTAATTATCGTTCCAGGCTCAATGGTTAATGTTGCACCATTACTAACAAACACAAATCCTTTTAATAAATATATTTTATCTGCTGTCCAGGTTGTATTAGTAGTAATTTTGGTAACTGCTTCTCCTGACGCCTGACCTCCACCCTGTCCTGCAACAACTGTTGTAGCGCCACTACCATTACCAAAGCCATTATTATTATTAGTACCTGATGGCCCTTCTACAATTACATTCTTCTTACAAGAAGTTGAAAATAAAACTACTGATAAGGCAAGTAGTATAAATTGGTTTTTCATTTTTTTTGCTTTAATATTTTTTTACAAATAGATATTTTTAATTTTTATTCAGGATTAATATCCTGTTACCAAATTGTTAATGACTAGAAAGTATAGTTAAATGACAATGAAATATTCGTTCCAGACTTGTATGAAGAGAAGGTTTCATCTCCACCATTACCTACACTACCATTATATTTTTTATCGCCATTGTAATCAAAGTAGATTATGCTTCTTTGGTTAAGGATATCGCCGGCATTTAATTTAAACTCACCTTTCGATTTAAGCACTTTATAGCTCACCTGAAGGTCGATTACATCTCTTGGATTTTCCCATGTACTCGGGAAGTTTATACCACTTGCCTGAACAATTCGTCTTCCGATTTTATTATAAAGAATATTGAAATTAAGCTTATTGTCTAAAGCACTATGCTGCAAACCGGCGTTAACAACGTACGGAGATTGACCAACCATAGGGCGGGTTTTATCAATATAGTTCTGATCAGTTGGGTTGGTAACTTTCGATTTGATTAATGATAAGTTAACATAAGCCGTTGTGTTCTTAAAAAAGTTGTTCTCACCGATAAAGTTCAAATTTTTTCTGCCTTCAAACTCTAAACCATAAGTATAGGCCTTAGGTGTATTGAAGAACGAAACATCTGGTGTTGATAAAACATCATACCTATACGATTCGATTGCATTGGTAAAGTGCTTGTAGAACGCAGATACTGAAAACAACTGACCAGCTTCAGGATAAATTTCGTACCTGATATCGGCGTTATCAATTAATGAACGTTTTAAGTTTGGATTACCGGTGATGTTACCTAATAATTCGTAATCATAATACGATGAAAGTGATAACTCTCTGAATTCAGGTCTTGCTAATGTACGGTAATAAGATGCACGTAAGTTCGCCTTCTTAGTCAAGCTGTAAGTCAAGTTTACCGATGGCAAAACATCTACCTGCGAATCATCAACATAAGTCCTGCTAATACTCATCACTTTGACGTTATAGCTTTCTACCCTTGCACCATAAACTGCTCTAAAGTTTTCGCCGAATTTTTGATCAAGCATTACATAACCGTAATTGGTAAATGAATTTGCTTTATAGCTATCTAATTCACCGCCAACTTCTGCAAGTCTGTAAACACCCGATTCAAACAATGATTGAGAGAAAATTTGATCTACCGGTAAGCTTCTGATTTGCGTTTGCAAATCGGGATTATTAGTAATTAATTCAGCACCAATAAAACGGGCAGTAAATTTACGGTCGCGGTATTGAGAACCTAAACCCATTTTAAAAGTAGTCGAAGCATCAAATAATTTGAATGGTGTGCTGTAGTTTACATCGCCCGCATAAATATCCTCATTCAAATCAGAAAATAACCTGGTATTGTCTTTACCCAGCGAAGTAATGTTTGCCTGATACAATACACTTGGGTCATTCTGAGCAGCTAAAGGCTTGGTATAATTAATCTTTAATTGATTTGGCTGGTTATTACCAATGTTACTGTATGATGCAGTCCACTTTAATTTGTTATTTCCTTCACCAATCTGATGATCACCTTCTAACGTTGTTTTTAAAAGTGATTTTTGCATAACATCATAAGCAAAAAAGCGGTTTAGCGAGTTACCATCTTTAATACCCGTTCTTTCTGCGTAGGTATCATCGTAGTTTCTGTTATAAATATTCTTGAAACTGATTTTGTTCTTTCCGAATGAATAGGCAAAGTTCGCCAAACCACCCAGATTGGTTGAAAATTTATATTGATTATCCCTATAGTTGTAAACGTAAAAATTACGTTCAACATCCTGATTTATTGTTTGGGCGTTTCTATATGTTGCTGAGATTAGAGCACCGAATGTATTACCACTTTCGAAATGTTTAACCCTGCCTAAACTCAACTGATAATTTTGTGTTGGTAGTGCAGACCTGTTTTTTACTGTTAAATCATTTGGTAACGATTTCAGTGCTGCAATATTTTTAGAACTTGATAGCGTTCCCTGAGCCACCTGCTCACTGCTTGGAAAGTTTTCAGCTAATTGTTTTGAACCGTCTTCGAAGCCTAAATAATTCTGAGCGTTTTTCTTCGTCGCTAAGAAATCTTTAAAGGTAGACTGACTGTTGTAGCCATAACCTACACCAAGGGAAAAGAAATTCTGGTCTGGAATATCTTTTGTTACGATTTGAACCGCTCCACCCGCAAAATCCGCAGGAAGATCAGGTGTTGCGGTCTTGCTGATGGTAATTTTATCAACCAGGTTAGATGGGACAATATCGAATGAGAAAGCTTTTTTATTTGCTTCCGTACTTGGTAAAGTGGAATTATCTAAAGTAGCCGTATTGTAACGGTCACTTAAACCACGAACGATAACAAATTTATTATCCTGAATGGTTGCACCACTAACGCGTTTTAAAACGTCTGACGTATTTCTGTCAGGGGATTTTTTTATTTGTTCGCTGGAGATACCATCAGAAATTAACGCACTGTTTTTTTGCTGCGCATACAAAGTATTAATGGATTCTTGTTTAAAGCTGGCTTTAATAACAACTTCACCGAGGTTTTGTCCACTGGCCTCACTAAGTGTTACACTTAGATTAGTAACAGCCGGAGATTTAACTTCAATTTCTGAAACTTCTTTGGTTTGATAACCTACATAAGAAAATTCTAATGTGTATTTGCCATTTGCCATGGCTTGTAAAGTGTATTTTCCATCAACATCTGTTGAAACGCCTTTTGTTGTACCTTTAATTTTAACGGTAACGCCAATTAAAGTTTCCCCTGTTTTCGTGTCTGATACAACGCCTGAAATTTTACCGGTTTGAGCATAAGCAGCTATGCTTAAAAATAAAACCAGCATTGTTAATGCTGCGCTTTTAAAAAGTTTGAGTGAGTTCAATTTGCCTGTATTTAATTTTAGGCAAAGCTATTACCACAATGTTAGCTGTATGTTAGATGTTAATTAAGCTTTGTTTAGCTAAAGGTTAATTTAATGTTAATGGCTTTTGGTTTAGTATTTAATACCCACTTTCCTGCAAATGAAATGCAATAACCATATCGGACCGATTAACAGGAATTTAACATCATCCAGAAAAGATGGTTTTTTACCTTCTATTTTATGCCCGATGAACTGACCTATCCATGAAATGATAAAGATGATTAGACAAACTAACCAAACCGAAGGACCGCCTGCTTTTTCCCATTGTTCTAATGATACTATTCCCCAACTCATAAGAAATACAAGAATTAGCATCATGTATGAAAGAACAGGAGACAAACGGTAGTAATAATAGATAGAAAAAGCAATTAAGAATGATGCCCAATTTACAAACCCGTTATATTTACCTAAAAAACCTAAATAGGGAAATGGGATTGACCAGAACAAACCCAATAAACTGAAAATAATTAACGGCACACAAATCCAATGAATAATTTCATTGGTGTGGTTGTTATGGCTTTCCTGGTATTTATCAAAATAAACATTTACAGGACGCTTAGTTTCCGTTTTTTTGGTTTGCTTGCTCATTATGTAAAAATAGGAAAAATGTTAATGTGGTTCGTTTAATTTTTAACCACAGATGGGAGATGAACACAGATTTTGATTGCGGAAAAACGTAAAACGAAAAAAGCGATGAACTATCCCATCGCTTTAATCTGTGTAATCATCTAATCTGTGTAATCAACCACTTTAGTGTAACGGTATATTGTCTATAATAGCTACTTCATTGTAATCACCTATCTATTTTGCAAAAGCTACTGAACGTGTTTCCCTGATAACGGTAACTTTAATCTGTCCAGGATAAGTCATCTCCGTTTGGATGCGGGTAGAAATATCTGCGGCCAGTAATTCAGCCTGGGCATCAGTAATTCTTTCACTTTCAACGATCACGCGAAGTTCTCTTCCCGCCTGGATTGCAAAAGTCTTTTCAACACCAGGATAAGACAGCGCCAACTCTTCTAAATCTTTTAAACGTTTGATATAGCTTTCTACAACTTCTCTACGGGCACCAGGACGGGCACCTGAGATAGCATCACAAGCTTGAATAATTGGAGAAATCATCGAAGTCATTTCGATTTCATCGTGGTGGGCACCAATCGCATTACAAATTTCAGGATGTTCTTTATATTTTTCTGCAAGTTGCATACCCAAAATTGCGTGTGGCAGTTCAGGATTATCATCAGGCACTTTTCCGATATCGTGTAGCAAACCTGCACGTTTAGCCATCTTCGCATTTAAGCCTAATTCTGCGGCCATTGTAGCACAGAAGTTTGCAACCTCACGCGAGTGATGTAAGAGGTTTTGTCCGTAAGATGAACGGTAACGCATACGGCCAACCATACGGATTAACTCGGGATGTAAGCCATGGATTCCTAAATCGATAACGGTACGTTCGCCGATTTCAACGATTTCATCTTCAATTTGCTTTTTCGTTTTGGCTACAATTTCTTCGATACGAGCCGGGTGAATACGACCATCGGTTACCAAACGGTGTAAGGCTAAGCGGGCAATTTCCCTTCTCACCGGGTCAAAGCCTGACAAAATAATTGCCTCCGGCGTATCATCAACAATAATTTCAATACCTGTAGCCGCTTCCAAAGCACGAATATTTCTACCCTCTCTACCGATTACACGACCTTTAATTTCATCACTTTCGATGTGGAAGATAGAAACAGAATTTTCAATTGCTGCCTCAGTTGCTGTACGCTGAATGGTTTGAATAACCACCTTTTTTGCTTCTTTACTTGCGGTTAATTTTGCCTCATCAACAATATCCTTGATCTGAATCATGGCTTGTGTACGGGCAACTTCTTTTAAGTTATCTACCAATTGGTTTTTAGCCTCTTCCGCAGACAAGCCGGCGATAGTTTCCAGTTGTGTTAAATGCTGGTTTTTTAAAACTTCTACTTCTTCCTGCTTTTTAACGGCAAGTTCAGTTTGTTTTTCTAAATGAACTTTCTGTTTATCAAGTTCAGCTTCCTTTTTATTAAAATTTTCCAAACGCTGATTAACAGACTGTTCTTTCTGTTTCATCGTATTTTCGCGTTGGTTTATCGAATTATTTTTAGCATTTACCTCTTGCTCATGCTCAGCTTTCATTTGCAAAAACTTTTCTTTTGCTTCTAAAAGTTTATTCTTTTTTAAAATCTCAGCATTATTCTCTGCATCTTTTAAAATCTTTTTAACCTTATTCTGTGCAGCAACTTCCTGTCCTTTTAACAAGTTGCGCAGCAGGAACCTGCCTACTGCTATACCGATACCTAAGCCTGCTATTAAGGCAAATATGTATCCTAAAATTTCCGTTATCTCCATTTTGTTTTTTAAGTAAAAAAAAACCGCAACTAATTTTTTTAAGTCTCATCATTTTAAACCTCAACTAAGCATAATTGGGATTTAAGCCATTTTCAGGTGCCGAAGCAGATGAAATACGCCCTCTTAACCCCATAGATATTGAAGTGTTAAGTTTTATAAATTTGAAACTCAAAAAACTAGCCGCGGCTATGTTTTTATGCTAATTAGAGCGCCATCATCTTAAACCGATAGCTATCGGATCCATTTCAGCATCTTATTTATTAAGACTCTAAAACGAATTCAGTATGACGAATCGCCCAAAGAACGAACCTTTATTTAGTGAAAAAACCATTGAGTAAAATATCCAATTCTTCGACTTTATCAGCAACAGCAGTATCCTGGTTTTGTACTTTATTTTCTGTTCTTAATACAGCAGTTGCATAATGCAATACGGCCATAGAAAGAAGATCCTGCTTATCTCTGACCGCATAATTATCCTGATAATCTTTTATGCGCTCATTAATCATTTTTGCCGCCCGTCTCACAATCTCTTCCTCTTCTGTATTCACCTTTAAAGGATAAATACGGTCGGAAATGGTTATTTTAATCGAGATTTCTCCCATTGTTAGCTTAGTTTCTGATTTTGTCCCATTACTTATTTTTTAAGCAATGCGATATTTTTATCAATCTCCCGCACAAAATCGTTAATTTTTTGTTTAATGTCAAGCGACTTTTCGCTTGTACCCTCAATACTTTTTGCAATCTTGGTAACCCTCAGTTTTTCCTCCAGGTCATTATGTTTGCTTTTAAAAGTATCAAGTGCAACTTTTAACGATTGGTTTTCAAGCTTTAACAAATCATTTTCTTCCTGCAAAGCATTACACAACTCGATTATACGCGCTGTTTTTTGAATTACTTTATCTAACTGATCTGCAACAGAAGTCATGAATTTATTTCTAAAAATACGAATTTAAATTTTATTTCCTAATTTCTGCACCCGCTTGTTGCGTCAAATTAGCGATTAGTTTCTGCATGGTTTGTTCTATTTGTTTATCGGTAAGGGTCTGCTCTTCATCCTGTAAAATAAAATTCAAAGCGTAAGACTTTTTACCTTCCGGTAATTTATCACCTTCGTAAACATCAAAAACACCAACCTCTTTAATCAACTTTTTATCAGTTTTAAATGCAATTCCTTTTAAAGAATCGAAAGTTACGTCTTTATCAACCAACATCGATAAATCTCTTCTCACCTGCGGATATTTTGAAACATCCTTATTAACGATTTTATTCTTCTTAACAATATCGAGCAATCCCGCCCAGTCAAAATCTGCATAGTACACTTCTGCATTTACATCAGCTTGCTTCCTGTCGGCTTTAGTGGCTGCACCAAAACTCACCAGAGTCTTATCACCTCTAAAATACTTAATTCCGTAAGCAAAATTATCATCCTGCAAAACATCAGACTGATAAGCTGAAATACCTAAACGGGAAATTACCGCATCCACCGCAGCTTTTAGATTATAGAATGACGTCGTTTTTGTACTTTGATTCCATTGTTCGCTTAGTGTAGCTCCTGAAATTAATAGTAATAATCTTGGGCGTTCAACATACTTTTCATTTATTAAATGATAAGTTTTACCGTATTCATAAAACTTAACATCTGCATTTTTACGATTCTGATTGTAGGCAACACTTTCCAGCGCAGGCATTAGCAAACTTTGGCGCATCACATTTAAATCACTGCTTAAAGGATTTAAAATGAATACAGCTTCATCTAAATTTTTAGAGTAGGCAGATTTCGTTAACGAATTACACCAGATTTCCGCGAAGCCGTTTGCGGTAAGCATATCGGCAATTACATTTTGGGTGTTTTCTTTATCCGGTCTTGAGCTGTTTGAAAGTGATGCGTTTATCTTAGCAGGAATCGCAATATTGTTGTAACCATAGATACGCAACACCTCTTCAGTGACATCACACTCGCGGGTAACATCCACTTTGAATGAAGGCACCCGTAAGGCTAAAGTGTCATCTGATGTACTCGTAGCCGAAATTCCTAAAGCGGTAACAATTTTCTTAATTTCTGCCGATGGAATGTTAGCGCCGATTAACTTATTAATATGTGTATAATTCACCTCAAATTCAAAAGGCTTAATATGGGTTGGATAAATATCAGAAACTGATGATGAAATTTCACCACCAGCAAGTTCTTTAATTAAAATCGCAGCATATTTTAAAGCCGTAACCGTAATTTCAGGATCGGTACCACGCTCGTAACGGAAAGAAGCATCTGTTTTCAAACCATGTCTTTTAGATGTTTTTCGAACAGAAACCGAATTGAAGTAAGCACTTTCTAAAAATACATTTTTCGTATTTGCATCAACACCCGAAGTTTTACCACCGAAAACACCCGCAATACACATTGGCGCTTCAGAATTACAAATCATTAGATCATCTGCACTTAATTTACGTTCAACATCATCCAAGGTTAAAAATGGAGTACCCTCAGCTACCTTTTTCACTAAAACTTTTCCACCGGTAATTTTATCGGCATCGAAAGCATGCAAAGGTTGTCCCAAACCATGCAAAACATAATTGGTGATATCCACAACATTGTTAATCGGACGTAGACCGATAATTTTTAATTTGTCCTTTAACCAGTCTGGAGAATCCGTTACGGTGACGCCAGAAATTGTAAGGCTACTGTAGCGAGGGCAGGCTGCCAAATCTTCAACTTCGACCGGAATAACTAAATTTTCATTATCCACTTTGAAAGAAGATAAATCAGGCATTTCATATTCACTTCTAAAATATGCAGCCAAATCTCTTGCAACGCCTAAATGTGAAGCTGCATCCGCTCTGTTGGGTGTTAAACCGATTTCAAAAACATGATCGTCATTTAGCTGAAAATGTACTTTCGCCAGAATACCTATCTCCGTATCCGCAGGTAAAATCATAATTCCATCATGAGATTTACCTAAACCAATTTCATCTTCAGCACAAATCATCCCTTGAGAAACTTCTCCCCTAATCTTCGATTCCTTAATTTTAAATGGTTCCCCATCTAAGGGATAAACAGTTGTACCAACTATTGCCACGACAACTTTTTGTCCGGCAGCTACGTTCGGCGCGCCACATACAATCTGCAGATTTTCTTTACCGCCTACATTTACCGTGGTTACACGCAAACGATCGGCATTGGGGTGCTGCGTGCAAGTTAAAACTTCGCCAATAACCAATCCCTCTAAACCACCCGCAACAGGCTGAACTTTATCAATGCTCTCCACCTCTAAGCCTACATTGGTCAGAATTAATGAAAGTTCCTGAGGTGTTTGGTCTATCTGAACGAATTGTTTTAACCAGTTATATGATATTTTCATTTGTTAGTATCAGGTATTGAGTATCAAGTATTGAGTATCAAGTATTGAGTATCAGGTATCAAGAAAATCCCCGAGCGATACTCAGTGTCATAAAACGCAAAGATATTATTTAAAGCGTAAAGCAGAAAGCTAAACTAGAGAACTTGCTTTAAAAAAATTCAGTACGCTCGACCAGAGTACAACGTAGTGGAGAAATCCTTCACCCATAACTACCTGCAAACAACTTTAAGATATTTCTCGGCTTCACTCGAAAGGGCGAAATATT